>JFJP01024672.1_pt1 | contig 12113 bp, 4 predicted proteins | sample 431651 | NCBI WGS metagenome assembly JFJP01 (sample SAMN02602958, study PRJNA72255) | Microbial mat metagenome, whole genome shotgun sequencing project. | biome: fresh water; feature: sink hole; material: water; isolation source: purple microbial (photo- and chemosynthetic) mats found in... | reverse complement strand
TCCTCCTCGAGGAGATTCTAAACAAGATCCACCAGAAGAACTTCTCGGACCCCAAGCAGATCTCCGAAGAGCTCGGCCGACTGATCATCCGAGACAGCCTATCGCAGGAGCAGTTCGCCTACTGCTCGTCGAAGATCTTCAACTCGGAGCTGAACCTCTTCTCGTTCCTCAACGTGAACTGCATGGAGAAGGACAAGCACATCGTGAACCTGCGCAAAGAAGTGCTCGAGATCGTCTGCGACTACCTCATCGTCGCGCAGAACTTCCTCATCAACTACCTGGGCTACATCCGCAACTCTGCGCTCATGGTCTTCAAGCAAGACATCTCGCAGGTGGTCAGAGAAGCCGCGCTCAAGATCGTCCTCAAGATCGTGCAGAACTACGAGCCGCAGATCCTCGAGCCCGTCGTGCAGGTCGAGGTCCTCGCGCAGATGCTCCTCGACGAGATCAAGCTGCTCAAGCCGACGCCGAGCATCAAAGGCAAGATCTGGCAGATCCTCGGCGAGCTCATCCGCATCTTCCCTGACAAGATGCGGCGGTTCGTGCTCGAGATCCAAGAGGTCTCCTTCTACAGCCTCAAAGGCATGATGGAGAACAGCCAGAAGGTCGAGATCAAGACCATCCGGGGCCTCCTGCAGCTGACGCGCTGCGTGCTCGAAGCGGCGGAGTACCCCGAAGAAGAGAGTAGTCTGTGTTCACCAGTGAAGAACCTCTACACCTACGCGACGGTCGGCAGCCAGCACATCGAAGACGTCAACACCTACGACGTACCCGCCTCTCACGCAGATCATCCAGGAGAGCCTCAACCTGCTCAAGACCAACTGGGTCAAGTTCAGCCGCTACACCGTCGGCCAGGAGCGAGACATCATCGAGCGGCTGCTGGTGCTGATCAAGAGCAACAACCGCAAGGTCAAGGAGAACGCCTCGGACACCCTCGAAGCCTTCCTCGAGATGATCTCCGTCCGCGAAGGCGCGCCCCCCGCAGACCTCATCCAGTACTTCGTGGCCAAGGTCAAGCACATCATCAACAACGAAGAAGACCCCGTCGAAGTCATGGTCTGCATCCGCTGCTTCGGCCACCTCGCCAGCCTCATCGGCCGCATCCTCGGACAGGAAGAGCTCAAGAACCACTTCCTGCTGCTCTTCGAGATCAGCCAGAACCGCGTGCTGGACGACATCACGGACAGCTACAAGAACGTGGACAACGAGGCGGTCCAGCCGGAGAACTTCAAGAAGATCCTCTACCGCCAGAAACAGCTCAACTCGCACATCAAAGCCTTCGCCCTGATCGTCCGCGAGATGAGCAACCTCTCGGAGAACCACGCGAAGCACCTGCTGGACCTCTTCATGATCGGCGTGAAGAAGCACAAGCTCTTCTTCGAGGGCTACAAGAAGTACCTCTACGCCGCGCTGGTCCAGCTGATCATGAGTCTCTCGAACCAGCCGCACCTCTTCAAGTTCTGGGTGAAGAAAGCCGTCGGAGAAATGTTCAACGTCTTCGTCGAGCTGCCCACGGACAACCGCGAGCTCTACGACCAGGACACCGGCGCGATCAAGTCTGCCTCGGACTTCATCGTGCGGCTGGTCCGGCAAGACCTCTGGCTCGAGGACAAGAAGGCCGAGTTCCTGCACCTGCTCATGACCGGCATCCTCGACTTCTTCGCAGCCTCCGACTTCGGCTACGACGAGTTCGTGGACCAGGGCAAGAAGCTCTACATCCCGCGCAACCACGAAGACCAGCACCTCACCCTGCGACTCGCGCTCATCTTCGAAGAGGTCCAGCGGCAGGCGGTGCTCGACTCCGTGCTGCCCGAGTTCTTCGCAGACCTGCTGGCCCTGGTCGCCAAGGGCGTCGCGCAGTTCCCCCGCACCTCGTCGCTGCTGAAGCTCTTCAAGACGCTCCTCAGCTGCGCGGAGCGGCTCTCGAGCGAGGTGCTGGAGAAGGCGCCCGAGCACCAAGAGACCATCCTCGGCGTCCTCGAGGCGCAGTTCGGCCTCCTGCGCGAGCTCCGCGGAGACATCCTCATGGACTACCTGCGCTGCCTCCTCGGCATCCCTTCGCTGCTGCTCAAGAACTCCACCAAGATCCTCGAAGTCTTCAAGCGCGCGCTGCTCATCGCGCTCGAGACTGCAGGCCCCCACAGCCTCTTCATGGTCGACCACGCGGTGCAGGCCCTCGAGCGCATCCTCATCAAAGACAAAGTCGAGCTGCGCGAAGGCCGCGAGAAGTTCCTCCAAGAGGTCCTGCCCTACTTCGCGGCCCTGCTCGACCTCGAGACCTCGGGCAAGAACGAAGGCCTCTACACCCTCACGGTCAAAGAAAGCCAGCTCCAGAAAGAACTCGTCCTCAAGCGCTGCATCACCTTCCTCGGCTCCCTCGGCTCAGACCTCCACCACATCGCCAAAGGCCGCACGAAAGAAAACGAGCTCGAGCAAGGCGAAAGCGACGCGCTGAAGATCTCGATCCCCATCCTCACCCACCGCATCTCGCTCAACCTCCACCACATCATCAAGCGCACCAGCCAGCTCGCCCTCGAAAGCCCCAACGAAGAAGTCCAGTCCGCGGCCTGCGAGCTCTTCCACGGCAGCATGATCGTGCTCATCGGCAAGTGCAGCCAGGGCAGCCAGTCCGGCGAAGACTTCGTCGAAGCCCTCGAAGCCTCCCTCCCCTCCATCGTCAAGCTCGCCAACAACGCCAGCCGCTTCGCTGGCCTCTTCCGCGAGCTGCTCTTCCAGATGGCTCGCTGGCTCAGCTTCAACAAAGAAGAAGAAAACCCCCTCGTCAGCAGCTTCGTCGGCACCGTCCTCGGCCTCGCAGGCCAAGGCGACAAGCCAGAAGTCCGCAGCCTGTGTCTCCAGAGTCTCGAGTCTTTCCTGCACTCCTCCTGCAAGTACCACTCGAAGTTCGACAACCAGATCAAGAACTTCGCCATCTTCTTCCGCAAAGTCGAAGCCCTCACGCTGCACCCCGACTCCTTCCGACGGCTCGCAGGCCTCATGAGTCTGAAGCTGGTGATCAACCAGCTGCCGCACAGCGACGAGCTGCTGAAGAACCTCTTCTTCGAGATCTGCTTCTACTTCTTCCTCTTCGTCCGCAAGCAAGAACGCATCGAAGACAAGTCGCTGAGCGACGACGTGAAGACCTACTGCGAAGAGATCTTCGAGCACATCAAGCGCATCCTCCGCCACCACGCAGACAAGCTCACCCAGATCGACTCGGACAGCCTCAAGTTCAACTCGATCAACGACCTCTTCCTCACTCTCCAGAAGAACCTGCTCTCCCCCGAGTACCTGCTGCGCGACTTCAGTCTGCAGCTGTGGCTCGTCATCCGCGCAGACCTGCCCTCGCACCTCTCGGCAGCCTCGGCCAAGAACAGCCTCTCCTTCCTCGAGACCCAGTCGCTCCTGCAGACGCCCCACGACGACCCCATCCTCGCCGCCAAGTCGCTCTCTGCCCGCTGCTCGACGCTCTCGAGTCTCCTCGAACACGCCGTCGTGCAGGCGAACCACCTGCGCGACTGCGAGCTCTTCCGAGAGATCACTCCGATGGTCCGCAGACTCTGTGCGAGCCACGACGCAAAAGACGAGACCGTGCGGAGAGGCGTGGTCCCCGAAGTGATCCGACTGGCCGGCAACCTCAAGCCCGAACAGCGAGAAGAACTGCTCTCGTGCATCCGGACGCCTGAGCTCGCCAAGAACATCCTGCGCGGCGCCTTCGACAACCCCCAAGCAGTCGACGGCTGCAAACGCGTGCTCGAGGTGCTGGGCGTAGACCGCGCCTCGCTCATCCGCGAGTTCGTCGACAGCCACGAGTACCGCTTCGACTCGAACAAAGACCAGCTCTACTCGTACCAGAAGAGAATCCCCGTCAAGTCGCTCGAGCAGTTCTTCGCTGTCATCCTCAAGTTCCTCCAGCCCGACGAAGTCTGCCGCCACCTGCTCAACCAAGTGCGCATCTACTACATGGGCCGCTTTGTCAAGTCCGCCCGCAAGAACTCCTCGGCAGAGATCGTCTCTCGCGCGAAGGTGCTGCTGCGGTTCCTGCTGGACACCAGAGCGCTCAAAGAGAACGAAATCGCTGAGTTCCTCGACCCCTTCAACCCGAGCTACGACAGCTTCGCGAGCACCGTCCAGCAGCACCTCACCAAGCTGTCCGAACTGGAGAGCAGAGGCCTCATCCGCCACCTCTTCCAGCAGTCCCGCAAAGACCACAACCTCTTCACCTCCATCGTCGACCTCCTCATCGCCTTCGTCGCAGCCAACAAAAAAACAGACGCCTTCTTCGAAAGCTTCAACGAAACCTTCGACCCCGCCTTCATCCGCAGCCACGAGCTGTACCTCAAGAACATCCTCAACCTCGGCATCATCTTCCTGCAGGAAGGCAAAGAGATCTCCGAAGAGCAGACCGCTGCGCTCCTCGAACACGCGCTGTCCCAGTCCAACAGACAGTCGCTCGGCCTGCTCGCGCTGGAGTTCCTGGGCTTCTTCGCCGCGAAGGCGAACCACGAGAAGTCGCTCATCATGTACAGGAGACTGCGTGCGTGTCTCCTCGAGTACTCGCGAGACATCTTGCCGGTCATCTACCAGGACAGCACCGCGAAAGACAAGCACACCGAGACCATCGCTTCGTTCGCCTCGCGCATCTTCGACCTGGTCAAAGGCTCGCTGATGCTGGAGCCCTTCGAAGTGATCTTCCCACTGATCCGCAACAAGAAGAAGTTCAAGAGCGAGGTGTCGGCCATCATCAACGCGGTCGTCTCGGTCAACCGCTACGACCTGCTGCTGCGCAACGTGCAGTTTTGCATGGCCATCTTCAAAGACCTCTCCATCAGCGACAGTCTCGAGTTCAACATCCGCTTCTCCATCGTCGACCGTCTGCTGCTGCCGCTGCTCGAGAACGCGAAAGAAGAGCACCTGCGCGAAGTCTTCATCGAGGTCTACGCCGTGCTCTCCGACATCCTCGCGACAGACCTCAACACAGGCCTCTCTGCGCGCCAGCAAGTGCTCTCGCTGGCCGAGCGCGGCTGCGCCTTCCGCCTGCTCGAGCTGTTCTTCAGGAAGATCACTCCGCTGTCGATCAAAGAGACCGTGCACGCGCGCATCATCGGACCGGCCACGGAGAAGAACGAAGTGACCAAGAAAGTGATCGTCTTCTGCCGCAACGCACACAAGACGAAGCGCAGAGACCTCTGGGAGCCGATCCGCTACGCCATCGAGAGAGACGGCAGCAGCAACACGGCCCTCGCGCACGGCCTGGTCTTCGGCTACTTCTGCAGCTCGTACACCTGTCTCGTCTCGGTGCTCATGAACACGCAGACCAAAGAAGGCCCCTTCGCCAAGTTCCTGCTCACCTCAGACCCGAGCAAAAACGAGCTGCTGCTGGACAACCTCGTGGACTCCTCGGCCGCCTTCAACTTCCCGGTCTCCACCAACTTCGCCTCGGAGAACCTCAAAGACTACTACAAGTCCGACGCGATGCAAGACCTGACGCCCAGAGCTGGCGTCCGCCAGTTCGTCGCTCGCCTCACTGCGAACTCGCTCTTCACCCAGACACTCTCGCGCGGCCGGCTGAACCCCGAAGGCCTCGAAGACCCCCTCAGCCAGCGCCAGCAGCTGATCAACCTGCTCAACAGCCAGGAACCAGCCGATCCCGGCCGCGACATGGACATCGAGCGAGACCGTGGAGAAGAAAAGCTGGAAATGGACATCGTGAACCAGCACCCCGTCATGAAGTCCTGGCTGCGACTCATCGACCACCTCGAAGAACACTTCCCCAAAAACGAAGCTGCGGCAGATCAGATGCCGCTGTGGATGCAGCTGCTCCACAAGATGTTCCTGGACCACACCGGCCTGCACTGCAGAGTCGTGCTGCTCGGCATCCTCTTCAACCGCGCGAAAGTCTTCAAGCCGTTCAAGAAACACTTCAACGGCTTCCTCCTTGAGTACCTCGGAGCCAAAGACACCGGAGGCGCGGGTCTGCACTACTTCCTCCGAGACACCTGCGCCACGCTGCTCATGTGGAACGCAGACGACTCCGAGCTCGAGATCGACGGCGGCCTCGTGCTGCTCAAAAGACTCTGCTTCGAGGCGGCCAGAAACCTCATGAAGAAACTCGCAGACGAATCCAAACCGACCCTGCTGCTCAACATCGACGTCTTCCAGAAGCTCTGCGTCCTCATGAAGAAGGTCCTGCTGATCGACTCCGGCCTCCTGCTGAACCTGCTGGTCTTCGAAGAGAAGAAGCCTCCGACCGAAGCAGCCAACGGAGACGCGGGGAAGAAGGCAGTCTCGGACCTGACGAACACTGCGGTGCTCTGGAGGATATCCGGCATCAGCGTGCTCGAAACAGCCATCTACGAAGGCATCGAGCTCGGCTCCATCGACCAGGCCAAAGCAGTCGTCTCCGGGGCGGACTGCTCGGCCAGCCTGGCAGGAAGCCTCAGCCAGCCACCGGTCCACAGCCAGCAGTCCATGACCTTCTCGCAGGATGCCGGTCTGCTCTCTTCTTCGGTCTCCATGGACATCGAAGCTGCTGGCTCCTTCATCGCGCTGCACGACAAGCTGCTCAAAGCCGTCCTCGCCAACATGCGCACCAAGAAGAAAGTCCTCTGTTCGGCCGCCTTCCGCCTCGCAGGCCTCTACCTGAACCACCTCAGCGGCAGACTGCCCTTCTCGCACCAGCAGTACGAAGCGGTCAAAGAGCAGGTGCTCCGAGAGATCAAAGCGATGGTCGCGCAGGACTCGAAGAACCTCGACGCGAACATCTGCGAGATGTGCAAGGTCTACCCCGAGTTCGCGCAGGAAGAGCAGATCCTCATCCAGCTCACCAGCTACATCATCAAGACCTCGGGCAAGCAGCGCGGGTACGTCTTCAACTCCCTGCGGCCGATCTACGCGCGGTGCCTCGAGAAGCCCGAGAAGCTCGAACAGGTGGCCACCGAGCTGACCCTGACGCTGCAGGCGAACCTGGACAAGATCCTGCGAGACAGCGACCCCCTCAACTTCCGCGAGTTCCTGCTGCTGGTCACCGAGGCCGCGAAGCTCAAGACGCCCTCGGTGCGGACCTTCCTGAAGACCTGCGTGGTGCGCGTCTGCGAGTACTCGCTGAAGCTGCTGCGCGCGGAAGACGTGGGTGCGTTCTTCGAGTTCATCGTCCTGCTGCACGAGTACTACACAGACTCCCCAGATATCCTCGCCTCCTGCAAACGCTACATGATCGTCGGACTCGCCAGCCAAGACGACGCCCTGCGCAGGCAGTTCATCGACTTCCTCCACAGCGACGAACGGGTCAGCAAGTCCGAGCAGAGCATGCTCACCTTCATCCTCAAAGACCTCTACAGCGTCGAGTTCGAACACCACTGGCTCACCGCCTCCGCGCTCATGGTCCTCTCGCTCGCGCTCTCCAAAAACTCCGCGCTCAAAGACTCGCTCATCTTCGACCGGCCCGTCGAAGGCTACGTCTCCAGCGGACTGCTCAACTTCTCCAAACGCATCAACGTCGCCAGCCAGATGTCCCAGCCGCTCGTCCCGCTCAGTCTCGCCCTGCCCAGCACCTACCTGCAGACCCAAAACGAACCCAAGCAGACCCTCGACCGCGTCACCAGCGGCACGCTCATGAGCGAAGACCGCGAGAAAGTCCTCAAGGCCAAAGTCAAGTACGCAGGCGACCCCCAGTCGAACGAAAAGCAGTCTGCGCTGAACATGGAGGAACCCATATCGGTCGTCTACAACCGCTTCGAGCTCGACTCGGTCCACTCCAAGCTCAGCATCCGCGCCCTGAACAACAACCTCGCCTCCGAACGAAACAGATCCGCTAAAAACGTCAAGTACAAACAAGACATCCGCGACTTCGTCAGACAGAACCAGCTGAGCTTCAACCAGATCTCTCAAACAGACCAAAACAAAATCCGAGTCATCGACCAGCTCGGCGTCAAGATCAAAAAGCCCGACCCCAAGTCGCTCTCGAGCATCAAGAAAGAAGAGGCCTCGGACCCCCACGTGAGGACTCTCCGCGAGTACAGACAGGGCGAGCTGCCCGACATCCAGATCAAGTACTCCGACCTGCTCAAGCCGCTCTCCGTCCTCTCCATCCAAGACGCACGCATGGCCCAGCTCGTCTTCGTCCCGCTGTTCATCGAAGTGCACAACAAACAGCCGCCGATCGCGAACCAAGCCATCTTCCGCCAGCTGCTCTCTCTGATCGACCAGTCCCAGGGCAACTACCAAGTGATCAACACCGTGCAGACCATCCTCTACGAGCTGAGCATGAAGGCAGACCTCCTCGACATCGACCCCAGCCTCATCGCCAAGACCGGCACCGGCTCGCTCTCCTTCGGAGGCGCCGCTCTGCTCCTCGAAGACATGCTCTCGAAGCTGCAGCGGTCCGTCAAAGACAAACACCTCTACGACAGACCCGCGCAGCGTGCCAGGCTCGAAGAAGCCCCTCCCCGCGACTACCCCGACGACGAGAAGTTCACCATCGAAGTCGACGACCGACAGAGCGTCAGCCTCATCCTCAACCTCATCGAAGTCTACAAACAGATGAACGAAGACGACGTCCTGCGCGGCCTCTACCGCCTGCTGCACTCCGCCGAAGCTTCGGCCAACGAGGTACCCTCTCTTCACCCAGTGCTTCGACCTCAAGATGGGCAAGAAGATCACCCTCAGCCTCAAGCGACTCGAAGAGATGCTGCGCAGACTCGACGGCAACGAAGACAAAGCGCACCTCCTCGGCTACCTCAACCAAGAGAAACGAGAAAACCTCTACCACCTCAACAAGTGGGACGACCTCGTGCAAGACATCAGGACAGACCCGGGCTACGCCTCGGCCTTCCTCGCGAAAGAAGAAGACACCTTCGTGCTCACAGACATCTGCAAGCTGCGCAAGAACGAACGCTACTACCTGCTCCGAGGCATGCTCAACGAAGACAAGTACTGGGAGTCTTTCCGCCTCACCGCAGAGTACCTGCTGGCAGACCCTCACCAGAAGACGCTCGTCGAAAAAGAGCACAGCTACGAACTCAGTCTGCTGTCCATCGTGATGCTCGAGTTCGACCGTGCGAAGTTCTACCTCGAGAAGTTCCGCGAGAAGTTCCTGAAGAACTGGTCGAGCGTGAAGGACTTCACGAGCTTCGAGACGAAGACCGAGGTGATCAGCGAGCTGCTGCGACAGCAAGAACTCAAAGACTTCCTGTACAACACCAAGCACTACAACCTGTCGGGCCTGCAGAACTCCCCGGACCTCGCGAGCTTCTTCGAACACCTGGGCAACTGGATCAAGAAGAAGTCCAGCTCGAGTCTGAACAACTTCAACTACCTCAGCGACTCCTACCACTCGAGGTGTCTCTTCATCGACATCATGAAGAACCGCTACGAAGAGTACCGCGACGAAGACTCCAACAAACACATGATCCAGGTCGCCCTCGAGTACACCCGCGGCCTGCTCAAGATGGGCATGGTCGACACGGCCGACCGCGTGCTGATGACCAGCTTCAAGCGGAAAGAAGAGTGTCTCGGAGACGACAGCAGCCTCGACTACGACTTCGCGAGTCTGATGGTCAAGTCCAAGATCGGCGGACTCGAGCGCGACATCAACTTCATCTCTCGACTGATGGACGAGAAGAACATCGACCTCAAGTTCCTCAAGTCCAAGTTCAGCAAAGTCAACCAGGTGATCGACAGCGTCATCGAGATGAACAAAGACAGCTCCGACTTCGCCCTCAAGACGCGCTTCGACCTCTTGAAGCTCAAAGTCAAGACCAAAGAGATCGGCGCCATCCGAGACTACCTGGGTCCGGGCCAGGGCGACCAGGCGGTCGAGGCGGAGTACTTCGGCATCGTCTCCGAGATCATGCCGCTCGTCGCGCACAACATCGAGCAGCTCGACCGCAAGCAGAACCTGGTCAGCCAGATGGACCTCGAAGACGCGAGTCTGGCAGACCTGAAGACCAAGATGCTGCGCAAAGGCTGCGAAGTCACCGAGAACATCCTCCGCTGGTACAAGTCCAAAGCCGAAGACCTGGGCGTCTCGCTGCAGGTCTTCTCCGCGCTGCGCTCAGAGCTGCAGATCGTGCAGCACGTGCAGCTGTTCATCAAGTACGCCGCTGACCTCGCCGAGCGCGGCCACATCGCCCACGCGCGCACGCTCTTCGTCCTCGAGATGACCGCGGAGTTCAGCGCAGAGGCCGGGTCGCAGTTCCTCGAAAGCTTCCGCCGCGTGCCCTGCTGGGTCTTCCTCAAGTGGACGCCGCAAGTGATGAGCTACCTGAACTTCGACTCAGGCAGCTGCTTCCTGCCGCTCATCGAGCGGATGCTCCAGGAGTACCCCGAACCGCTCATCTACGCCTTGAGCGTCACCACGGACTACTCGACCGTCTTCAAGCAACCCAACGAGAACATCCAGCGACTCAGCCTCGCGCTCGCTCGCTTCGCCGCAGACAGCACGCACTTCCAGTTCATCCGAGCCATGGAGTGTCTCCTCCACCCCGACCAGCGACTCAAGTCCTGGCTCGACTGTCTCGAAGAAAACGCCGCGCATCCCGCCAGACTCGCGCTCGTCAGAGACAGGCTCCTCGAAGACCTCTTCTCGGCCAGCGACAAGCTCGTCGGCGATGGCCAGGGCGACTTCAACAAGCGCTTCGCGAAAGACCTCGAGCGCACGGTGACCAAAGCCTTCGGGACAGGCTTCGCGCACCTCGAGAAGATGTCTCCGCAGGACATCCAGAAGGCTGCCCAGGAGCTCTTCGCGAAGGCCGACGCGGTCTGCAAGGCGAAGTCCATCGCGTTCACTGCCAGCTCATACAAAGCGAAGCTCAGCTCCTTCTCAGGCTGGCTCAGCGAGTACGACATCAACAACTACCGCCGCCACGACCTCCGCATCGAGATCCCCGGCCAGTACGCCGGCGACTCGGTGCCGGTGCCAGAGCTGCACGTGAAGATCTCCTACTTCCTCCCCGAAGTGCTGGTCATCCAGAGCATCCGCAAGCCCAAGCGGCTGACGATGCTCGGCACGGACGAGAAGGTCTACCACTGCCTCGTCAAGGGCGGAGAAGACCTGCGGCTGGACCAGCGCATCGAGCAGCTCTTCTCGCTGATGAACGAGCTCTTCGCGCAAGACGCAGACTGCGGCAAGCGAGAGTTCAGCATCGGCACCTTCAACGTGATCCCCGTCAAGAAGAACCTCGGCGTCATGGAGTGGGTCAAGAACACCGTGCCGCTCAAAACCGTCATCGAGCGAGAGATGGACCCCAGCGAAAACCTCCTCAGCAACAAAGCCTACATCAAGCGCACCGGCCTGCTCAAACAGCTCGCCAAGAACAAAGACATCCGCGACCAGCACCTCGCCCTCGTCGCAGCCAAACGCGAGCTGGTCGTCACCGACTTCAACGTGCAGCTCAAGTACTTCAAGTCGACGCACCTCAAAACAGCCATCAAGAAGAAAGTGCAGAACGCAGAGCAGTTCGTCAAGCTGCGCAAGGTCTTCCTCAGCAACTACGCCGTGCTCAGTCTCGGCTCCTACGTGCTCGGCGTCGGCGACCGCCACCTCGACAACTTCCTCTTCGACTACGTCAACGGGAAGATCATCCCCATAGACTTCGGCTACTCCTTCGGCTTCGGCGTCGGCCTCTGCGTGCCCGAACTCATGCCTTTCCGCCTCACGCAGAACTTCCTCGAACTCAACTACCCGCTCAGCGTGCAGGGCATCTTCCGCAACTCGATGATCTTCGCGCTGAAGGCTCTCAAAGACAACAAGCACCTGCTCATCGACACCTGCGAAGTCTTCATCCGCGACCCCCTCATCGACTGGGTCAAGATCGCCCGCAGCAAAGCCAACAGCAAGTCTTCCCAGGCCATGGAAGAGCAGGCCAGCGCCTACCCCAGAGACAAGCTGCGCATCGTCAAGATGAAGCTCGCAGGCTTCAACCCCGTGACCGTCATGTCGAGAGAACTGGACATGTCCCGACACGCGGGCCAGCCCTACTTCGCGCAGCTCGCAGAAACCACACGCGGAGCACAGCACAGGCCTCGCGCGTCGATGGACTCGGGCATCATCCCCCTCTGCGAACAAGTCGACGCCCTCATCGACATGGCCACAGACCCAGACATCCTCGGAA
>JFJP01035038.1_pt1 | contig 12114 bp, 8 predicted proteins | sample 431651 | NCBI WGS metagenome assembly JFJP01 (sample SAMN02602958, study PRJNA72255) | Microbial mat metagenome, whole genome shotgun sequencing project. | biome: fresh water; feature: sink hole; material: water; isolation source: purple microbial (photo- and chemosynthetic) mats found in... | reverse complement strand
ACGCACTGCATGCGCGTGTCGGACCCGGTGATGTTCTCCGCCGTCCACCGGGCCGGCGTCCTGCCGGGCGGTCGTTCCGCCCTGGAGTTCCGCTTCGAGCGCGTGCTCCGCGACCAGTCGGGCAAGCTGTTCTACAAGCCCTTCTACCGCCGCGCCGACTTCGACGACGAACGCTACAGCCCCACCTTCGCGCCGACCGCCAGGCCCGGCCAGACAGTGAGGCTGCGGTTCAGGACCGAGAAGTGGGAAGGCCAGAAGATAGGCGTCTCAGGCTATGTCCGCAACACCGGCACCAGCGCCGACATCGAGACCACCGCACCAATCTTCCCGGAACCCGGCGAGGAGCACGTCATCGAATTCGTCATCCCCGAGGTGGGCGGATCGCAGGTCGACGAAGTGGGCCTCAAGCTGACCGGATGGACCGGCGCGGGCAAACGCGACTCGGGACGCCTGCTCGTCGACCTGTTCGAAATATCCGGCAAGGCAAAATATTCTATTAACATAGCTAAGCAGGCCGTGGAGTTCGGCTGCGTGACGCCGTTCTCGCACGCGGGCGGCAACTGGGGCATCGAAGGCGGCGCGCTGCGCTTGATGACGCACGAAGCCTGCGCCTCGTACACGGGCGGCCACGCCGTCGCCGACCAGAGGGTTAGCGCTGCGGTCAGGCCGCTGGCGGGAACCAGCCACCTCCTGGCGGTACGGGCAGGCGGTGCCATGCGCGGCTACTTCGCCGGCTTCGACGGCGCCGGCAAGGTTTCGATACTCAAGAACGATTTCGGGTTCACTCGGCTGGCCACGGCTGACTTCGCTTGGGAAGCGGGCCGCGATTACCGTCTGGGGCTGGAAGCCGCTGGTGACCGACTGACTCTTTTTGTGGACGGCAAACCCGTTCTCCAGGCGCGCGACGGCACCAATGCAACCGGTATGGTCGGCTGCGGCACGACCGGAGCCGCCCGCGCCCTGTACGGGTGGTTCGAGGTGGAAGAGCTGTGACCAGGCGGAAATCGGACTGCTCCGTGGCGTACTCGCCGGGCAGCGAAGCGCTGACGGTGACCGTCGAGTCGTCGGTAAAGCCGCTGTTCGGGCGGTCGATCGAAGCGGCAGCCAGGGCGGCCGCGGCGGAATTCTGCACAGCCACAGGAGCGCTGAGCATCGACGACGATGGAGCCCTCGATTTCGTCGTGGCGGCCCGCGTCGAGGCAGCGTTGAGGGCGGCGGGTTGCGTGAGGACCGCCGCAAAACCGACCGCCGATTCCGCGGCAGACGCTGCGGCTCGTCCGGCGGCGGGCACCCGCGAACAAAGGCTCGGCAGGCGTCGTCGTTCGAGGCTGTACCTACCCGGCGACCAACCGGACCTGCTGCCCAACGCGGGGCTGTTCGGGGCCGACTGCCTGATCCTCGACCTGGAAGACTCGGTGGCGCCGTCGCGCAAGGCGGAGGCGCGCATCCTGGCCAGGCGGGTCCTTGAGGCCCACCGGGATTTCTTCGGAGCATCGGAAATCGTCGTCCGCATCAACCCGCTGGCCGGCCCGTTCGGGCTGGACGACCTCGCGGAGCTAGCGGATTGCTTGCCTGACGCTATCCTGCTGCCCAAATGTGAATCGGCGGGTGACATCGAAGCGCTGGCCGCCGAACTGGACAGGATCGAAACCGCGTCAGGCAGGGAACGCGGAAGTACGCTCGTCTTGGCCATACTCGAAACGGCCCGCGGCATCATAGCGGCCCCGGCTATTGCGGGCCCGGCTATAGCCGGCGCATCCAGCCGCATCGCCGCGCTCTGTTTCGGGGCCGAAGACTTTTCCCGTGACATCGGCGCTCGCAGGACCGCGGCCGGATCGGAAGCGCTCACCGCGCGGCAGAACGTCGTCATGGCGGCACGATCCGCCGGCGTCCAGGCACATGATTCCGTGTACTCCGACGTCGACGACGAGACCGGCCTCGCCGCCTACTGCGCCGCCTCCCGCGCCCTGGGTTTCGACGGCATCGGCCTCGTGCACCCGCGCCAGATCGCCGCCGCGCACGCGGCCTTCGATCCGAGCCCCGCCGAGCTGGGCGAGGCCCGGCGGATCGTCGCGGCGCTGGACGAAGCGCTCGCGCAAGGCCTGGGCGTCGTATCGCTGGACGGCCGGATGGTGGACGCGCCGGTCGCCGCCCGTGCCCGCCGTCTCGTCGGATTGGCCGATGGCACTTCAGGCGCCGAAAAAGGAAACTGACATGGACTGGACTACCAACTCGATAGGGCGCCAGGTGCCTGTCTCCGTTGACGGCAGACTGATCAAACCCTTTGCCGGAGCCTACGCTGATTCCGCTGCAGCTGATTCCACGACTGCCTCTCATGCACCAAAACGGGCCGCCGGAGGCCCGTCGCGCGGCGCACCGGGCAGGGGCCGCCCCGGCAAGCTGGCAAAAAACTGGGATGAGCTGCTGGACCGCATGGACCTACGCTCCGGCATGACGATCTCCTTTCACCACCACCTGCGCGACGGAGACGCGGTCGTCAACGAGGTGGTCGCCCGACTGGCGGCCCGGGGACTCCGCGACCTGACCATAGCGCCGACCGCCCTGTTCCCGGTGCATGACCGCCTCGTGCCGTTCATCGAATCGGGCGTCATCGCGCAGGTGGAAGGCTCGATGAACGGCGCCGTCGGGGTCGCCTGTTCCCGGGGCAAGATGAGGGGCTTGTCGGTGCTCCGCTCGCACGGCGGTCGCCAGCGGGCCATCCAGGACGGAGAGCTGCACATCGACGCGGCCTTCATAGCCGCCCCCTGTGCCGATCCACTGGGCAACGCCAACGGCGTGCTGGGCAAATCGGCCTGCGGGCCGCTGGCCTACCCCGTGCCCGATTCGCTGTCGGCGGATAGGGTAGCCGTGATCACCGACGGCCTCGTGCCCTACCCCTGCGCGCCGCGCTCGATAGCGGGCGGCAATGTCGACTGGGTTCTGGAGGTGGAATCCATAGGCGACCCGTCAAAGATCGTATCGGGGACGACGCGCCTGCCCAAGAGCCCCACCCAGCTCCTGATCGCGGAACTGACGGCCCGCTTCATCGAGGCGACCGGCATCATGAAGGAAGGGTTCTCGTTCCAGGCCGGCGCGGGCGGTATATCACTTGCCGCCACCGTGTTCCTCGCGGAGCGGATGCGCGCGCACGGCCTCAAGGCGTCATTTGCCCATGGCGGCGCGACGGGCATACTCGTCGGTCTCCTCGAAGAAGGGCTGCTGGGCTCCATCGTCGACCTGCAGAGCTTTGACCTGGAAGCGGTGCGCTCGTGCCGCGACAATCCCCGCCACATCGAATCAACGCCGTTCGACTCGTACGGACCACGAGCAGCCGGTTGTGCCGCCAACATGCTGGATGTCGCCATACTGGGGGCCACGGAAATCGACCTGGACTTCAATGTGAACGTCAACACGCATTCGGACGGGCTCCTGTTGCACGGCATAGGCGGCCACACCGACGCGGCCTCGAGCGCGGGCTGCTCCATCATCACCGCCCCGAGTTTCCGCAAGCGCATACCGATAGTCCGCGAGCGCGTGACCACGGTGTCCTGCCCCGGCGAGGTGGTCGACGTGGTGGTCACCGAGCGCGGCATAGCGATCAACCCGAAACGCGTCGACCTCGCGGAGCGCGCGCGGAAGGCGGGCCTGCCCCTGGTCGGCCTCGGAGACCTGATGCGCCAAGTCCACGCCATCACCGGCGTTCCCGAAGAACCGCGGTTCGGCGACCGCGTAGTGGCGCTCGTGGAGTGGCGCGACGGCACTGTGCTGGACGTGGTCAGGGAGCTGCTCTGAAAAGATTGACACCATGGTCGCCTCACCATAATCTTGAAATTTGAGTCTTGCATCGCGGTTCAGCACAAAAATACCGGGAGGCGAACATGATGATAAGATCAAGGCGTTCACGATGCGTTTTGCTTGGCATCCTGCTGTGCGGCATGGTTACCGGCGCGGGCGCCACGGACGTGAAGACGCTCGTGCAGCAGGCCAAGGCTGCGCTGCGGGCGGTGGAAAACGCGAGCGACGCGAGTGTCAAAAATGCCAAGCTGGATGAAGCCATGAATCTGATAGCGCAGATCAGGGCCGCTGATCCGACCAACAGCGAACTCGGTACGCTTGACAGCAAGTACCGGTACCTGGCCCCCGATCGCAAGCCTGCCGCCGCGGCCGCGGCCCCCGCTGGGGCGACACCCGCAAGCGCTACAACAGCCGATTCCGGCAAAGCCAAGCAAGTACTCGATGACTGGAACGCTATCATCAAGCTCGAGCAGGACCTGACCGCAAAAACCGGCCGCTTCTTTCCGAACGAGGAAAACCTGTCCTACTCCAAGGATCAGACGGACCAGGTGCTGTCGCTCGTCGCCGACGTGCTCAAAAACGACAAACCGCGCATACTCGCGTTCCTTAAAACATTTTCGGGCAGTTATGGCGAACCGAATGACGACATGGACCGGAAGATCAACGCGCTGACGCCCAAGGATCCCCAAAAGGGCATGTACGACGAGGCTAACAATCGTCCTGACGAGCTTCCCAGCCTGGCCTACAGGAAGCTGCAGGATCGCCTGTCCTGGATTCAGGCCGGCCCCGGGCGCGAAGCAAAGCAGATCATGAAAGACGCGGTGGAATCGATAGCGGATGCTGATTTTTTCCAGGATACCATCCGCGACTCAAAATACGCTGAAGCGGAAGCTGAACTGGCCCGCGCAAAGCGGTTCAATCCCAGGGATACCGAGATAGCACAGGCGCTGACATCAGTACAGGCGAGGCGCAGGAAATCCCAGGCCGACGTCAAGACGGCTCTGGCGTCCGCCCGGTTCCCGGCCAGCATGACGGGTTTTACCGGCCCCGGCACCATACCCAATCTGGTGGCATCGGTAAAGACGTATTATGCGGGCGCGTATCCCACTGAAAAATTGCTGGCGGTCAGCGTCTCGGGAGCATGGGTAGTAACGAAGCTGGACATTTTCGATCAACCGATCCAGTGGGGCCTGCCCGTTTTCTGCGCCAGCGAACAGGATGAACCCGGCGTATGCCGCGTATTCAAGATGACCGTACTGACCGGGATCGGCGTAGGCATTGCCAAGTCGCCGCCCTTTACCGATCACTGGACCGGTGACTCGTACAGGATGCTGGTAGCCAACCTCAAATAAGACTGGAGTGAACGACCCGCCGTACGGGCCGTTCACTCCAGCCCGTACCTCTTTATCCGGTAGAGTATCGTCCGTCGGCTTATCCCCAGAGCCTCCGCGGCTTTGGTCCGGTTTCCGCCGCAGGCGGCCAGGGCGCGCTCTATCGCGCCGCGCTCGACGCTGTCCAGCGAATCCATCGCGGCGGCCGCAGGAGACTGACAGCGCTCCGCTCCATCAGCCTGCCCCGAGCCGAGCTTGCCGCCAGAAAGGTCGAGATCTGAGACGAGGATTTCGTCGCCCTCGGCGTAGATGAGCGCGCGTTCGAGGATGTTCTCCAGCTCGCGGACGTTGCCAGGCCAGGAATGCGCCGTAAGCGCTGCCATGGCACTTTCAGAAAGCCGCGCTGCTGAGTTTCGGCCCATGCGCGCGCCCAGTTTTGCCAGAAGGAAAGCAGCAAGCGCTGGAATGTCCTCACGGCGGTCGCGGAGGGGCGGCACGGCGATGCGAAGGACATTGAGGCGATAGTACAGATCCTCGCGGAAGGCGCCGGCGCGCACTTGCTCTTCGATGTCGCGGTTGGTGGCAGAGAGTATGCGCGCGGATACCGGGATGTCCCGGGTACCGCCCAAGCGCCTGATCTTTCGCTCCTGCAGCACGCGGAGCAGCTTTACCTGTAGCCGCAGCGGCAGCTCTCCAATCTCGTCCAGGAACAGCGAACCAGAACCGGCCAGCTCGAAGAGCCCGGCCTTGCGTGTATCGGCCCCGGTGAAGGCACCCTTTTCGTGGCCGAACAGCTCGCTTTCCATGAGGTTCTCGTGCACGCCGCCTATGTTCACCGCCACGAAGGGTTCAGCCGCGCGGGGAGAGAGCGCATGGATCTCCCTGGCGACGACTTCCTTGCCGCAGCCGGATTCTCCGGTGATCAGCACCGTGGTATCCGAACAAGCGATTTTCTCGATGTCGCGGCGCAGGGCTCTCGTAGCCTGGCCTTCGCCTGTCAGGCGCGAAGCCGACGAGGAGGTCCTGGCACCGGCCTCCAGCCGGTCTTCAAGCCGCCGGTTACCAATGGCGGCCTTGAGCTTGTGGATCAGTTCGTCGGGCTCGAACGGTTTGAGGAGGTAATCGGCGGCCCCGGACTTGAGCGCGCTGACCGCGTCGCGTATCTCGCCGAGCGCTGATATCATGATGACGGGGCAGCGAAAACCTTCAGCCCGCGCCTGCTCGAGCAGTTCCTGGCCGCCCATCACGGGCATGCGCAGGTCGGTAACCAGGGCGTCGAAGGAATCGGCACGCAATAATTCCAGTGCTTCAAGGCCGTTTGCCGCGGCGGCTGAATCGATGCCGTCCAGGGACAAGAGGCGCTGCAGCGATTCGCGGATGTTGCGTTCGTCGTCTACCACGAGAATTCTCATACGACCTCGCCTTGCGCGTCCCGATCCTGCTCCGGATCACGGTAGGCGGGCAATTCGACGCGCGCCACGCAGCCGCCGCCGTTCCGGTTTTCAAGGCGTATGGTGCCACCGGCTGCCTCAACGAAGCGCTTGCAGACGGAGAGTCCTATGCCGGTGCCACGGCTCTTCGTGGTAAAGAACGGATCGAACAGCCGGCCGGCCGCCTCCGGGGTCAGACCCAGTCCCCGGTCCAGCACATCGATGCGGACTCCCTTTTCGGTCTCCGCCAGCTCGATGGAAACTTCCGGAAGGCTGCCGTCGCCCCGCTCAAGGGAGTTGCTGCTTTCCAGCGCGTTGCGGACCAGGTTCTCGAGTACCGAGCGGAGCCGTTCCGGGTCCATGAACACACGCGCGCCAGATCCGGTATCAGGCGTGAGGATGTCGAGGCCACAGAGCCGGCGGCCTACGTCAGCGGCTACCTCGCGGGGATCGACGGGGCAGGGATTGCCGGCCGGGTCGCGAAGGTAATCGCCAACACGGTGGCTGAGGGCGGAGAGTCGCTCTACTTCGTCGTTTATTATGCTGATTTCACGTTGAGCCGATGCGGGGCAGGTCTTTTCCAGGATACGCGCCTGCAACCGTATGGACAGGAGCGGATTCTTTATCTCGTGGGCCAGCGTGCTGGCGGCGGTGCCCAGCACGACCAGGTTGCGCTGCTCAGCTATGCGGCGCCGGTATTCGGCATTCCGCACGACGAGGCCCCGGACGAACAGAACCAGGGCGGCGAGGGCCAGTTCGGCCAGCGAAAAGAGCACGGCAGCAATGCGTCGGCTCCTCCAGTACACGCTCTGGCGGATTTCCAGGTACACCGAGTCTGCCTTGCGCAGCGTCGTATAAAAGAAACTGGTGGGTGAAGCCGGATCCCGCGGACCTTCGTACCGTTCTGTACTCCGGTCGGTGCTCCGGTCTCCATCTCGGTCTGACGTGGGAGGAGGCGGGCCGACGCGGAACGGCGCAAGGATGAGCACGAGCGAATCGTTGGCGGGATTCTCATTATATACGCGCACGGGCGCACCGGCGGATTCCTCTTCGGATTGGACAGGCAGATACAGTAAAGGAACCTCGCCCCAGGCATACAGCCGCTCGCCGTCGCCGGAGTACGCGCCTATGCCGACGACCTTCTCCCGCAAGGCCGGAACGCTTTCTATAGCCGCGCCGAAATCCTGGTGGTCGCGCAGGCCGGCGAGCAGCTGGTTCATGGTGCGCTCCGCGTCGTTGCGGCTCTCCAGCCTGAACCGCTGCAGGTTGCCAGAATATATGACGACGGCAAGCCCTGTCAGAGCGGCAAACGCGAGCGCGTTAAACGCGAGCATGGCAATTCCCAGCGATGCCAGTGATTTCTTTCCGATGCGCATGCTCCGCGTCCCCTTCATGTCAGTACACCGTCATTCATGGAAGGGCCGCCACGATGCGGTCCTCTTCCTCAAGTCCGACCAGTCCGCGCAACGCTGAAAGCGCGGACAGGAAATCGTAGCGCGCGCCGATCAGCCCCGTCCTGGCCGTGCTGACCAGGGCCTCCGCGGCAGAAAGGTCTCTGGGCATACTCGAGCGCCTTTGAAGACGACACGATCGACTGAGCCGCCGAAAGCAACCCGTTGACCGCAACGTCTATGTCGAGGGCCAGGCTCTCTGCGCCTGCACTCCCCTCCAGCGCGGCCATCGCGGCAGCAACTTCAGCAGACTTTACGCCGGTCGAAGTAGTCCACAGGTCAAGGCTCATCGTCGCCGTGAGCGAAAGGCTGCCGGCACCCACAGAAAAGCCCCTGGTCGCGTCGTACCCGACGCCTTGCGAAAGCCCTGCCGAAACGCTGGGCAGGTACGCGCTTTTTGCCGCGTCCACGGCGATTGTAGCCTTGCGGGCTGCCAGCGCATAGCCCGCGAGGTCGGGATTCTCATCCGCGGCGAGGGCAAAATAATCGTTGGTTAGCTTCCGTGTAGCCGTTTCATCGAGCGACGAGAGCCTGGCCAGAAGGTCATCATATCGTGAAAAGTTGACAGGTTCGAGGGCAAAAGAGGCTGGCAAGCCCGTCATCGACGCAAGCCTGGCACGAGCCGACGCGAGCGCCGTGCGGGCCTTGATCAGCGCAGTCCCGCGGGCGGCCGCCTCCGACTCGGCCTGCAGGTAGTCGGATTGGGCCAATACCCCGGCCTCGGACTTGGCTTTGGCCATGCGCAACCGCAGATCAGCCGCTTCAAGATCGCTCAAGGCCGCCGCGACATTGGCGTCGGCCTTGAGCACGGTGTAGAACGCCGCGTCCGCCTGGCCTGTCACGTCCACCCTGACACCCCGGATTACCTCGGCGGCGGTTTCCACCGCGATATTGCTGCTCTTTGACTGCGCGGCCAGCTTGCCGCCGTCGTACACGGCCTGCGATGCCGAGAGCCGTACCGACGCACCGAGGCCTTCAGCCAGGCCGCCGTCGGCCAGATAGTCCAGGCTCGCGCCGGCGGACGCGCCGAATGACGGCAGGCGTTTGTAGGACTGCGCCTTTTCCGCGAGCGCCGCGGACTCCCAGGACAGCACGGCCTTGCGGAGCACGGTGGATTTTGCCAGCGCCAGTTCCCTGACTTCTTCCAGTCCGACCGGAGCCTGCGCGGCCACGACACCCGTCAGGATAGCCGCAAACAGGGTGGCAATCGTTATTCGTCTATTGAGTCTCATGCAATGCTCCTCATGTTGGTACGTGGCTCATTCATAGCGCAGGGCGTCTATCGGATACAGGTTGGCGGCCTTTTTTGCGGGATAGAAGCCGAAGAATATGCCCACCGCCGCGGCGAAGCCGGCCGACGCGGCAATGACGGACGGGCTGACTATCGTGGGCATGCCCATGAACGCTTCCAGCGCCCAGGCCAGGGCCAGCGCCAGCACGATGCCCAGAAAGCCGCCCAGGAGGCTCAGGATCACCGACTCGGAGAGGAACTGCAGCAGGATGTCCCGCTTCCGCGCCCCCACGGACATGCGTATGCCGATTTCCCGAGTCCGTTCCGTAACGGAGACGAGCATGATGTTCATGATGCCTATGCCGCCCACGATCAGCGACACGCCGGCTATGGCCGCCAGCAGCGAGGTCAGGGTCTCCGAAGTCTGCGAGGCTGTCGCGATTATCTCCGACTGGTTCATCACGGTAAAATCCATCTCGTCGTCGGCGGTAAGCCGGTGCGCTTCCATCAGGATGGCCGTGATTTCCGCCTGCGCCTCGTCCATCAGGTCTTCCCTGATGATGCTCATCTCGATTGACTGCACGTTGCCATCGCGCATGAGGCGATTGACGGCGGTGTCCAGCGGCACCATCACGATGTCGTCCTGGTCGGTACCGTTGTTGCCCGCGCCTTTGCTCCCGAGCACGCCCACGATGGTGAACGGTGTCGTCGATATACGGATGCTCTTGCCAACCGGATCCTCGCCGGGGAACAGTTCCTCCGCCACGGTGGAACCGATGACAGCCACCTTGGCCCGCCGGCTCAGGTCCTTGTCAGTGAAGAAGTCGCCTGAACCGAGGGTCCAGCTCTTTATCTCGAAGTAACCAGGCTCGATGCCGTAGACCGAGGTTGACCAGTCACCCGAGCCGCCGACTACCTTGGCGCTCGACATGCGCACGACGCCCGATATCGCGGCGAGGTAGCTCGATTCGTTGCGCAGCTTGGCGACGTCGTCCATAGTCAACCGGTTGGCCTCGCGCGGTCCGCGCGGCGGCATCACCATGATCAGGTTGGTACCCATGGACTGGATCTGCTTCTTTATCTGGTCCTGCGAGCCGGAGCCCACGGCCACCATCACGATGACCGAACCTACGCCTATGATGATGCCCAGCGAGGTAAGGAAGCTGCGCATCTTGTTGCGGAATATGCTCTGCGTCGAAGCCTTGAGGAGCTTGCCGAAAGTCATGCCGCGCCTCCAGCCACCGCAAACGAGGCGTGCAGTTTCTTCCATTCAGCGAGGTCGGCGGCCGCGTTGCGACGCTCCGCCACCGGCGCGTCCGACACGACTGCGCCGTCACGCATGGTGATGACCCGCCTGGTGTACGCGGCTATCTCTGGTTCGTGCGTCACCATCACGATGGTCTTGCCGCGTTCGTTGAGCTCCTGGAACAGGCTCATGATCTCCATGGACATCTCGGTGTCCAGGTTGCCCGTCGGCTCGTCTGCCAGGATGAAGGCCGGATCCTTGACCATGGCCCGCGCTATGGCGACGCGCTGCTGCTGGCCGCCCGAGAGCTGGTTGGGCTTGTGGTCCAGCCTGTCCCCGAGCCCGACCTCGGTGAGCGCCGCCCGGGCCCGCTCCTTCTGGTCGATCTTCGACCCCGAACGGTCATAGAACAGCGGCAGTTCGACATTCTCCAGCGCGCTCGTCCTGGACAGCAGGTTGAAGCCCTGGAACACGAAGCCGATCTTGTCGTTGCGGATGTCGGCGAATTCGTCGGAACTGGCCGTACTGGTCTCCAGTCCGTCCAGGATGTAGCTGCCGGCGGTCGGCTTGTCCAGGCAACCCAGGGTGTTCATCAGCGTCGACTTGCCGGAGCCCGACGGCCCCATGATGGCGACGAACTCGCCCGATTCCACGTCCAGATCAAGCCCGCGGATGGCCCTGACGGTGATGTCGCCAACGACGTAGTGGCGCTGTATGCCGCGCAATTCGATGATGGCCATGGTTACTTGACCTGTAGCTTGACGATGATCTTCGTACCCTCGAGGCTGTCGGCATTGACGAGCTCGGTCATCGTGTCGTCGCTCGCGCCTACCTGGACAAGCTTCACGGCCAGCTGGCCCGACTCGTCCAGGTACCAGAGCGTCTTGCTGTTAGCGATCCTGGTCGCTCCAGCCGCACCCGCGGCTCCCGTTCCTGTTCCCGCTGCTCCTGCGGTTCCAGCGGTTCCCGTCGCTGCCCGGCCTGCGCCTGCTGCACGCCCGGCTCCGCCCATCGCACCAGGTACTCCGGGGGCTCCGCCGGGTCCGCCGGCCATCCCGCCGCTCATCAGCGAGGCAAGCCCGCCGGTTGTAGAACCGGCATCGGCGCCGCTGGCCGCAAGAGCCTTCTGAGCCTCGTCGAAGCGAGCCAGCACCGTGGCTTTCTGCTCCTCGGGCATATCGCCGAGGCCCGCCACGAACACGGCCCGCCGTATCTCAGCGGCGCTCATCGTCGTCGGGGTAAAGCGGAACGCGGCGGTCGGCACTACGAGCACGGCGGTTTTCTGTTCCTTTATGAACTCCACGTTGGCCGTCATCCCCGGCAGCAGTTTGCCTGTGCTGTTGTCGGCCAGCACGATGACGCTGTAGTAGACCACGTTGTTGGTCGTCTCGGGCATAAGTCGTATCTGCTCGACGGTACCGGTATAGGTTCGCTCGGTGTCGGCCTCCACCGTGAAGCGCACCGCCTGCCCAACCTTGATCGAGCCGATGTCCAGCTCGTCCACCCCTGCCTCTATCTGCATCCTGGCCAGGTCTTCGGCTATGGTGAACAGGCTCGACGAAGCGGCGCTCGAGCCGCCCACCACGCTCTGGCCCGCGTCGATGTTGCGCTCGAGGACAATGCCGTCTAT
>JFJP01005847.1_pt1 | contig 12115 bp, 12 predicted proteins | sample 431651 | NCBI WGS metagenome assembly JFJP01 (sample SAMN02602958, study PRJNA72255) | Microbial mat metagenome, whole genome shotgun sequencing project. | biome: fresh water; feature: sink hole; material: water; isolation source: purple microbial (photo- and chemosynthetic) mats found in... | reverse complement strand
GCCATCTTTGTGCACCACGGCCTGTTCTGGCGGGGTCAGGATGGCCGGGTGACGGGCTGGATGAAACAGCGCCTGGCCTTGCTGCTGGCACATGACATCAACCTGCTGGCCTATCACCTGCCGCTGGATGCGCATCCTGAACTGGGCAATAACGCGCAACTCGGCCTGAAACTCGGACTGGTGTGCCGTTCCCGGTTTGGAGAGCAGGCGCTGGGCTGCATGGGGCTGCGGTCCGATGGTCAATCATTTGCATCAGCGCCGGTCCTGGCTGAGCACTTAAAATTTATATTAAATCGGCCTGTAGCCCTTTTAGATACAGCGCAGAGAGCTATTAAAAATATAGCTTGGTGCAGCGGTGGGGCACAGGGCTATTTTGAAGCTGCGATTGCCGCTGGGGCTGATGCCTTTATTACCGGTGAGCTGTCAGAGCCGCAGGCACACTACGCCCGCGAGTGCGGGGTGGCTTACCTGGCTTGTGGTCACCATGCCAGTGAACGTTATGGCGCACCCGCCGTGGCAGACCTGATAGCCCAGCAGTTTGGTTTGCAGCATGAATTCATCGACATTGACAACCCGGCCTGATGGCCACCTGACAGCCATGACCACGACCATAAACTTGCCCATTGCCATCACCTTGGGTGACCCTGCCGGCATTGGCCCCGAGATCATCGTCAAGGCTTATCGGGATGCGCCGGATCAGACGCAGGGCTGCTTGGTGGTGGGTGACCTGGCCACGCTGCGCCGCGCCGCCCGGGTGGTCGCGGGGGAGGGCATCGTGATGCCGGTGGCGGTGCTGGACGGTGTGCAAGACCTGGTCAACTGCCCACCACGCTGCATTCCCCTGCTGCAAATTGGTCAGGCCGAGACCCGGGCGGCACCCGAGCCCGTGCCTTTTGGCCAGCTCAGTGCCCGTGCCGGTCAACTGGCGGGCGATTGTGTGGTGTGGGCTGCCAATGCGGCGCTGCGCGGCGAGGTGGCGGCGTTGGTCACGGCACCCTTGAACAAGGCAGCCCTGTCGCTGGCGGGGGCACCGCACAACGCGTTTGCGGGGCATACCGACATGTTGCAGGCGCTGGCCGCCGCCCACACCCGGCAATCCATCGCCGAGTTGCCGGTACGCATGATGCTGGCCAATGACGAATTGCGGGTGGTGCTGGTCAGCATTCACCTGTCTTTGCGCGACGCGCTGGCTGCCGTCACCGTTGACAATGTGCTGCAAAGTCTGTTGATCACGCACCGCTCACTGCTTGCCATGCTGGGGCGTGCCCCGCGCATTGGTGTGGCCGGGCTCAATCCGCATGCCGGTGAGGGGGGCTTGTTTGGCCTGGAAGAACTTGAGATCATTGCCCCGGCTATTGCGGCAGCCAAAGCACAAGGCTTGTGGGTCAGTGATGTGTTGGCCCCTGACACGGTGTTCATGCGGGCGCGTGCCAAAGGTGATCAACCGGGCGAATTCGACGTGGTGCTGGCCATGTACCACGACCAGGGGCTGATTCCGGTCAAGTACCTGGGGATCGAAAAAGGCGTGAACGTGACCTTGGGTTTGCCCCTGGTGCGCACCAGCCCGGACCACGGCACCGCCTTTGACATTGCCGGCACCGGGCGTGCGGACGCTTCCAGTTTGATGGAAGCCATTCGCGTGGCTCGGCAGTTATGCAATCGTTGAAAAGATGCCTTCAGAGCTTGCTGTATAAGCGCAGCAAGCTACGAATAAAATAGCATTATTTCTTCAGGCTATCGCGGATCTCGCGCAGCAGCACCACGTCTTCGGGGGTTGCGGGCGGTTCGGCCGGGGCTGCTGCCGGGGCCTCTTTCTTCAGGCGGTTGATCTGCTTGACCATCATGAAAATGATGAACGCCAGAATCGCAAAATTGACGGCAACGGTGATGAAGTTGCCATAGGCAAACACCGGCACACCGGCTTTTTTCAGGTCGGCCAGGGTGGCACCAGTTCCGGCTGGTATCTGGCCCAGCACCACAAAGAGGTTGGAAAAATCGAGCTTGCCAAATATGGATCCCACCAGCGGCATGATCAGGTCGCCCACCACCGAGTCGACAATCTTGCCAAAAGCCCCGCCAATGATCACACCTACGGCAAGGTCCATCACATTGCCTTTGATCGCAAACTCTTTGAACTCAGTCATCATGCTCATGGAGCCTCCTTCATCGAATGAAAAAACCCGCCGAGTATCCCCGATAAATCGATCAGGAGTCTGGTGCATCAACGCTCAGGCGGGCAATGTGGTCAGCTTGGTGACAAAGTTGCTCAGCTACAATCGATCCCCGTTACCTGTTGTGGTCTTTATCATTGAGGATTTCCATGAGTGAAGCGATTGCTGAAAGCAGCCTGAATGACGCCAGCAAGCGGACATGGCTGATTGCGTCCGGTTGTGCTGGGGCAGTGGGTGGTGTGGCTGCAGCCGTGCCTTTTGTCAGTTCTTTTTTGCCGTCTGAAAAAGCCAAGGCCGCCGGTGCCGCGGTCGAAGCAGATATTTCCGCGCTGGCTCCCGGCGAAAAAATGACGGTGGAGTGGCGTGGCAAACCAGTCTGGATCGTGCGCCGCACCCCCGAGATGTTGGCGGCATTGCCAAAGATCAACGACCAGTTGGCAGATCCGAAGTCTGAGCGCAAGCCGGCCGAACAAGCCCCCGAGTACGCGCGCAATGAGGTGCGGTCGCGCAAGCCAGAGTTTTTGGTGGTGGTGGGTATTTGCACGCATTTGGGCTGTTCGCCATCCGATAAGTTCAAAACCGGGCCGCAACCGTCACTGCCCGATGACTGGCAGGGTGGTTTTTTCTGCCCCTGCCATGGCTCCACCTTCGATCTGGCTGGGCGTGTCTATAAGAACAAGCCCGCACCGGACAATCTCGAAGTGCCCCCCCACATGTACCTCTCAGACACCAAATTGCTCATTGGTGACGACAAGAAAGCCTAAGGACGAACGACATGGCTGAATTTCACGAAATCTCCCCTAACGCCCCTTTGGGCGAAAAGGCACTCAACTGGGTTGACAACCGTTTTCCCTTGTCCAAGCTCTTCAAAGAGCACATGAGTGAGTACTACGCGCCAAAAAATTTCAATTTCTGGTACATCTTTGGCTCCTTGTCCCTCTTGGTGCTGGTGATCCAAATCGTCACCGGTATATTTTTGGTCATGCATTACAAGCCAGACGCTGCGGTGGCCTTTGCGTCTGTTGAGTACATCATGCGTGATGTGCCCTGGGGCTGGCTGATTCGCTACATGCACTCCACCGGCGCGTCAGCGTTCTTTGTTGTGGTGTATTTACATATGTTCCGGGGCCTGATGTATGGCAGCTACCGTAAGCCGCGTGAACTGATCTGGCTGTTTGGCTGCGGCATCTTTCTGGCCTTGATGGCAGAAGCCTTCATGGGTTACCTGCTGCCCTGGGGGCAGATGAGTTATTGGGGTGCGCAGGTGATCGTGAACCTGTTTTCTGCCATTCCTTTCATCGGCCCGGATCTGGCATTGCTGATTCGTGGTGACTTTGTGGTGGGTGATGCCACGCTGAACCGCTTTTTCAGCTTCCACGTGATCGCTGTGCCGCTGGTGCTGTTGGGTCTGGTGGTGGCACACATCATTGCCTTGCATGAGGTGGGCTCCAACAACCCGGACGGTGTTGAAATCAAGGCCACCAAGGATGCCAAGGGTATTCCTCTGGACGGTATTCCGTTCCACCCCTATTACTCGGTGCATGACGTGTTTGGTGTGAGCGTGTTCTTGTTCGTGTTCAGCGCGGTGGTGTTTTTTGCCCCTGAGATGGGTGGCTATTTTCTGGAGTACAACAACTTCATTCCGGCCGACCCGTTCCAGACGCCTCTGCACATTGCGCCGGTCTGGTACTTCACCCCCTTCTACACGCTGTTGCGCGCCGTGACCAGTGAAATGATGTATGTACTGATTGCGTGCGTGGTCATCGGCGCGGTGCTGGCCGTTGCCAAGATCAAGATGCCGGCCCTGTTCAAAGGGGCCATCGTGGGTGGTGCCGTGGTGATTGCTGCCCTGATGCTGGCCATTGATGCCAAATTCTGGGGCGTGGTCGCGATGGGTGGTGGTGTCGTGATCCTGTTTTTCCTGCCCTGGCTGGACAATAGTCCGGTCAAGTCCATTCGTTATCGTCCGAACTGGCACAAGGTTTTGTATGCCGTCTTTGTCATTAACTTCTTTGTGATCGGCTACCTGGGAACCCAGCCCGTATCGGACATCGCCGGGCGTATTTCCCAGGCCGGGACTCTCTTCTACTTTGGCTTTTTCATTCTGATGCCATGGTGGAGCCGTCTTGGTACGTTTAAAACAGTGCCCGATCGCGTCACTTTCACGGCGCATTGAGCAGGAGAAAAAACATGAAAATCATGGGTTTCACGCAAAAAATTATTCTCGGCTTCATGTGCGTCCTGGGTATGGCCGCTTCGGTTCAGGCCAATGTTGCTGGTCCGGCTTGGGACAAGGCACCCGACAAGATCAAGGACATGGCGGCCCTGCAAAGTGGTGCCAAAACTTTTGTCAACTACTGTCTGAACTGTCATTCTGCCGCGTTCATGCGTTTCAACCGTTTGCAAGACATCGGCTTGACACCTGAGCAGATCAAGGACAACCTGCTGGTCACCAACGCCAAACTCGGCGAGACCATGGTGGCGGCCATTGACCCCAAACAGGCCAAGGCATGGTTTGGTGTCAATCCGCCTGATCTGACGGTGATTGCGCGTTCGCGGGCTGGTGCTGGGGGCACTGGTGCTGACTATCTCTATTCGTACATGCGGGGGTTTTACCGCGATGAGGCCAAGCCTACGGGTTGGAACAATCATGTGTTCCCGAATGTCGCCATGCCTCATGTCCTTTGGGAGCAACAAGCCACGCAGACCCCTGCCCAATATGATCAGATGGTCGGCGATCTGGTCAATTACCTGCAATGGATGGCAGAGCCTGCCCAGACCACGCGTAAAAATATTGGCATCTGGGTTTTGGTTTTTTTGGCGGCTCTGACATTTCTGACCTGGAAGCTCAACGCGGCTTACTGGAAAGATATCAAATAGTTTGAATCCTTGATCTGCGCGGCCTTTTAGTGGCGTGCAGTTTCTTCAGAGTGGGATGCTTGGCAGCTTCCCGCTCTTTTATTTTTTTAGGAGCCTTCACCATGATGGTGCTTTACTCGGGCACAACTTGCCCTTTTTCACACCGCTGCCGTTTTGTGCTTTTTGAAAAAGGCATGGACTTCGAGATTCGGGATGTTGACCTGTACAACAAACCCGAAGATATCAGCGTGATGAACCCCTATGGCCAGGTACCCATACTGGTGGAGCGCGACCTGATTTTGTACGAGTCAAACATCATCAATGAATACATCGATGAACGTTTTCCGCATCCGCAATTGATGCCTGGCGACCCGGTTGACCGGGCTCGCGTCCGGCTATTCCTGCTCAATTTTGAGAAAGAGCTGTTCGTTCACGTTTCCACCCTGGAGTCTCGTACTGCCAAAGCGAATGAGAAATCGCTGGAAAAGGCGCGGGCGCATATCCGCGATCGGCTAACGCAACTGGCCCCGGTTTTTCTGAAAAACAAGTTCATGTTGGGTGACGGGTTTTCGATGTTGGATGTGGCGATTGCGCCCTTGCTCTGGCGTCTGGACTATTACGGCATCGAACTGAGCAAGAATGCGGCACCACTGCTCAAGTACGCGGAGCGCATTTTTTCCCGTCCGGCGTACATTGAGGCACTCACCCCGTCTGAAAAAGTCATGCGCAAGTAACAGTTGGTCCAATGGCAGCGAATCAAAACTCAGAGATCACGTCAACACGTCCCTATCTCATACGGGCTTTGCACGAATGGTGTTGTGACAATGGTTTCACCCCGTACATCACGGTATCGGTTGACAATTCAGTGCAAGTGCCGCGTGAATATGTCAAAGATGACGAAATTGTTCTCAATATTGGATTTGATGCAACAACCGCCCTGAGCATGGGCAACGAGTACCTTGAGTTCAAAGCCAGATTCTCAGGTGTGGTGCGTGACATCATGGTGCCGATGGATCAGGTGGTGGCGATTTTTGCGCGCGAAAACGGGCAGGGAATGGCATTTCCCAAACCAGATCGCAGTGGGCAGAAGATGGCAAGTTTGAAGCCGGTGCCCCGCCCCGTGATTTCGCTCGCCCAAGGGTCAGATACGTCCGATGCTTCGTCCTTGTCGGTAGTTGCGCCCACGGTTCCACCGAAGGGGACGAAGCCTTCGTTGACGCGCATCAAATAGTGTGGCGATTGGCTCGTACTGCTGTCGTGTAAAATTCATTCGTCGCCGATTTAGCTCAGTTGGTAGAGCAACCGCCTTGTAAGCGGTAGGTCATCAGTTCGAATCCGATAATCGGCACCATTTGATAGTACAAAGGCCTCCAAGTAGCGATACTCGGAGGCCTTTTTCATTGGTAAATCAGGCGCTTACCTTGCGACAGGGTACAAAGGCCGCTATTGACATTCACGGCAAGAGCGGGGAACATACCGGGGAATGAAACACCGGGGAACGGCATTTTTAGCCACTTGTTCCCCGTTCCCCTAGGAGAAACACCATGCTGACTGATGCCAAGTGCCGTAACGCTACCTGCCCGCCGGACAAGGCACGGGCGCGGTTTACTGATGCGACTGGCCTTTATCTTGAGGTTAGTCCGGCTGGATCGAGGCGTTGGTTCTGGAAAATGTACGCTGACGGAAAAGAAAGCAGGCTGGCGCTGGGCAGTTACCCGGACGTGTCTCTGACGGCAGCACGCAAAGCCCGTGACGCTGCAAAACTCCAAAAGTCAGAGGGCATTGATCCAGTACAAGCCCGACAGGTTGAAAAACTCAAATCATCCGTAGGCAGTGGGGACACCCTGGCAGCGGCAGCAAGCGACTGGCTGAAAAGGGGACAACCCAACTGGAGCGACACCCACTATGTCCGCGAAAGTCGCAACATCAATAAAGACCTGATCCCATACTTGGGCAAACGGGCCATTGCCAGCATCAAGCCGATAGAACTGTTGGCAGTCATCCAAAAGGTTGAAGAACGTGGTGCGCTGGACGTGGCGCACCGGGTACTGATCACGGCGCATGGCGTGTGGTGCCACGCAGTGGCTACTGGCCGGGCCGAACGTGACATCACCCCGGACATCAAAAAAGCCCTGAAGCCCCATATCAAAGAAAACTTGCCAGCCATTACCGACCCGGTAAAGCTGGGCGAACTGCTGCGGGCCAGCGAAGCCTACAACGGCGGGCCGATTGTCCGGGCAGCGCTGAAACTCGCACCGATACTGTTTCAAAGGCCGGGCAATCTGCGCACGATGCGCTGGGCTGATCTGAATCTGGACACGGCGCTGTGGGCAATCCCCAGCGAGGATATGAAGCGCACCAAGGCTGAAAAGATCAACGGACAAGCCCATGTAGTCCCCCTGCCACGGCAGGCGCTGGCGGTATTGCGTGACATTCAAAAACTGACAGGTGATCGGGAATATGTTTTCCCCGGCTTGCGCGACTGGCGTAAACCAATGTCCGAAGCTGGCATCAGCGCTGCGCTGCACGCCATGGGGTACAAAGACGTTCACACTTGGCACGGCTACCGGGCTACAGGACGCACCATCTTGCGGCAGGTGCTGAAATACCCAAAGGACGTGATCGAAGCCCAACTAGCCCACACTGGCCAGATTACCCACGGCGGCGCATACGACCGGGCAACACACACGGACGAACGGGCCGATATGCTGCAAGTTTGGGCGGACTATCTTGACAAGTTACGCATTGGCGCGGACGTGATACCGATTCGGGCAGCGGCATAGAAGTTTTTCGGCCACGCCTAGCCCGACGGGGCGAAGAGCAGATTACCCCTGATCTGCCTGGCGCTGGTTCATTCTCAGGGCGGGAGGGGACGGGATGAGTGAGAGCGATGAAAACTACCATTACGTGCCAACAGCGCTAGGGAGAAGGGTTTACGCTACCCCGGCTACAGAGGCATCGCGTCTCCTTGAGTCGCTGCGGATGTATCACGGTCAGGTATTTGATGAGCCACCAAACAATGACTTCATCAAGACTTTCATAGAACCATTAAGGCGTAAGCGCGATATCGACACTGCTCAATATTTTCAGTTGTACGAATCGGCACTGGAGTTGACCGTTCAGAAAAACGGGAAACCACTCAAGCTGATGTATCGTGAAATTGTTCCCCGTGTTACATGTTTTTGGGCAGCCTGTGCAAATTACGTGAAGGCCGAAAACTTTGCTGAAGATTTCCCAAACGCTGCTTGGTGTCACTTGATGGACGGCTGGTTCTGGTACGGGCTGCTACGTGGTCGTTCATCAGTAAAGACTCGGTCGGAATATGCCAAAGAAGCCAATGCTTCCAAACTGAAAGTTGACCCCAAGCAAACGGACAAGGAGCTAGTCAAAGTGTGCTGGTATGCGTGGCAAATGAACCCTGCTGATTACGACAGCAAATCAGCTTTTGCGCTTGACATGCTGAGACAGTTCCCAAATCTGAAAAGTCAGCGGGTTATCTGTGAAAAATGGTGCCCGGCTTGGGAAAAGGAAAACATCACTCTGCCAGCAAAGTGAACACTATGCTGGCAGAGTGCGCATTCTGCTGGCACAGTGCTATTGATTAGATAGCTATAGATTGGCCCAATAGCCCCTATCGAAACAACGGCGTACAGCGCCAGATAGGGGCCTTCAATGTCAATTCTTAGAATGACCGCTGTCAAAGCGGAAACCGGGGTGAACAGTCACACCACGATTTACAGCGGTGTTCATGATGGAACATTTACCGTGCCAGTAAAAATCAGCGAGCGTGCTGTGGGCTGGCCTGACACCGAGGTGAAGGCAATCATTGCGGCGCGCATCGCTGGCAAAACGGATGACCAAATCCGTGAGCTGGTGGCCAAACTGCATCAGGCACGCATGGCCGGGACAAACGAGTCTTTCAAGACAGATTGGTTTGATCGCAGTGCGCAACTGAAAAAGCAGGCCGCGCAACGGCGCAAGCGCACCACGCTGGCCGTGGTTTGAAAGGTGACGCACCATGACTTACACCACACAAAACGGCAGCGTGCCGGGATCAAACACGCCCATTGAAAAGGGCCAAGGAGCACCCAGCACCTTGACCCTTAAGACTGACACCAACAACGCAGATTCTCGCATCGACGGGGCCATTCAGCAAGCCCCTGACGGCAAACCATCCGTCGCCCGTCTGACCGCGATTTACACCAGCATCAAAGACGCACTGAGCGGGTTTTACATTCAACGCGGTGTTGGCATCGAAGCCATTGTTATGCTGATTCTGGTGGCTGCATTCGGCGCAATGAGGGTGATGCAATGAATCAGATCACCACGCAAACCAACCTGGCCATTGTCCAAGCCCACGGCCAAAGCCTTTTTGTTGACACCGTTGTGATGGCCAGATTGTTTGATCGGCCGCATCGCAACCTGATGCGCGACATTGCAAAACTGATGGCAGACGGCATCATCAATACGCTCAACCTTGAGCGCATTAGCTACCTAGATTCACGGGGCCGCGAACAAGCTGGCTACCGGCTGCCTGAACGTGATGCCATGGTGTTAATGCCGTTCCTGGGCGGGAAGAAGTCTGCCCAAGGACAGGCCAAGCTGGTCGATGAATTCATGCGAATGCGGACAGAGCTACTGCGTTTGGCAGGCCGAAAGATTGACCCCATGTTGCAGCTTGCGTTGAAAAGCAAAAGCGTGACCGCCACGTTAATGACGGACTGCCTTGTGGAAGCAAGGGCCGCACTTGGCAAAGACACCAAGCCCCACCACTTCAGCAACGAGCATTCAATGTGCAATTGGATATTGAGTGGTTGTTACGGTCAGGTCGATGACGCTGACCTCGATCAGAAGGACTTGATGCGCCTGGCCAGCATCCGCAGGCGCAATACGGTTCTGATCGTTCAAGGCATGAGCTACCCCAAACGCAAGGACGCATTGCGCGAGGCGTTTCCATTGCTGGAGGTGGCCAGCCATGACTGACACCCCCACACTGGTGCGCAGCACTTTCAAAACAAGTCGCCTGCTGGACTTTGCCAGCGAGAAGGAGTTGGTCGCGCAGACCGGACACCATCGTGACGCATGGCCGCTGGTCATTGTCAAAGAGCTGATCGACAACGCACTGGACGCTTGCGAAGATGTAGGCATTGCACCATGCATCGCTGTGACCGTTGACGCAAGCGGCATCACCATCGCCGACAACGGGCCGGGCCTGCCAGCGACCACCATTACTGACGTGCTGGATTTTCAGGTACGCACTTCAAGCCGCGAAGCCTATGCATCACCGACACGCGGGGCGCAGGGCAATGCGCTGAAAACCATTGTCGCTATGCCCTTCGTGCTGGACGGCACCACTGGGCGGGTTGAAATCACGGTAAACGGCATCAAGCACCTGATCGACTTTGCGATTGACCGCATAAAGCAGGAACCCGTGATCTCGCACACCACCGAAGCCACTGAATGTGAAAAAGGCACGGTTTTCAAAGTCTGCTGGCCAAAGTCACCTAGGTTAAATCTGGCTGATTCAAAAGCCCGATTTTTACAATTGGCACTGAACTACACCTGGTTGAACCCGCACCTGACACTTGAAGTGAACTGGCACGGCGAATGCACCACGGTGCAAGCCACGGGGCCAGCCTGGGCTAAATGGCTACCGTCTAACCCAACATCGCCGCACTGGTACGACGTTGAGCGTCTTGGTCGCCTGGTCGCCGGATACGTCAGCAACGAGGCTACTGCCGGGCGCACCTTGCGTGAGTTTGTCTGTGAGTTTCGTGGGTTAAGCGGCTCTGCAAAACAGAAAGCTGTGCTGGCCAGCATCAATATGGCTCGCGAACCACTGGCGGCGCTGGTCGCCAACAACGACCTGAACCGCGAACTGATCGGTCAACTACTGGTCGCCATGCAAGTCCATTCAAGCCCGGTCAAACCCGAAGCACTTGGTCAAATTGGACGTGAACACTTTGAAGTGCAGTTTGGTGAAAACGCTTGCGAGATGGATAGCTTCAACTACCGACGCACGCAGGGCATCACCGACGGCGTGCCGTGGCTGATCGAGGTCGCTTTTGCATGGTGTCCAACCCTCGACGGGCGGCGTCTGGTGACAGGTGTCAACTGGTCGCCGGGCATTCTGAACCCGTTTCGCGAGCTGGGTAGCTTCGGTCAAAGCCTCGACACGGTATTGACCCTGCAACGCTGTAATCGCAACGAACCCGTGATTCTGGCGCTGCACCTGGCCTGCCCACGGGTTGAGTACACCGACCGCGGCAAGTCTGCGCTGGTCGCCACGCATGAGCAGGCCGAAGCTATTGTGCAAGCCGTGTTGTCTGTCACAAAGACCTGGTGCAAACAACGCAAAGCCGAAGAGCGCAGCGCCAGTGCAGAACTGAATCGGCGTGATGCCATGCTCAAAACCGACAAGATGAGCATCAAAGACGCTGCCTGGCTGGTGATGGAAGCCGCCTATCTCAAAGCCAGTGCGAACGGCACACTGCCTGCCCACGCACGCCAAATCATGTATGCGGCAAGACCGGACGTGCTGGCGCTGACTGGCTTGTCAGAAATGAGTGACAAGTATTTCATCAAGACGCTGCTGGCGGAATACATCATTGAAAAAGGCGTGAACTGGAATGTTGTTTATGACGCGCGGGGCAGTTTTTTTGAACCACACACCAAGGTGAAAGTACCACTCGGGACATTGCAGGTGCGTGACTATCTGGCTGGCATCAAGGCACATCAAGTGCGTGAACTCAGCTTTGACATTGCCGAAAATCGGTATCCGACGTTCGGGCCAAAGCACCGTTATCAAGCCATTCTGTTTATCGAAAAAGAAGGTTTCATGCCCTTGTTTGAACAAGTCAAACTGGCTGAACGGTACGACCTTGGCATCATGAGCACCAAGGGAACGAGCGTTACGGCGGCGCGTGCCATGATCGAAGTGCTGTGCAATGACCACGCGGTCAAGTTGCTGGTGTTGCATGATTTTGACAAGGCGGGTTTCAGCATTCTCAACACCCTGGTGAGCGACACCAAGCGCTATCAGTTTGCCAACAAGGTCGAAGTCATTGATCTGGGTATCAGACTGG
>JFJP01027465.1_pt1 | contig 12116 bp, 2 predicted proteins | sample 431651 | NCBI WGS metagenome assembly JFJP01 (sample SAMN02602958, study PRJNA72255) | Microbial mat metagenome, whole genome shotgun sequencing project. | biome: fresh water; feature: sink hole; material: water; isolation source: purple microbial (photo- and chemosynthetic) mats found in... | reverse complement strand
GCCCTTAAAAAATTTTTATAATAAAAAAAATTTTAATTAAAAATTTTTTCATTTAATACAAAATTTTGCAAATAAATGCAAATTTTTTAATTAAAATTAAATAAATCAAAAAAATTTCATTTTTGAAAATTGTTTTGTAGTATTGTTCTATTAATAATAATAGAGACAATTTAAAAAAAGTAAAATATTATTTTACTTTAAATTATAAGAAGTTTTTAGAAGAATCAAAAATATAAGTTTTAAAAAATTTAATAATTTACAAAAAAAACAAATCGATCAAAAAGAATTTATGAAAATCCGGGTATGAATTCAGGAGAAAGGCTTAATTTTAAATATTGTTTCAATTACATCCAAATGAGCAGATCATATTTCCTATTTTTGCTTTTCCAAATATTGTTATGCATTTTTGTTTCAACCTATGTAATATAGTTTTTTTTCTTTTTTTTCTTCAAAGAAGTCTTCGATTTTAAGATTTTGATAAGTCCAGAAGAAAAGTAATTATAAAATAGCTTCTTTTTATTTGATATTTTAAAGTTTGGAGTCTTTAAATGTTTTCATTAGTGAAATTATTTTGTGTATTTTCTTGTTTTGCGATGTAAGTTTTCGATTTATTTTGGCGCGGAAGGTTTTTCAATACAAAATTATAATTTATAATTTGAATTTTTAGCAAAAGCTCAAGGATTGGAATAAAATCTATGATATGACTTCTTTTGTTTTTGTTTGTTTAATCATTATTGTTTATCTCATTTATTATTGGTATGTTTTTTTAAAAAAATTAGATAACCATTTTTTTTTTTTTGTGAAGCTGCTTTTATAACTACGATCATATTTTCAATCTAAAAATTGAAATTGGAACTATTATTATATTAGTTAAAGAGTCTATTCAAATTATTAGGACGATAATTATGTTCTCAATGTTCTTTTTAAAAATAAATTTAATCGAATTTAATACGAAGTTTTTTTTAAAAAAAGGTCTGCCAAAGTAAGATCAGCTTCTAATTGTGATATTAATGTTGATAGTTCTTTTATTGAAGGGAAAATGGAAAATTCCCCGATGATAAATCATTGTTTGCTCGAAAATACTATAAATTTGGAATTGAAAAATAATTCTTTAGAAATATCAGCCTTATTTTAATTTATTTTTTTAAAAACATTTTTATTATTAAAAGTTGTTTTAATTAATTTGGTTTTTTTTAAAAATGCTGAATTTTGGATGTTTCTCCCACTGATTTTTATCGTTAAAAAAATAAATTATTGCATAAATTTTCCAATTAATTTTTAAAGTTCCATTTTGTTTATTTTTTATATTTTATTCCGAAATCAATTTTTTTCTTAAATTACCAAAAATTCAGTCCATGTTTTTTCAAAAACTGTTGATCTTTTTCATCTTGATCCTGAAATTTTGCACTTCTCTTCAAAATTATTTCGTTTCAAATTTAGATCAATGCCCTCTAAATTCAATTTGTGACGGTTCATTCATTAATCCATTCGCTGGTTTAATTTCGGCCTTTTCACAAGCAATAAAAGCCAGTCACATTAGCCAGGATTTCTCTATAATTTTCCATCTAATCTCTGAAGATTATGTTATAACAGATAAACAATTACAAAGCCTATCAGAAAACCAAAATATAAAGCTTTACAATTACACATATCAATTCTTTGAAAATAATATATTAATCGTTCCGAGTTTTTATGAATATTTTAAGATAAAACCATATTTATGTTTGAACGATTCAAGCCCCTGCTCTACAAAAATAAACATTCATTTAAAAACAGAAAACTTTTCATTAGCAGTAGCCAAAATAATGAATATTGAAAATATTAATTGGCAAGGCAACAATCTTCCATTTTCTCAAATTCAAAGTTCTGATAATTGTTTGAGTTCTTCCAATAAAAATTGTTGCAATATTGAAGATTTATTTGATGTAAATTCAAGTAATTGTTTGATTAAGGGCTACAATTCTTCAAACCGGGGCAATCTAGCAAATTATGATTATTATCATGGACTATTTCAATATAAATTTTCTCATACAAGTCTTAATCTCATTGGTTGCTCTTTCAACTACATGATCTCTATTTCAAGAAATAACTTAATGGGGTATTTATTTTTAATAGGTTCATATGTTGATTTGACTAAAAAATATGATCCAAAAAAAAAAACAGGACTTTATTTGGATTATAATAATTTAAATGTAAAGAATTGCTCATTTGAAAGCAATTATTTTCTGTACGGGATCATATATTTTTCAAACAATACCAACAATAACACTAATATAACACTTCTGAACAACACTTTTAGTAATTACAATATATTTAAAATATTAGATTCTTCCCAATCCTTCAACAATTTCACAATTGTCATTTCAAATTCAACATTAAACCTAGAATCTGTTAAGTTTATTAACAGCTCTAATGTAATTTATTCAGATTTAAAGAATCAAATCTCCATAAAAAATTGTTCAATGGATTTGATATATTCCATTGTTGATTATAATTCAATTTTATTTGTGTATGGTTTCATGCTAAATTATCTCAAAGTCTCAGAATTTTCTTTCAATATTCCTTGGATTGATATTGATTACACTCCTTCAGAAAAGTTTGAAGAATTGAGTGCAATAGAAGACCAAACAAGAAGCTTTTATTTTCCTACAAGTTATTGTCTTTTTACTTTGTTAAGCAATAATTCGTTTGAGCTTGAGAACTCTATTTTTAATGATATTCAGAATATTGGTTTAATCAGTATTGAAAATTATACAAATATCACAATACAAAATCTCAAAATTTCCAAGATCTTGATTATTGATAAATATTTCATTCAAATTAGATATAATAATATATTTTCTTTGTCAGATGCAGTTTTTGTCGACATTACGAACAATGACAACCCTTTTATTTCAATTGATTCCTTTAATAATCTAACAATTCTAAATTTCAACGTAAACAAAACAGTGAGTATTTGTTTATTTTATGGTCGTGACTCGAATGAAATCAATGTCTCGAATAGTTATTTTATTGATTTCACAGCACAATCATATGCTTCTTTTATGTTTTTACTCAGCAAACATACTGTGAGACTTTACAATATTTTGATCGATACAATGCATGGTGAAGGCTCTTCATCCTGTTTATACATGGTAACTCAACATCAATTATATATCAATGATTCAACTATAATGAATGTTGTTGGATCAGAAGGCTCGGTTTTTTATCTTTCCGATGATAATATAGCATATATCACAAGAGTTGTTACCCTGAATTCAATTGCAACATTGGATACAATATATTTTGGTCGAAATTATAATAATATTTTATTCTTTGATAACTGCAGTTTTTTTGTGATTGAAGGGACAATAGCTCAAGCCACGTTTGACGGATATCTTTCTTTGAATAACATTTATGTGAAAGGAGATACTCAAGTCAATACAAGAGTTTTAATTAACGCCATCAATACTGTTGCATATTTGAATAATTCATTAATAGAAGATTGTTATTCAGAAACTTTTGGAGGTCTTATTTATTCACAATCTGATTCGTTTGTCTATCTTACCAATAACACTTTTCTCAATAATATTATGTATAAGGGGACTAATTTAGTGATGGATTATAATTGCTTTGCGGAAATTAATGATTGTGTTTTCGTGAATTCAAGTGCTTTATCATTTGGAGGGTCTGTTTATTTAGAAAAACAAAATTCCTTGTTTATTTTTCAAACGATTTTTGTCAATTCTTCAAGCAAAAACAATGCAGGAACTATTTATTCTTATTATTTGAATGAGATTTTCTTGTATGATTGTTCTTTTAATTATTCCCAGAGTGATTTATATGGTGGTTTAATAGAAATCGAAGAAAAAAATGTTCTAAATGTTATTCTTTGTAAATTTGATACAATTAATGTTTTGAAAGGGGGACTTTTATATGCGAAAACTGGAAATTCTATCTCAATAAATGATTCCATTCTAAGTAATTGTTCAGCAAATATAGGAGCGATGATTTATCTAGTTAATTTCAATGTCTTTAATATGACAAATTTCACCGCCTCAAATTGTTCGGTAATTGGAAGTGGTGGAATAATATTTTCCTTTTTGAATAACACGATACTAATAGAAAATTCAAGATTTTCGTTCATCAGCAGCGAAAATCTAGCAGGAGGCTTTTATTTGGACACAAACAACATTCTTATTATTAATGGATGTTTTTTTTTGAATGTAAGTTCAGAAAATTCAGGAGGTTTAATTTACGCAGTTTTGAAGAATGAAATGACTTTTAATAGTTCAACAATCAGCAATTCCTCTCTTACTTTTGGAAATGGAGCTATTCTCTTTGATTTAGGGATTTCGAATATTTTAACGAATGAAAAATGCATTTGGGTAGGATTAGTTTGCTTTTATAGCTCTTATGCCATTAATTTAGAAACAAATAACAAGATTATATTTTTAAATAATTTCTTTGAAGCTCAAGTACAAAGCAATTTTGAAGGTTTTATTCGAGCGAATCAAAATAATACCATAAAAATGGTGTTCTCTCAAATAGTTATTGATAAGGAACCAATTCAATCAGGTTTTTTCATACAAATGTTAAAGAATAATATTATGGAGGCATCAAATCTAAATATTTCAGTAAATTATAATTTGGATGTATTTGAAATTTTCGGAGGTTCTTCTGCAAATTTTGAATCCTCAAATTTCAATAATATGAGCAAAAATTTTTATCTGATAAAACTTATGGATTATAGTAAATTAAACTTTACGAATATCAAATTGATTGTCAACAAAGATGAAAGCATTAGCTCGGTGAATTCTGATATATATTTGAACAAATGCATTTTTTCATTCGAAACGGCGAACCCAAGAGAAATTGATCATTTCATGGAGATTGAAGGCAGCAACATTACAGTGAAATCCTCAAAATTTATCAATAATTTTAGGGAAATGAAATTTTTAACTGCGAAAAATTCTAATATTCTTCTTAAAAAAAATGAGTTTATTGGATTTTTAACCTCACAATCAGGTTCAATTGTATATGGTGAAGAAATAAAAACGATTCAAATATCAGGTTGCTTATTTATAAAGAACAAAGCCTCACAAAATGGTGGCGTTCTTTCAGTAGTTATGGGCACTTCTCAATTAGAAACTATTATAAAGTTTTCACACAATATTTTTATTAATAATCAAGCCTTTTTCAAAGGAGGAGCTGTTGAAATCGAACTAATGGGCATAGCTCCAACAAAAAGGATTTTAATAAAAACGGATGACTCTATAATTATTTGTAATTCAAGTCATATTTTGAATAAAGCTTCTTATGGAGGTGCTCTATTTGTTAAAAACTTTTATTTAACTGAATTAGAATATAATTTATTCAAAAATAATGAAGCTTTAGAAAATATGTTGGATTCTTCTGAAAGAAGCAAAGGAGGAGCTATTTATTTGTCAAATATTCCAAAAGTTATTAATTCTAATAATTTTTTCATTAAGAATAAAGCAGAAATCGGAGGAGCTTTTTTTTTTGACAAAAATGATTTTGTTTACCAAGAAAAGGGAAATATTGATATTTTATTCCAGGAAAATAAAATAAAATATTATGGGGTAGATAAAGCTTCAAATGCATCAACGATAGGTTTTCTACAAAATCTTAAGAATGAGAACACAAACCTATCAAATATTAAGCAAAATTTATCTATTACTGACGTAGCGAGTGGTCAAAATGTAAAAGATTGCTTATTTTATATTGTAGGGATAGATAAATTTAAAAATATAGCTTTTAATAGTGATGAAATAATCCCTTTTAATTTGAATCTTAATGAAACAATTAATCCAATAAAAGATTCTACTCTTTCAAATGATTATTCATATAATATCACTAATGGATTTATTTGTGTACAATCTTTTCAACGTAAACAATCTCCACTCAAATCAACCTTTAAATATTATTTGAATTTAAGCCAAACCAATATTATGAGTGAATCGTATCTCACGGTTTCTTTTAGAGACTGTCAATTAGGCGAAAAATTAACCAAAGATTCAGCCTGTGAACCATGCCCTTCAAACAAATATTCCCTTGTGAAAGATTTTTCAAGTTCCAATGACTGTTTTCAATGCAAAAATCTAGAATTCAATTGTTTAGGAGGATTTAATATTACACCAACTTCAGGCTATTGGAGATTTAATAATCTTTCAATAAATTTCATGAAATGCCCTCAGGTGAAACATTGTTTAGGAGGGATTGTGACTTTAGAAAGTATTGAACAACGACAAACAGATTTTCCAAAGATATTTACACCATTGAATAAAATTGGAGACAAAGCTTATTCTTTGACCGGGTTTTGTTCTTTAGGTTATGCTGGAATTTTGTGTAATGAGTGCGATGAAGATTATGGAAAAGTGAATGCTTTTACTTGTTATAAATGCTATGAAAACGGTTATAATGGATGGATTACTATGCAGATTTTAATAAAATTGTCATTAATTTTAATATCACTTCATATTTCATTGGTGACTAGTGTTTCAATTTTTATGGGAGATGTGAAAGAAAAAAATATGAAAATGACTTATTTGATAAAAATTTTCTTCAATCATATACAAATATTAATTATTTTATTTGCTTTTATCGATATTACTGATCCCTTTAATGATATAATTGGGTTTTCCTTAGGGTTTTCTTCAAATGTTAGTGAAGCTTTCAATTTGGAATGCTTGATCAAAAACTATCACTGGAATATAAGTCCAATATATTTTCAATTTTGGGTGAGTCTAATTTATTGGATACCTTTGGCCTTGCTAATTTTGTTGTATAGTTATTATATTTTCAGAAAAAAGAAAAAAGAATATGAAAAACTGAATAACCCAAAATTATTATCTTTCAAATTTTGTAATCTCTTTGTTGCAGCAATTTTAATTTTACTTGATCTTTGCTATTTCGATATGATTAATACCAGCTTCAAACTATTCAATTGTGTTAATGTCAATGATGAATTCCAAACAGAAAACAGACTTTTATTCGATTATTCAGTGAGATGTGACACCACTTATCATAATTCTGTTCGATATGTAAGTCTATTTATAGTGATTCTTGGATTTGGTTTAGGGTTTCCTTTCACATTATTCGGCTATTTATATAATTCATACCAAAATAAGCGGCTTGATGGAGATAGTTGTTCGCTAAAAGTAAGTTATTTCTATTATGTATATGAAAGAAAATATTTTTTTTGGGATATTATACATATATTGAGGAAATTGCTTGCCCTTGGAATTCAAATATTATTATCTTCTCAGTATCAAGTCACTAATAATATATCCTTACAAATTCTATTGATCGTTGTTTTATGTTTGCTTTTTCTACAGATAAGATTAAGACCCTATGATTTAAAGAAATACGATGTAATTAATAGATTGGAGCAATACTCTTTGATTTCTCTAACTCTTTCAATATATTTGTTGCTTCTTTTCAACAGTTTATTAGCTGATGAACAGTCTCCTGATTTGGGATTGGAGGTATTTTTCTTTGTAGTGGCACTTTTGGCGAATCTAGCATTTGCAATTCTTTGGTTTTATATCTATATCCCAGAAAAAAAGAGAGAAATAAGTCGAGCCTTCACAGGTTGGAAGAAAAACATAATTTTAGGATTCTCTAAAAAGAAAATAAATTCCCTTGATTCACTTCCTCGAATGGAGATTGTTAATTCAAAAAATGATTTTTGTGATATTGAGACGAAAACGAGATTTGAGCTAGGATCGAAAAACCTGCTATTAAATTCACGAAGAATTGATGGGGTATCTTCTTTGGAAAAAATTCATTATTCTCCTCTTAAAAAGGAAATTAATGAAAAATTGAAAAATGATAATGAAAAGAATTTATGTGATTTAATGAAAATAAATGAGAAGTACTATTTGCAGCCACTTCTTAAAAAAAATCTCGAAATTTTCGAAAATAGAAACCTTAATGCTTCATTAAATTACATTATTCAAAATGAAAAAGATCAGTACTTTCATAGGAATTTTTCAAATGTAAAATTTGTTAAAAATATGTTTATGGATAAAATTCCTTTATTATATGAATGCACTGATATGGCTGTAGGGATAGAATTCTTTGATTTAAAAGGATGTTCTATGACTAAAAAAGCAAGGATAACGTTTCAAAAAGGTTTTCAGTTTGTGAAATTCAAATCTTTGAAATTTAAATCTCCTGATAGTAAAAAAAAAATTATAAAATTTAAGAATCATTCCTTTAATTAGATTTGATAATTTCCACAAATTTAGATCATTTAGAAAATTCAGAAGATGAAATGGAGCAACATTGTGATCTAATTTTTTCGTTTTGCTTCTTAGAATTGCAAGATCTCCCACATTTTTCAATTGAAATAACGTTTAAATTTTCAACTTAGATAAAAATCTTTTAAAAATAACTTTATTTTAATTATAGTTTTTCAAAACAAGAGAATCCTGAAATCTCAGAACATAAAATAAAAATTCCAATCAGCATTTCTAGATTTCTTTTATATCAAAAAATAGATGACTTCTCAAAATTTCTAAATCAATGGTTGTCAATCAATATTGTTTACCAATATAAATTTGAAAACATCAATCCATTAATTGTTGCAAACGCTGATGACGTTCATGCTTTGATTAAGGAATCCCATGTTGTGAATCAAAACAATTTGGTCGGAAAATTTTCTTTCTTCTTACTAGAAAACATAGAGATTCTTTATAAAATTCAGATTTTAAAGCATTTTGATGAAAAAAAAAAAAAAACTCTGTAATTTTGAAAATTTTATTAGGAATAGCAACTTTGAGAGGAAAAAAAATCACCAAAGAAGAAAGGGATTTTATTGCATATTTTACACGTTTGATTATTTTCCATATGATAGAAATATTTACATTCAAAGAAACCAAATATGATATTAAACCGGAAAGTGTAATTATTGAACTTGAATCTGATAATTCAGACAATAAATTATATTCTTAATGAGTTGTTAAATTGTTTTAAAAAATAAAATAAATTAAAATAAGATTCTTCGTATTTTTTATAAAACCAAACGACATTTCAAAATGGAATTTTCTGAAATTTTTTTGTTTTTTACATAAAAAAATATAAAATAAAATAAGAAATTTTGTTTTTTTAAATAAAATCATATTTTTTTTTATAAAAATCAAAATTTAAACAAATTATTTTTTACAACAAAAAAATTTAACTATTCATATTTTTTCGAACCCAAAAAATAAAAAAACTTAAATGACCTTACTTTAGAAGCTAAATCAGCCTAGATCAAAGCTAAAAAATCATCAGAAAAAATTAGAAAGAATAAAAAATTCTCTGAATTATAAGGGATCAATGGCCAATTTTCTTTCTAATTGGAAAATGTTTTATTTAATTTAGCTAATACATTCGCATTTTTCCATAATTTCCCTTCTATAATCCTCCCTCCCTCAATCTCCTACTTCCCTTTCAACCCCTTTAATATAAACCAAGACTTTCATCAAACGAATAAAATAAAAAAACACTCAAATTCCGTTAACAATTCTGTTAATAATTCCGAATTTTATTTCTAAAATTTAAAAAATTCAAACAGAAGCATAAATGGAACACCAATCACAATACTCCTTTTCCGACTCAATCAAAGTCTCTGTTCGAATCCGTCCTCCCGATTCCCTCGACCTTCCCTGTATTTCTCTTGATCATAATTATCCTAATACACTCTACCTATCTCATGCTTCAGACCCTTCAAAACCATTTACTTTTGACAATATTTTCTCCGAATTTTCCACACAAGCTACTATTTTTGACACTATAGCCAAACCTTTGATGATTTCTTGTTTTCAAGGCTATAATGTCTGCATTTTCGCCTATGGACAGACTGGAGCAGGCAAAACCTTTACAATAATGGGTAATGAATCGACTAATGAGAAGGGTTTAATCCCGAGAACTATCGATTATCTTTTTCGCGAGCTTCCTCAATCAGAAGATTCCATCGTAAAGGTGAGTTTCTTGGAGATTTATAATGAACAAATCATTGATTTGCTCGATAATACAAAGAAAAATCTTCTTTTGCGTGAGGATCTTAAAAAAGGCGTTTATGTGGAGAATCTTTCAGAAGAAATCACAATAGATGCTAACGAAGCTGAAGAACTTCTTTTAAAAGGCTCTAGAATTCGACACATAGGTTCAACTGCCATGAATATTGAAAGTTCTCGTTCACATTCAGTCTTCACTATTCTTATCGAAAGCAAACGAAATATCAATGGAGTCTTTCATATAAAAAGCTCAAAATTCAGTTTCGTAGACCTCGCAGGCAGTGAAAGACAGAGAAATCTATCAGTTATTTCAGGAGATAGACTTAAAGAAGGTTGTAATATCAATAGAAGTCTTCATGTTCTTGGGAATGTGATCAATGCTTTAGTAGAAGTTTCTGAGGGGAAAAACAGACATATACATTATCGAGACTCGAAACTCACGTTTCTTTTGAAGGATTCTCTTGGAGGAAACTCAAAAACGAGTGTTATTGCAAATATTAACCCAGCAACCTCTTTTTTTCAAGAGACTTTCTCAACGATAAAGTTCGCAAAACGAGCGAAAATGATTAAAAATAGAGCGTTTATCAATGAAGAAACGAGTGGGAATATAGAAAGCTTGAAACATGAGATAAAAAGACTAAAACAAGAGCTTGCAAGCCAACAATTCGACAGAATAGAAGTGAATAAAAATGAGGAAAAAGGGAAGATTGAAAGACTTCTGAAGAAATATGTGGAGAATTCCATTGAAATTGAAGGGGGTTTACAAGAAGAAATTGAGAGGAATAAAGGGAATTTAATGAATTATCAACAGAATTTCAAGGAATTTAAAGGGATTGAACAAGAATTAAGGCTTATTATTGAGCTTATGCAAGAAAAAATGAGGATAAATGGGGAAATAGATAAAGAAAACGTTTTGTGGAGAGAGAATGAAACTTTGAAGAATCTACTGAAAAGAATGCCGTTTCTGATGAAATTACATCAGGAAAATGTAGGTTTAAAAGGAGAGATAAAACGATTAGAAGAAGGGACTTACTTCGCAAGTTCACAAGAAAACTCGGATATTACAAGGAATTTAACACAAAATATTGAGATTTTAAAAGAAATTCAGGTCTTTATGAAGGAAAATCCATATTGTAAGCCAATAGAGGAAGTAAATCTGAAGGAAATTGACATAAAAAAGGCTTTACATGAAATGGAAAGAGTTTTTCAAGAGAAAATCGAGCTTTTAAACCTTGAATTAATGGAGAATAAGCCAAATAATGCGATAATAAGCCAGAAATTACAAGAAAGTCAAGACAATTTAGAAAATGCGTATGAGAAAATCGGGATTTTAGAAGGGGAACTTGAGGATTTTCGCAGTAAAAATAGCAAGAATTTAGAGATTATTGAAGAAATGAAAGGAGAAACAATGGGAAATGTGATAGAAATTGAGAGAAATATAAAGGAAATTGTTGATTCCAAAAAGAATATTGAAGTTTTTGAAGGAGAAAAAGATGATTTAACTGAAGAAATTGAGAGATTAAAAGATGAAATACAAAGGAAAGAGAGATTATTTGAGCAAGAAAACGTGGATTTAAAGAAGAATATAAGCTTTCTTGAGAAAAATGGATTGGAAAAAGAACTGACAATATCACAGCTTCAACAAGCCAATCAAACATTGAAAGAAGCTCAAATGATTAAAGATCACAATTTCAATAAAGAAATAATCAATATTAAAGAGATTTTTGAAGAAAAAGAGAAGGTTTTTCTGAAGCAAAAAGAAAATTTAATGAAGGAAATAATGAAAATAAAGGATTTTGAAGAGAAAGAGATGGTTTTTATTAAGGAAAAAGAAAGTTTAATAAAGGAAATAAATGAAATTAAAGAAAATCTAAAAGAAAAAGCTAAGATTTTTGTTGAAAAAGAAGAGGATTATTTGAAAAAACTTCAAGATTTGATGGAAAAATTAACAGAAAAAGAAGGTTTATTTGAAAGAAAAGAAGAAGAAAAGAAGAAAATTTGTAAAAGAACAGAAGAAAAAGAAAGAGAATTTATGGCAGAAATTAACAGCTTAAAAGAAAATTCAAATGCTTATAAAGAGGCTTTACAAAGGAATCAAGAGGAATTTGATAG
>JFJP01027464.1_pt1 | contig 12116 bp, 14 predicted proteins | sample 431651 | NCBI WGS metagenome assembly JFJP01 (sample SAMN02602958, study PRJNA72255) | Microbial mat metagenome, whole genome shotgun sequencing project. | biome: fresh water; feature: sink hole; material: water; isolation source: purple microbial (photo- and chemosynthetic) mats found in... | reverse complement strand
CTTTGTTTTCTATTTTCATTTCTAAATTAAAAAAAAATCTAATTTAAATGAAAAAACCATCTTTTTCTTTTTCTTGTTCAATCTCTTTTTTTTTCCCTTGTTCTTTTTTTTCTTTCAAATTTTCTTGTTCTTTTTCTTTCAATTTTTCTTGATCCTTTTTTTCTTGGTCTTTTTTTCTTTCTAATTCCTTTTGTTCTTGTTTCTTCTTCTCAAATTCTTCCTCTTTTTTAGTTATCGCATTTTTCTCCAGTTGCATTTTATCAGATACTTTAAAAATAAAATATATTTCTTGTTTTTCTATTCATTATTATGTTAAAGGAAATCAGATTTTACATCTAATATTTGAATTATTTGAAGTATTCATCGTTGCATGAAATTTTCTATGTATAAGACAGTTTTTGCAAGTATTGAACTCCGTAGCTGTCACGTCAATTTTGAAATCATTGCAAGCTGCTGGTTTATCATCATCTTTTCACCAAAAGAATTAATCATTTATCTAAAAAAGTTTATATATTATATGAAATTAAATACTATCATCTTTATTCACTGCAAATTTTTGAACAATATTTTTCTTTTCTGGTTCTTTAGGAGCCTCTTTAAGAGGAGATTTTTTTTCTTGCTCTTTGGGAACCTCTTTTGTGATCGATTTTTTCTCTTGTGACTCTTTAATTTCAACATTAAGGATAATTGATTATTTTTTTTGTATTTTACGCTTAAATTCGACTGGTTTCTTGTTGATGGGATTATTGGCAGAAGAAGAGGCATTATTATTGCTTTGAGAGAACATTTTTACTTTATCTTTAAGAGAGCCTTCAAAAGCTTTTGAAGGAACGTTTGTTGTTTGGGCATTATGTGAAAATTTTTTGAGTCCACAGTGTTTACAAGCGCCGAATTCTGCGGCGGTCATATCAACTTGGTAATTTGAACAGGCTACTTTCCCTTCCATGTTAATTGAAGATGATTTTTTAAAAAAATACGAAAATTTTTCTATGATTTCGCAGTAATGGATGATTATTTTGCAATAATTAAAAAGAAAGAAAAAAAGATAGTAAAATTTTTTTTTTTCTAAGCTTTTTGCTCATTCTCAAATTTTATTAAAGATTTCGATTTAAAATAAAAAAATTGAAATTTTCATGAATCGAAATTCAATTATTATTTATAAAGAAAATTCATGTTTTAATTTGAATTAAGGTTTCTTTAAAAATTATAACATTTATGAAATTAAGCTCATTTTTTCTTCTTCTTAGGTTTTTCTTTCTTTTTTAAAGTGATTTTTTCATTAACTAAATCCTTCAATCGCTTAATCTCTTTATGACATTTGTCTAATTTATTATTTTCTTTATCACTACTTGTACTTTCACTCTTCATCAGCTGTGTTTTAGAAGTTGATTTATTAATTTTTCCTTCTTTTTCTTTTTTGCTTTTATCACGTCCTCTTGAAACATTTCTCGTATTTTTCGATTTATTTCTCTCATTCAAATCCTTCACAAAACTGTTATTTTCGGTTTTTTCTTTTTTTTTCAATAAAATATCAGATTCTTTCCCACCATAAATATCTTGATATAAATCATTAAAATTTTTGAAATCTTCTCTATTTTTATGTGTTAATTTCCCGAGTATTCGTTTCATTTCATCGTTTTTTTCGATTTGTTCTTTGTGTTGAACCTCTAATTCATTGTAATTTTGTTCAAGACTTTTTGTATATTGATTAATATTTTTCTCCTGAATGAATTTGTTTTCATTTTCATTTTTATTATTCTTGATTCTGCTTAATTCTTCTTTGATATTGGCATTTTCCACCTTTTGGCTTTGTAATTGGCTTTGTAATTTATTCATTTCGCTTTTGAAATGCTCTGATACTCCTTTATTCGTCATCTTAATCCTCTCCAATTCTTCTTGATAAGAACCCAACATTTTGAACAAATCCCCATTAATATTCTCTTCCTTTGTAATAACGTGTTCATTATTTGAAATATTCAAAGCAGTTTTATATTTACTTTCTAGAGTTTTTATCTCTTCTTGCATAGATTTCGCATGTGTTTCTGCTTTGGCTTGTTCTTCATTATTTTCTGCGATTTTATTCTGGTATTTGTTCTCCAAAACTCTCATTTCTTCTTGTAAAATATTCAAATTACTCTCGTTTTCTGCCAATTTCATTTGTAAAAGTGTTTTTTCTGATTTTAAGGTTTCTAAATCTTTGATAAGATCTGAATTTTGATTATACAATCTCCTCAATTCCTCTGAGTGATTCCTGTTGATAAGAGCAAGCATTTCTTTCAATTTTTCTGATTCCTCAAACAAATCCCTTTTTTCTTCCTTGATGTTATTCAACTCTTTGTTCACAATTTCATTCTTTTCTTCTAATAATTTGATTTTCTCCTGATAGTAATTCGAAGAAATATCCTCGTTTTTTTCTTTGAAACTCTGCAATTTGAAACTTCTTCTTTCTTTGAAAGAATTTTCGTTATTTTCTTCTACATTCAAAGGAATCTTGGTCTGAATTGAGTTCAATCTTTCTTTCAAAGAACCCAAATCTTCTTGTAATTTCTCTTCTGTTCTTTGTAATTCATCTTTTTCTTCGAATTTATTGTTCAAAGATTCCATGATCAAAGCATTGCTGAACAAATTCTTCTTTGTTTGAGTCTTTTTAATGAATGACGATTCAAAATTCTCTTTATTAAAATTCTCTTTATTTTGGATTGGAGAAGGTGATTGTTTCTGACTTCGGAAAGCATTACTGTTCGTTTCGAAAGAATTATCTATTTTTTTCTTCTTCTTAAAGAAAGAATTCAATTTGCCTTCGATATTGTTTAAAATTTGGTTTGTTTGTTCAATCTGCTTGAAGTTCAAATCGAAGGATTCGGAAATCGCGGAGGAATTCTTCTGATTTGAGCATGAGGATTTTATGGACATTCAAAGAAATTTTCCAAAAATTTAAAAATTTCAACGTTATTAATATTTTTTAAATTTAATAATTTTTTATTTTTTTTTGAAAAACAATCAATTTTTCAATTATTATAATTTTATTTTGCCTTCTTTATACGAACTTGTGAGATTTTGATTTTATGGAGTCTTCGATTTTTAAATAAATTTGGGAATTGTGAAGAAAGTTCAAATGAGATTTCCAATAAATAAAAAGAAATTCAAATAATTAATAATTGTTCTTTAAACATCAATATTTTTTTTCAAATTTTCATCATATTTTATTCGCAAAAGAGTCATCGACGCCGCGTTGTTTTTTTCTGGCTTGAATTCTCAATTTTTCCTCATAAACGAGCTTCAACAATTGAGCTCCAGTCATTCTATCTAAATTACTCAAAAGGTTTTGTAAAATTTTCCGATCAAATAATGAAAAAACCTTTAGGATTTTCAATAGGAGCATCAGGCTTTAAATCTTTTAAAAAATTTCATTGTATTAAAATAAACCTATTGACAAAATTTACATAAAATATCAAAAGGATTCTTTGAGAATTCTTGCGGTAATATCTTCTTTGTTTCTTGTTTGGCTTTTATTATATTAGCTCTTAATTCTCGATTCAAACTGGTTATCTACAAGATTAAAATCCTTAGGAATTGTCTCAATAAATATGGGACTTGTTGATTGGTTTTACGAATCATGTCGATAACTTCAGCAGGCGCTTGCGTTTCTGGAGCCAAAACTTTCAAAATTACTTTGAAATAATTATATCCCATTCCAATATTCCGACCAAAATTTCGGCAGGCTATTGGAAGTTCTGGACCAAGCTTAAATGCTAAATAACTGGCAAAAGCTCCTCCTGGAAAGAGAACCACGAAAAGAGTTTTCAAAAACCCCATATAAAATGTTTAAAGAGTGTTTTATGAATAAAGGGAAAATTTAATTTTTTTTGCAAATTAGAAATTTTTGGATTAGTCAAATGTTTTGTAAAAAATTGCTCTGAAATCAAAATATGATTTTAAAATCAAATTTTTGGTAAAAATTATAACATTTTTAGGCCATTTTCGATTAGAATTATTAGCTTTTTGTTAAAAATGAGCAAAATTTGTCTCTAATTATAAAATAATTTAAAAAATTTCAACTTCATTTTAAAAAAAATACATCAATCAACTTTTTAGAAATTTTTTCGACATTTTTATGAAAATAAAAAACCCCCCAAAAACATTTGTATAAATAAAGTTATTTTGCTTCTTTACTTTTATTTGAGCAGGTTGAAAAAATGTTAAATTAGTCTAATAATTATATACTTAAAGTGTCTTTATTGAATAACACAATGACATCCTTTATTATTGCCTTCTATATTATACATTTTCCAATTTTCAATCATTGTTGTTTTCACAAGTTCAGGGTTATCTTTGAAAGAAACTTTATGGCTTTTTTTCCCTTTTAAGATTTGATTTCCTGATGAATCCATTCTAGTTTTTAGATTAGAGTCGTTTTTTAATTCTTTTGAATGGATTTTAGGGTTAGCTATTCAGTAAAAAATTAGAAGAATTACGTATTTCCTCATATTTTCTTGATGGCAAACATGCTTTTGCACTCATTAATTTGATTATAATACTTCTTATCAAGTTTTAAGAAGTTTATCAAAGAACAAATTATAAAAGGAAATTACTTAAAATATTAAGAATCAAAATTTATTAAAAAAATTTAAAAACAACTGAATCCACTGAAGAAAACTTTTAAAATCTTTGTCATTTTTTAAAAAAAATATTTAAATGAAATTTTTTTCTCGCTCTTTTCCAAAATTTATCATAAATATTAAAAAGTTTGAAGATAAAAAATTTCTTATACTTAAAAAGAAATAGAAAAATCAGTTTTAAATTAATTTTTTTTAGGGGAACCAATTTTTCGAATTAATGTAATTTTTTATTTGGCAGTGGAAATCACTTTTGATTTTAACATCGTTCCAAAAACATCATAATCATATCTCCCACCATTATTTGTCATAATATTTGATTGATAAAGATTTGAAAGCCCGTTATTTGGCCCGTTATTTTTCTCAGGTGTTTTTTTCTGAAATTCAGGAGGAACATCAGCAATAACTCCACGATTGACCCTTGCATGATTGAGAATAAAACCTTTGATTTTCAATTTATCATAATAATCAATAATTTCTCTGCCTTGTTTATGATAAATTGGAGCATTTTTCTCCAAAGTTCTTTTATATTTGCTGAGATCATAAAAAAGATATTTCATTTGATAAAGAAAAGCAAAGAATGATTTAAGTGCAACCAAGGCAGTAATAAATGAAATCAGGATAGTTAAAAAGATATCTTTGTAATCTTGTTCGCTTATGAGCACAATGACAACATAGCTCATAAAAGCATTGACAAGAAGCCAAGTTGTGACGAAATTTACTTTAAAATCTTTATATTCTTTCGATTTATTATTTTCTTCTGTATCATATGATCCTTTTGTCCCCCATGACAAATCATCGATTCTACAAAACGCATAAACCACCATAATATGCAAATAAGTTGGCATATAATACAGATAATGTAAAACACAAAAGCTTATGGTATCTAAAGAAAACGGATTCACCAAAGCTATGACCACATATGAAACAGCGTTCGTGATAGAAAGTATTCTCATAAGGTTTTGGTCCATAAAATACCCCGTTGGATTCGAAAAGATTTCTCCAAATAATAAAATCAAAGTGACTGCAAACGAAAAAAGCATGAATATACCCATTACATGAGAAATCAATCGAAAGAAGAATTCAGCATCCGCGTCATTAGATTTCAATTGGATTGAGAGATAAAGCAAAGAAATGATGAACCAAATGTAAAGGAAAACCAAAAAGCCTGCCAATGAGGAAAGCGATGAATCAACCAGCCTAATATTATCAAAGAAAGCGAACATCACAATATTCAATGTAATGTAATAAGAAGCCATCATCAAATAGATAATATACATCCCAATTTTCGACATAAGAATCGAAAAATCGAACATTAATCTCATTAAATATGAATGTTTCGAATATCTGATTAAATTCTTATAATGAATCACATGCTCTAATGCATACCAAGTACCATTGATCCATCTTTTTCTTTGTGATAAGAGTCCAGGGATTGTATTTACTAGATCTGTTCGAGCTACAGCATCTGGACAATATTTCAATATATATTTATTGTTCTTTTTAGTAAAGATCGCCAAACATAAGAGTCTATCTTCTGCTAGAATTTTATTAGCTTCTTTTATTGTTTTAAAAACATAATCAGGTTCCAAAACTGTTTTAAAATACTCCTTTTCTAGTAGATTATCATCAGTTAAAGCATCCCATCTATATGCTGACCATGCTCCTGGTAACACAGAAATAAAACCAAAAAAACTCTCAAATGCCTTATCAAATATATGTGCAAAAGCATATTCGAATTTTTGGGCCTTTTCAATTGAAAATATGTACTCCAAAAACACCATTGCAACATTTATCACGTAGAAAAAAACGTTGAAAAATTTCGGCAGCAATTTAAATAAGAAAAAAGAATTAGGATCCACTTTAAATTCAAAAGGTTGCTGGCTCTTCTTTCTATTTTTTTCATCTTCTGGCTCGACTTCCATTCGAGCACCCATATATCCACAAACACCTCCTATATCTGGTTCTGCTTCCAAAGCCCTAAAAAAATTGAAAATGCCTTCTTTTTCAGGTTTGGTCCCACAATCTAAAACAGTGCAATAATCTGGGTTAAAAGTCTTGCAAAACCCTTGGAAAAACCACAAATGTGAAGATAATTTTCCTTTGTTCATGATTTTTACCGTGAAGAAAACATTTAGTTTTTTTTCTCCTAAATTAGTGTTTTTAAATTTGCTACCCTCAAAATTCTTTGACGTGAGCCTTGTTTGATAGCAAATAGCCGTTTTTTTAGCAACTGCAACAGGAATATGGCTTTTTGAATGTACCTCTCCTTCTCTTTTCTGTCTTTCCTTGGGATCGTTTTTTGCTTCTTCTAAATAAATTTTGCAACCTTCATCAATTTCTTTTTGTCTCTTGTCTATCGACAACTCGGGATTCCTCATTTGCTCGTCTAATTCCCTGAGGTAATTTATCACACTTGAATGCATCTTTTGTATACCATCACTGATGACTACCACTGCAATATCCTCGGGACAGACAGAAGCCATGCAAAAAGCAGCTAAATTATCATGAATGCCTTCTAAAGTTTTATTCAATAGTTCTCTGTCTTCGTTGTACATTGTTACACAAACTAACATTCTCAATTTCCTCAATTTAATTTTTTTATCTTCAATTTTTTCGACTCGGATTGGCTTTTGATCCAAATAATAAATAAGACCGTCTGAAGGAGTGAATTTTCTTGAAATGTATGGAGCTTTTTCATTATCATCCACGCGTGATACGAAAATTTCTAATGGATTTTTCACTGCACCATTGGAGTCTAGGTCACTTGAACCATTTAGGACTAATTCAATTGGTTTAATGATCTTATCATTGATGGCTATACTCTGGTTTATTGACATTTTTCAATGAGGGCTGTTTTTTTTTAATAAATCTGAAAAAAAAATTAAAATTTTTATAAGAAAAAAAAACAGAAATCAAATAATTTTTGATAAAAAAAATGCTTTTAAGATCTTTTTTAAGTGCTATGGGAAAAGCCGCTGGTGTTGTTGGATTCAGTGTATTTCTTATCCCTTTCATAATAAGTGTGGCCTTTGGAGTCTTGAAAACGAACTTGTTGTTAAAAAGTATCTTGACAAATAAGGAGTCGTTTTTTTATAATAATTTTGGAGATGCTACATGGATTTTTACTTTATTGGTTCAAATTTTGTTTTTTAGAACTTAAATTTAATGATTTTTTTTTGTTCAAAGGGAGATGAAAGATCATCAGATAAAAAAATATTGATAATCGCGATATTCATTGTTTTACAATCGTTGATGGTGATGAGCTTTTATTTAAGCTATAGTTTCGAGAAATTTAGGGAAGCAAAGAAGGGTTTTTTTGATAAAATGAGCTCCTTAAAACAAGCATGAGAGCAAAAGTTTAATTTTTAAATGAAGTAAATAAAGACAAAACAGCTTAAAATCTCTATCTTTAGAAAAAAAATTTAGAATTTTTTTTAATACAAATGAACACAATTTTTTTTTAGTCTTTTATTTTTTTACCATAAAGCCATTCCCCCTCGTTTTTCGTTCCATCTTCAAATATCATAATTCCTTTGCCGTGTTGTTGGCCATCTTTCCAAATGCCTAAATATCTTTTCCCATCAGGCCTGCATTGTAATGAATTAAAAATGTTAATAAAAAACTTATATTTTTTTAAAAATAATTCACCAATCATAAATACCATATCCTTCTCTCTTATCATTATAATAATCTCCTTCATATCTACACCCGTTTGGCCAAATGAATTTCCCTTTTCCATGCATTTTATTTCTAAACCACATTCCTTCATAAATCCTCCCATCAGGCCACACATATTTTCCTTTAATTCAAATTAAATAATTCATTTATTCTAAAAATAAAAATAGAGCGAAAAAAAAAACCTTTCCCATCAATCTCATTATTATGGAAATCTCCTTCATATCTATTGCCATCAATCCATTTAAACACTCCATATCCATTTTTCTGACCATTATTGAATTCTCCTTGATAAATATCACCTTGTTTCGAAATTTCTTTTCCTGTTCCGCATTGTTTTTCATCTTTCCAATAGCCTTCATATTTAGTACCATCTTTACTTAAATAAATTCCAAAACCATTGGCCTTATCATTTTCCCAATCTCCTTCAAAATATTCTCCTTCTTTATTTATCAAACGACCTTTCCCATTCGCCTTATCATTTTTCCAATAACCTTCATATAAAACCCCATCAGCCCAAATTTGAACTCCTCGACCGTGCCGAACGTCTTTGATACTAAAATCTAGAGTTTTTTAAATGATTTTAATAACAAAAAAGTCAAACCATTCTCCATAATATTTTATTTTTGAATCCTCAGTTTCTAATTTCTTTATTAAAACTTTTAATGGCTTTACGTTAGGAGGCTGATAAGAAGAATAATCGAAAACATCGTAAGATAATTCTCGGGAATACAACACTTGTCGGGCATAACTGTGAAGGTTTTGAATTAATTTCTCAGTATTCTTTGAATTTAAAAGGATTGTGAAGTTTCTACGAACGATATGGCCTCGCACAAAAGACTGGATTTTCACAATGTTCAGAAAAATATCTTCAGCTTTGGGAAGCGGTTTCACATTCCGCTCGGTCAGAAAATTGTTCTTGGAATTTTGCAAAGTTATTTCGCTTTTACAATTACCCATAAAAAATAAAATGTTAATGATTTTGATTGTTTAAGTTTAATTTTTCATAAAATTTTAAAAAAATTTACAGTGAATAATTTTTTTCTTTGTATTTATAAAAGAAATTTTCAAACCATATTAATTAATAATAATCAAAAAAAAATTTAGAAATTTCGTGTCTTTTTTTGGTTTGATCTCCAGCTGAGCAATGTCCTATCTTTTAACTCATTTAAACACTGGTTGGGAAGTAGATCAAGCTATTTTATCAGAAGAGAAAAGGCTTGTGATAATACGATTTGGACATGATTGGGATCCACAATGTATGCTAATGGATGAAATTTTATATAAAGTTGCAGATTTAGTGAGAAACATAGCAGTTATTTTTTTAGTTGATATAACAAAAGTGCCTGATTTTAATACGATGTATGAATTATATGATCCAGTTACTGTGATGTTCTTTTTTAGGAATAAGCATATGATGATAGATTTGGGAACAGGAAACAATAATAAGATAAATTGGGCTATGAATAATAAACAAGAATTTATAGACATCATTGAAACAATATATAAAGGAGCTCGTAAAGGAAAAGGTCTTGTCATATCCCCTCGCGATTACTCCACAAAATATAAATATTAAACAAAATCTTGTTATTAGACACTTTTTTTAAAAAAGGAATGAAAAAAATAGCATAATTTAAGAAATTGTTCTTAAGTTTAAAAAAAAATATTTAAAAATAAAATGTCAAACAATCTTTTATTTGTGATTCTCTCTCTGGCCCTTTTCTTCTCATGCATTCAATCCTTTAAAAGTGAAAAAACGACTTCCAAAAATGACAGACCAATCATTGGGATTTTTGCTCAACCCTCAGATTTCGTCCAGCAATACCCACCAGACCAATTTTCTTTCATCCCATCTTCCTATATAAAATATGTTGAATCAGCAGGTGCTAGAGCTGTTCCACTTCCTTATGATCTCCCCCATGATCAAATGAAGAAACTTTTCAATAGTCTAAATGGTTTGATTTTCCCTGGAGGCAACGCATTATGGGATGGTAATGATCCTTATTTGAAGATGAATAACATTACATTGGCAGGCCACTACTTGTTAAAATTAGCAATTGAAGCAAATGAAAATGGTGATTATTTCCCAGTTTGGGGCACATGTTTAGGTTATGAGCTTTTGGCGATTTCTGTTTCCAATAACAGAAGCATATTCAAAAGATTCAATTCCACAAATCATCTATTAAAGCTGGAAAACGTTTCAAATGAAAGCAGAGTTTTCGAAAATTTTGAACAGAAATTAATGAACCACAGTGAAAATGTTGAGACTCTGTATTTTAATCATGATTTTGGAATCAGTCCTCAAGATTTTATCTCCGACCCCATTCTGAACAATATCTTTTTTATTTCATCAATCGCACATACTGCAAATGGAACCGCTTTAGTCGCATCGATTGAAGGGAAAAAATTTCCTTTTTATGGAATACAATTCCACCCTGAAAAAAGCCCTTTTGAATGGAGAAAAGATTTGAATGCGAGTCATTCGATGGAAGCTGTTGAAATCTCACAGGAATTGGGTAGCTTTTTTGTGAATGAAGCAAGAAAAAGTTTCCATTCATTCAGTTCAGAAGATGAAGCTGAGAACTATACGATTTATAATTACAATTCAGTTAGAGTGAATAGTAGCTTCATGGAATGCTATTTCTTCCCCAAATCAAAAAATTAATTAAAAATAATTTCAGATTTTTTTTGATTCCATGAGAAATTAGTAAAACAGAAATTAATGAAAATTTATTACCGTCATTTTTTTAATGAAATTTCACATTTTTTATTAAATGATGAAAAATGTATTTTATTATAATTTAAACAAATCCAGTCTTTTTTCAGCCTCCTTCACAAAAGACAATTCATCTTCCTTTTCAATGAAATAGCGGACTAAAGCCCCTGCTAAAAAAGCTCCTAAAGTCGGTGCAACGAAATAAAAAGGTAAATATCTCCAATAAGTTATATCATAAGATGCTAAAGAAGACCAAAAAATAAAACTAAGTCCGACAGCTGGATTATAACATGCTCCGCTCAAACTTCCCCCATAAAGAATCATGCCACACAAAGCCACACTGCAAGCTAAAGCCCCCAAAAAACTATCACTTGTAAAATTATGTTTACTGTTTTTCACACAAAAAATCAATGTAAAAAACATGAACGTAAAAAAAGCTTCATTTATAAAGGCTCCTGTCAAATTATCTTTTTTTGGAAGCAATTTTGGCTGATACATGCCATTTATCACAGTCAACATCAAACCACCACACAAAGCTCCAGAAAATTGGGCACTTATCATCACTAAACATGTAGAAATGTGTTTTTTTCTCTCTCTTTGAAGAAAGAAAAAGTAAGAAAGAGTGAGAGAAGGATTAAAATGTGCACCAGAATATCTACCAAATGAAATTATTGCAATAATTAAACCCGATGAAACTCCTATGGCAATAGTTAGAGGATTGTGATGGAACCAGGAAGTGAAAAATACAGCTATAAGAAGAAATGCTGTACCGAAGAACTCCGCTGCAAATAAAGCCCTTTTGTTATTTTGGATTGTTCCGACTTCCATATATGAGTAGAGATTTTAAATTATAAATTTTATAATAAAATTGTCTGAAATTTTTTTTTAAATAAGATTATTAATCTTTTTTGAAACTAGTAGAAATTATGCTGACTATTTTTCAAACAAAAAATTATTGAAAAAATATAAATGCAAAAAAAGCTTCATTTATATAAAACATTCAGAATCTCTATATTAATGAAAAAAAAGTTTTGAAATTTCAAGAAAATTTTATACAATTTGAAATATTTACAGAAAATTCAAATAAAGATAATAATTTTTTCAAA
>JFJP01027463.1_pt1 | contig 12116 bp, 17 predicted proteins | sample 431651 | NCBI WGS metagenome assembly JFJP01 (sample SAMN02602958, study PRJNA72255) | Microbial mat metagenome, whole genome shotgun sequencing project. | biome: fresh water; feature: sink hole; material: water; isolation source: purple microbial (photo- and chemosynthetic) mats found in... | reverse complement strand
CAAATTGATTTTATTGTTCATTTTTTTCTTTTTTTATAAAGTTTAAAAAATTAATATAAATTTTTGTAATTTTTTTTTTTATAAACAATCATTTTTTGTTTTTGAAAAAGGTTTCTAATTTTAAAATTAAAAAAATTTAACGAAATTTAATTTAATGAATATATTTTTTAAAGTTTTTTTTTCCTTCAGTTTTTTAAATTTTCTTTGACATTGATCCTCCTCTATAATTACACCTTCCCTCTCTTTTTAGTCCGAAAATAAAAAGGAAAGTCTTACAAATACCATTGTAAATCTTCAAAGGTTCTCTTTTTGTTTTATTATATTTTAATCATTTAAAATTAAGCTCAGAAGCCATAAATAACGATATTGAGCTTGCAAATTTGAAGAAAAACTTACTGATGAAAAAATTTAATAAAAATGTAAATATTTTGAAAAAACCTTCCATATTTATCTAGATTATTTAATTAATTTAAAGTTTGAAAGACACGCAGAAAAACCAAATGTGTCATTGGAAACACCAGTTCAAAATATAACCGAACACATCGAAAAAAATATTGCACAACATGAAAAGAATTTACAGCAAATGATTGAAAAAACAAATATTCAAAAACCCCAAGTAAATTTAAATAATGATGCCCAACAGAATCTTGCTTTGAAACAAAAGATGCTCATAAAACAACAATTGGCTAACAATAACAAGAACAATAACACCAATACCAATGTTAATGCCAATGCAAATGCCAATTCTAATGTGAATGCTAATGATGCCAATAATTCCAATGTCAATGCTATTGGCATTGCTCCTGACAATTTCAATGTCACTGCAAATTCTAAAACGAATGTTACTACTAGTGCCAATGCTGTCAATGCTAATGTCATTGCCAATGTCAATATCAATGCTCCACAAGAAAACTTTCCTCAAAACAATTTGCCAAAACCTCGTTTGGTTCAAAAAAACACTCAAAACATTAGAAAGATTCCAACATCAAACACTGAAAATATTAAGAAACCAACAATCATTGCTTTGCCTACAAATAAAAGAATAACGACTGAAATTAATATCAATAAATCTCAAATAGCCACAAATGCCTATATAATTGCTACAAACCCTAATAATAACAATCCCAATCCCAATCAAAAAAGTGAAATATCTGGGAGTGTGGATCCTCTAAAAACAACAGAAATAAAAAACAGAATTGCTCCTATTAAAGGTAAATCAAAATAAAAGTAATCACAAGAAAGTCAAATTAAAAATCTTTTTCAGAAAAAAACCCACCTAATAATTCAAACGTTACCCAAAAACCCAACCCTTCTGTTGAAAATGCCAGCAAAACCAAACCAAAAGCTATTGAAAATCAAACAATTGACAAAGAAAAAACAAATATCACGAGACCAAAAGGTAAGAATTCCAAAGAAGTCAAAACTATATTTAAATATGACTGACTTCCACAAAAATGGCCCAAAAATAAAAAAATTTTCTTATAAAATAGAACAATCAATCCCTTTATCAGTTAAAACTGTTAATGAAAAAACCCTACCCCAAGAACAGCCAAAAAAGAAGCCAGAGACCAAATCAAACTTGAACCTTGAACAATCAAAAGAAAATTTGAAAAGAAAGCCAGATGTTGATGTATCAACTTTAATGAAAGAAAAGGATCATAATACAGTGACTGATAAAAAAAAAAACATAAATGAGAAATCAAAATCCAATGGAAATTCGTCTTCTTCTCCCAAATCAGATAAATCAATTTTTTCTGAAAAGGCTTTTATCACAGAAGACAAAACAAAAGAAAATTTTTTAGAAAACTCAAAAAAAATCAAGAAAAATGAAGAAATAGTAAAAAAACAGATAAATGAAGAACTGATAAAGAAGAAGACGAAGGAAACAATTGAAAAAGAAAAAATTGCTGATGAAACCTTGAAAATGGAAAAAATTGTTATTGAAATAATGAAAAACGAAAAAACCACTGATGAAATTATGAAAAACAAAACTGATGAAATCGTTAAAAAACAAAAGAGTGAAGAAATTAAAAAAAAACAAGAAATCAAAAAATCACAAGAAACAATTAAAAAATCACAAGAAACAATTAAAAAAACACAAGAAGAACTTGTAATTAAGTCAGAAGACACACAAAAAACTGAAAAGATAATACTTGAAAGATTAGAAGAAATAACGAAACCTTTAGCTATCATTGATATTTTAACAAACCCTGATGAAGCAACAAAAAAAGAACTTGAAATTGAAGAAGAAATAATTGAAAATCAAGTGGTTAAATCAATTGAAACTGAAAAAATAAATGAAGAAACTCGTATTTTCAATTAAATAATAAGTTACTTTATTCAAAATTATCTAGCAATTAATGAAGAATTTTCAATGAATATAGAGAACTATGAGAATAAGGATAACGAAAAAACAACAGAAAATTTGATAGAATATGAAAATATTAAAAAAAAGGTTTGATAAATTTTTAATTTTTTTTTTATTTGAATTGATATAAATATTAAAAATTAGATGATGGAATTAGAGGATGTCATAAAAAAAGTGGAAGGCAAAATGAAAAAAGAAGAATTGGAAATAATTTCAATTGAATATGAACAAAATTTAGTAAACCTTCTTTTTTTTTCATAATTTAAATTCCAATTTTTTATCATTTTAGAAAAAACCATATAATCAGAGATTGAGCAATTTGTTTGAATTCTTTAAGAATTATTAAGTATTAGGATTAAATGCAAAGAGATGTCAATGATTTCATTAAGAGATCATCATAAAAAAAAAATTAAAATCAAAAATCAAAAAAAAATTAAATTTATTTATTTAGAAACAATTTTTGTGAACTTTCCTAAAAAACTTTTTGTTTTTAGTTTTTAATCAATATTTTAATTTAAAATAATTTAATTTGCCTCAATCTCTCTTCCCCCAAAAATACAATAATTTATATTTGTAAAAAAATAAGATTTCATTATATTCGAAGGAAATTTTTTTTTATAAACGGAAAAAAATCTTTTCTATTTCTTTTTTTTCAATTTTTTTGCAACTTCGATTCTCAATTTTTTCTCAAATCTTTGCCTTTCTTCTAACTTAACCTTCCATTTCTCCGCCATTTTAAGATCATTATACTTCACATATATCAAATCTTCTCTATATCTAGCGTCTGAAGGTAAAGGATTTTCCTCAGGAATCTGTCTAATTGGCCTGGATTTATTAATATTCCAAACTTCTTCTCCTGCAACAATCAAATTATCAAGCCAAGACCCATCCAAAATCCCAATCTCTTGTTCTAAATCCAAATATTTTAAATCTTCTTTTTCCATATCCTTCTTATTTTTGATTTTTTTCTCCACGAAATCCTTTTTCATTTTATAGATTTTCCCTTCAATAAGATCACTTCTTTTTTTACTGAAAATGCCTCCGCCAGCCACTTTTTTTAGGCTTCCTATTTTCAAAACTGCTTTTAATCCATTTTTTTTATCAATAAATTTCATGATCCCATGCCATTTAATCAATCTATCGCCTGACATCAGCCCAGAAACTTTGCCTCCTGGCAAATTAAACTCTACTTTATCATCCTTTCCAAACTCAACAATATTAGGTCCTTCTTGAAACATCTTCATTTCATTGAAGGTTGCATTAGGTTTTGCTAGATATTCATATCTCCCATAAAACCGAAAGTGTTTGCCAACCATCAGGAAATTTGATATTGGGGGATGATGGTTCGTATGCTCACAATATATATTAGTACCATCAGGAAAAGCTGCTTGATAAGTCTCTCCCAATATAGGATTAAATGGTTTCACTTGAGATACACTGACATAAAGTCCAGCAATTGCAAAAGCCATCACTGATTTCATTCTTGAAACAGGGTCCAATAAATAAGCTTCATTGAGATATATTGGAGCGAAAACCCACCAATCTACTATTCTTTCCAATAAAGAACGAGGCTCGAATATACGAACTGGCAATGAAACCCCTACTATTCCTCGACCTTCAGCAACGGATTGCATGATTTTTTTGATCATTTCACCGACGAGACCCTTTTGTTTATCTAGGATCTCTCTATCAACACATTTCAATTCACCACTATTTAATCTTTCAATACCGTTGAAAATTTCTTCTTTAGTGATCCCTTTCAACTTGTTTAATATCTCATATTTTAAATAACAAGGCGGAGGACAATCACTATTGAAAGGAGTTTCCCATGGAAGAAATGAAAAGTATCCAGTTCCTTTTTTGTCAGTTAAGTAGTAACTATTATTATTCAACTCAGATTTCGTTTGAAGTGAGCCTGAGGTTAAAAAAGGGTGATTAGAAATTGATTTCTGGGGTTTTTTCTCTTTTATTTGTATGTTGTTATCATCAGAATTTTTCATAGAGTTTTTTTTTGAATCTTTTGTTGGAGATTTTATTGAAAAATTTGGCTTCAAAATTTCATTATTTTCATTAGATTCGGCAATTTTATGTTCTTCGGCTTCCAACTTGTGATTGGTTTGCGTTTCATAAGTTTTCCTATCCAACTGAAAACTGTTTTTCTTCTTCAATTCATTAGTGATTTGGTTTAGGAGTTGGCATGAATAAATATCATCCTTTATAAAGGTCAATTTGTTTAAACTTGCTTTTTTCTTAAATCTGACAGAAATTTCAGATATTTTAGAAAAATCTCGCAATGATGATAGAAGAACGTTCATTTTTTTATCGTAAATCTCGTATTCGGATTCACTGATGTCGTATGCCAACAGAACATTGGCTATACATTCAGTGATTGGTAAAAGGATTTCATCGTGGGAAATGTTGGGGTAGATTGTGATTGGCAAAGGGGAACAGCTTTCAGAGAAATAGACTGAAATCACTCGCTCTGAGGAATACATTTGGAATAAATTGTTTTTTTAAACTATGGATTTTTTCTTTGATTATTTTTAATAAATGTAAATCTTAAAAGTTATTGATATTCAACTTTGTATGAGTTTTTTTATTTTTTAAACGAAAAACATTAAAATTCAAATTTTCTCTTAAAAATCGAGCGTTTTTTTGTTTGTTTCATGTTTTATCTAAATTATCGAATTTTACAATAAAAAAAATAAATATTAATTTAAAAAATTTTCAATTTATTAATTTTTTTAATCGAAAAGAAACTTGATTTTCATTTAAAATTTTCAAACAAAAAATTAACAAAAAAATTTATAACTTCTTTAATGCCCCCAAAGAAAAAAGATAAGGATGAAGACATTGATTTAGCATCTCTTCCACCATGGCTTCATGTGATATGTGCCTTTAGTTTAAACATGAAGCGAAATCGAGCTCTCAAGCTTTTAGAAAAGATGCGTGTCTCCCCTAAATCCTTTCAAAAGACTATTCATAGAGATGATATAATATCCTATTCAAAAGACAAAGGTTATTACACGGATCCAACCACATTGAATGAAAAACAGAAGAAAGATGTTAAATTCATGGAATCTATTGCAAATACGATGGAATTAAACTCAAAAGTCCTGGCGAAAGCTTTTTCACAAATGATATTAGAAACTGACATTCAAGGAAGAAAAGTAAATTTAAGCAAATGAAATTTCTTTGTTAATTTTCTTTTGTTTGTTCTCAGGTAAAAAAAGACAAAATAGAAGGCAAAGAACCTCCGCCTGATAAGAAAGCAACAGCTAAAGAAGAGAAAAAAGCTCCTGCCAAGAAAGATGCTAAAAAAGAAGAAAAAGTCGAAGAAAAAAAAGAAGAGGAGAAGCAACAGCCTGAAAAAGAATATAATAAAGCATTTGATGTGCTATATATTCTCTTAGATTATCCAAAAACCTTGGTTTTTATTTATATTATCTCATTTTTACGAAAAAAATTAACTGTTATAGGATGAGTTAAAAGAGCTTTCTTTAACAAATACTCCAGTAGATATCCTGATTAAATGCAATCAAAAGGTTCTCCCTTTCGAACAAGAGCCTCTTGAGGATATAGGGGAGAAAAATGAGACTTATGAAGAAGATTTCAAGGAAAAAATGGATGAATTTATAGATAAACAACCTGAAGAAGATGAAGAGAAACCAGTGGATCTCAAGCTTCTTGAGGAATTAACAGAAGAAGACAAAGCGTTTATTCTCGAGAATTTGAACATTGTGCAGTTTTTGAAAGAAGCTCGAAAGACATCTGATAGAAAAAGCTTGATTAGAAACTGTTTTATTCTTGAGAATATGTATGAAGTAGATCCTTTAATAGAAGAGGAATCTCTGAATAATTACATAGATAATCTAATGGAGGATCTATGTGGATTTAGTTTTGATATTGGAGCTTATGAAGAGTTCATGAAAACGAAAAAAACGATGCCTTTATTACCTTCAGTAAAAGAAATGCTGAAAAAACTTGCAAAAGAAAACGAATCAAGACCTACAACCTCTCCTGAACAAGGAAAAGATGCTGATAAAGATAAAAAAGCTGGGTCAAGACCCGGAGCTAAGCCAGAGAAAAAGGAGGAGAAAAAAGAACAAGAAAGGCTTGAAGCTGAAAGAAAAGAAAAAGAAGCTGCCATTGCGGCAAAAGCTGCTGAAGAACTAAAAAAATCGAAGATAATGGCTGTGAATCCTTTGTTTTATTATGAGAAACAATTGAATAATACTGAAGTGCAAACAATGGGACCAGGAATCATCTTGGAATGCTTGAATGATCAGCTTGCATATGATAAATCGACATTGAGCAAGGAAAATGTGTTTCTGCAGAAGGAGAATGAAAATGATATCAGGGAAATCAATAAATTTGTCAATCTCATGGATCAGAAAATTTTGAATGGCTTTAATGATTTGGTAAAAAATAAATTAAATCTATATTTTCAATTTTTACAAAAACTTTTTTGATAAATTTAAAAAATTTTCTTTTATTTTTTAAAAACTAAAATTTTTTTAAATAAATAAAAAGAAAAATGATGCAAATCCTTTTGAAATGAGTGATGGCGATAAAAAAACCCCTTTCAAAAACATAATTGACGAGTCCGATGAAATCGAGATAAGGACGCATAACACTCGCTTGAACAATCTCGACGAGATCAGTCTTCGTGAGAAAAGTCTGCTTAACAAAATGAGTTTCCCAGGTGTGAACAGATATTTAATGCCGGAAACGCCTGATAAATCTGAACAGATTCGAAAAGCTGAACGATCTCAATACTATCCTTTTATTTCTTGTGATGTTTCTGAGGTTTTGATCAATAAAAATTAGAAAAATAATAAAATTTTTCACATAAAAAATATTATAAATATCTGAAAATTAACTAATTTAATTCTTTTTTTTCTCCATAAAAAAGTTTGAAAGAAGAATGATGTTATCAAAATTTGAAGAATATCTACAGGAAATCGAAGGTGAACGTCAATGGGATTTATCAGATCGTATATACCAAGAGCGACACAATAAAAACACGCTTTCCCAAACATTATACAAAGCCTTATTATTTGATCCAAACGTTATTGCTCGTTATAACGATAGAGATGATAACTTATATCTAATGGTCTATTATAAGAACCCACCAGGAAGAATTTATAGGAAAAAATGGTCTGCTGAATGGCGTGTATTACCTAATCTTGAGAGTTGGATCCTTTATTTCAAGAATAATGAAAACAATGTAAGAAATGAAATCTTTTATGATTTGGATTATGAAGCGATTGGTAACATCTGTGAAAGGAAGAAGTTCTTATTCCCAAATGATTCCGGGGTCATAATTTGCACCAAATATAAGATAAATGATGAAATGGCAATAAGATATAAGGTCGTGAAAGAAAATATGGTGTTCGGAATTAGACCCTCAAAGCAATTAGGACCCCAATTCTCTGAAATATGGAGTGTTTTTAACAACCAGACGAGAATTTTGATGGAAATGGAGAGTTTCAATAACGAATATAAGGCAACTTTGACATTAACAATACCCAATGGATTAACAGTGAAATTTTTGCCAAATGGGGATATATATCAATCATTGATAAGGAATAGTAAACAGGAATTCAGGAGACATTATGAAGATATTGTGAGTCCTTATGATGATAGAAGTGAGGTTTGTGAGGCTGAAATTAGCAGGATTATCACAGGAAAAGGCAGTGTGATAAAATACATGAAAGATGGATCAATAATGATACTGTATGCTAATGGAAATGTCGCAGTTAATAAAAGAAATGGATTATGGATCACGACCAATAACAAAGGATTGAGAAGAGCTAAAAGAATCAAAGATAATTATGAATATGAAGTCGACCCTATACCATGTGCAAAGAGAACTGATCCTGAAACTGGATGTATTTTTATATTTATTTATAAAGAGGTTTATTAATAATTTTTTAAAAGGTAAAATTCTGATAAGAGAAGATAAAGTTATCATAATAACATATAAAGATGGCTCAGTTTATACCCAGCATCGGGGAGGCACTAAAATGTTCACTTCAGCTGAAAAAGATATCATAATTGTTGAGAATGAAAGTTTGAATAATACCTTAATTTTTATTAAAGAAATTGATTGTTTAAATTCTTTGTAAATTTTCACCAGATTATGCTACTGTTAAAGTGAGATTTGATGATGTGAAAGCCAGAATGAACTCAATCATTGGATTAGGAAGTAAAAAACCTTCGTTAATTTTTAATAATTTAATCAATTTTAATAATCGAATCCATTTTTTGATAATTTAATCAATTTTTAATAATTCAATAAATTAATGACTGAAGAATTAATAAAATAAATTTAAGGCGCATTTGCAAGTGTTGGATTTAAAGACATTATGGAAAGAAGCAATAATGGCAGAGTCACTGAAACTTATTTCCCTGATAACACAATGGTGGTTGGCTACAAGTAATGAATTATAATAAATTCTCTAAACATAAATTAACTCAAATATAAAGAGAAAAAAGAGAATTGCCTGGTTATAACAGTTATGTAGATAATTGCTTGCATTTGGTCTATCTTGATGAAGGTTCGGTTGTGAAGTTTCGTGATGATGGAGAAGCTATTTTGATCGGAGCTTCTGATAGATATGCTTTGAATGAAAAGGGGGAAAATAAAGAAAAAGAAGATATTGATTACTTTTTGCAGTTGTTTGGAATTGCTGAAGAACGAAAATGTGGGGTTTATACAGTAGAAATGAGCAAAAGTATATTTTTTTTCTAAAATAACAGTTTTTATAATAATAAATTTCAGATATCATATGGACACAAGATGATGAAGGTAACAAATTCACTATCAATTCAAATGGAGATGTCGATGCTAATGTGGCTGTGTCTTTCAATATAAAAAACGATCAAGAAAGACCAGCAACCCCAGAATTCGAAGATGGGGATTACATTGAGGAAGAAAACAAATTTTTACCTCAACCAGGGTATTTAATCTTTATTTTTTGAAAAAAAGTTTATAAATTTTTTTTCGAAGTAACTATAAAAATTTTTAATTGATCTTTTTAAATTTCCCAATAAAACTTTCTAAACATAAAACAATATTTTTTTTTCAAAATATTTATGATTATTGATATAAAGGAAATGGATTTCCCCTCGATTATTTGTGGTGAACAATGATGACACAGGTTTTGAGTTATTGAACAAAGAGCAACTAAAGAATTATTTCCGGATCAAAGACCTTGACAAAAATTGCCAAAAGCTAATCGACGAAAAAGTCAATGGCGTGGCTAATGCTCAAAGCTTGTCATTTCTCACAAAAGTGGTTCCTTGGGAGAAGAGAAAACCTACATTTATTAAGGTGAATATTCCGAAAAACATCGATATTTTGCCTCAAACAATGAAAAAAGTAGAGGAACCTGATCCACAAAGCTTTTTATTAAGAAATTTATTGTTTTTCCCAACATTTGATCAAGAAAATCGAGAAATATATAAGAAAGATTTAGATAAATATGACGTTTGGAAGAAAAACGAGGTGAAGGAGATAAATGAATTTGGTATAATAAAAAAGTCCGAAGAGGAAAAAGATCAGGAATTCAACATTCAATTGAAGATTCTTGAATCTCGAAACAAGCAATTTCACGAGGAAACTTCTGATGAAAGAAAAGGGAAACTTATTGAACAGTTATTAGCTTTGGATCAAAAACCTGCAACAAAAGCCAATGCTACACAAGCAGCTGCTGGAAAAAAGAAAGCTGGTAAAAAAACTAAACAAGCTTCTATTAGCAAAGCTGCAGAAGTGCTTGAAACTAGTAAAGATAGCATAAAAAGTAAAAGATAATAAATAATATAATAATGAATTCGAATGATTATTTTTTATTTTAGAAGAAGATATGGCCAGTGATAAGAAAATTGAGCCGAAAAAAGAGGCTATACCTGAAAAACATATAGAAACGAATTCTTCGAAGACCCCAGCAAAACATTTCAATTTTTTTGTCACGAATTATTTTGAAACTATGCAAGGACAAATGGTTGTGAAAGAAATTTCTGGAAAACCTAATTTGGATTCGGCGAAGTTCAAGGAGAAGAAATTACAGCAAGAAGAAGAATTTCTTAAACAGACGCTGACAATACAAGGTGATGATCTCCAGAAAACAGGGGAGCATGAATTCCCGAAATTGAAAGCTTTGGAGAAAAGTTTACAAGAAAAAAGCAAAGAAAAACAAATAGAAATGGAAAATAGAGCGTTTGGACATGATAGTTTGAAATTACATAAGGTTAATTTTTTTTCAGGAATTAATATGAACTTGATGAAAATATGGGTTTTTTTGTGTAGATGAAAGATGTTTCTCCCATTAGACCTTCGATTTTCACAGAGGTTGATCAAAGAGAATTGGAGAGACAAATAGAACTTCAGAAAAAAGCTAAGGAATATCATAAAACCAAGACTTGTGAGTTTGATCTTTACGGAGAAAAAAGAGAGGATATCAAGAAAAAAAGTGTGCCTTGTCTACTAAGAACAAATCCTGAATCGAAATTAAATCAAAAGTTCTTTATTCTATATAATTTAGTTTTTTTATTCATTAGTTTTTTTTTCATTTAATTTAAATTTTATTCAATGTTTTCGTTTTCATTAGATATATTCTAACAGAAAGTGCTACAGATAAAAGAATAAAAATGACCTCATTATCTAATAGAGTGTATTTCAAGGCTCCTGGAGTCAGCGAATTGAGAAATCAAGGAATGCATCAAACTATGCTAGCTACTTTGGATAAAAAAAACGTTTTAGGTTTGTTTTCAATAGATTTTTTTTTATAAAATTTAGTGAAATTTTTTGTGAAAAGCTGATATTTTGGAGAAAAAAAACCTGATGATTACGAGCGAAATCACTGATAAACTGAAAAAAGATATTCTAATACTGCCAGATAAAGCAAATTTCGGAGTTCTACGGGCTGGAGGCATTTTTGAAATGGTCATCGTGGTGATAAACGAGGATATTTTGGCTCAAAGAATCAATCTTAAAACCAAAAAAAATGCCAATTTCATCAAAATTTTTACAAATGAAACAGGAACAGTAATACTATATCATGTGTTTTTAGAAAAAAACAAATTGATTTTTCTAAAAGATTGCTCCAGGATTAGCAAGAAAGGTCTTTATTAGAATCCATGCAAGTCATGAAATTTTAGGAAATTACAGTAGATCCTTTACAATAATCACAAAGAACCAAAAATACAAAGTTTTTTATTTCGAAAATTCTTTCATAATTTGAGTTAAGATTCCAATTTTCGCGAATGTTTTGGATGAAAACACTTTTGATAATATGGAATTTGAAAGAAAACAAGAGGGGAAAAAGAACTTGATGAAAACTAATGTTCAAGAGATTAAACCAGTTATTTTTTTCAATTTTATTTTGAATTTATTCAAGGATATTTTCTTTATAATAGGTGGAAATGTCGAAAAAAGCCATGAATTCGACTTATGGTTTTTAAAAAAATTAATGAAATTAACAGTGTTTTTAATAAAATTTTAATAGAAAATAATGATGCAAATAGTGTTGAGGGGTTACCAAAAATATTGGAAAAAAATTTAAAGCAAAGTTTTAAAAGATAAGAAATGACAGAATAAATGTGATTTTCGATTGAATTTAATAAATTTACAAAAAAAATGAAAATCTCGTTAAACCTAGCATAATTAAAAAAATTTAAAGTTTTTTTTTTAAAAAAAAAAAAATTTCTATTTTTTTAGAAATTCAAAATTCAATGAGCGATA
>JFJP01012344.1_pt1 | contig 12116 bp, 12 predicted proteins | sample 431651 | NCBI WGS metagenome assembly JFJP01 (sample SAMN02602958, study PRJNA72255) | Microbial mat metagenome, whole genome shotgun sequencing project. | biome: fresh water; feature: sink hole; material: water; isolation source: purple microbial (photo- and chemosynthetic) mats found in... | reverse complement strand
CACCGATCGTATGCCGCCCATCGTATCCTCGACCACGATCAGCTCGAACGCCCCCGGTAAATCACTGAATCGTCCGTTCAATGCGCCCGTACTGTGCCAGCCATATGCCGCCTGCAACGCAGCAGATTCATCCCCTGTCCATGCGGCAAGCGTGGCTGCCAGCGCCTGAAAAGCAGAAGGCTTTACAAGAGTCGCCGGGTCAAGTTGATACTGAGCCGCAATATATTCCAATTTACCAAATGCGATCAAGGGGATATTCTTCATACCCACCAATTCAAGTGCAAGTTCTGCTTCGGGCGCATAACCGAGATTGGATACCGCCATCCCGCGCGGCGGACGTGACGGACGTGCTGTGAATGCCGCCAGGTGATTTCCGTCCTGTTGAAGAGCGGCGCGTATCTTTTCATCCACATTGGATTGATCATGTTTCAATAAAAACGAGTCTGTCTCGAATTCGGCTTGCAGATTGTAGGTCTCCGAGAAATCTCTGCTGCCGAGGGTGTATTGCTGAAACGTCCGCATTGAATTGGACTTGTAAACACTGCGCGTCTCGGTCAATAAATTTTTTCGCAGCGCCGCAGGAATGGATGAAAAACACTCCGCATGAAATGCCGTCTCAGCAGGATACTGTCCCGTGACAAGCGCAAACTCAGGGATGGAAATTCCCCCTGGCATATTCACCCTGCACTGATCCTGGATCAACCTCGCAGCAGTGGATACATCATCGGGAAGATCATTCATCGGCTGGCGTGAAAGAATGTCCTCCCAATATGAGGCAATAATCAACGGAGACATATCCCACTCGCTGGAAATTCCGCGTTTTTCCAATTCCGTCAATAATCCTTCCTGGATTTCAAAATTAGGATCAATAAAGCGTTGGACCGTGGCGCGCAGTGCTGCCCGGTATCCGCCAGGGTGAACAAGTACACCATCAATATCCAGGAGAATAATTTTGGTCATTTGTGGCGCTTCTCCAGCTCGGCAACCACATTGGCGGGGGTTAACCCCCGCGCCGCGAGTAGAACCAGGGTATGGTAGGTCAAATCCGCGACCTCTTCGATGAGACGCTGGTCATCCTGCGCCAACGCCGCAACGACAACTTCAGTTCCTTCCTCACCAACTTTTTGTGCGATCTTCGGCAACCCTTCAGTAAAAAGACTGGATGTGTAGGATTTGCTGGTTGGATTCTGTTTCCGATCTTCAATAACTTCAAATAACCATTGAACGCTCATTATTATTCTCCTGATAATGGATCTGACAGGGTATTAATTCCTTGAGGATCCATGCCTCTATAAAAACAACTTCTTTCACCGGTATGACATGCAGCACCTGCGGGGTTAACCCGCACCAACAACGTATCCGCGTCACAATCCACACGAATTTCGACCACCGTTTGAATATTCCCCGATGTCGCGCCTTTGTGCCACAACTCTCTACGACTGCGTGACCAAAACCAGGTTTCGCCTGTTTCGAGGGTCAGGCGCAAAGATTCTGCATTCATATATGCCAACATCAAAACTTCATTTGTATCTGCATCCTGCACAATGGCTGGAACAAGGCCGCTGACGTCGTATTTAATTTTATCGTTCATCATTCACCCATTATTTCTCAATTCTCACCGGCACACCCCAGCCTTGCAATTCCTTTTTCAAATCGGGGATGTTCAGCTTCCCGTCATGAAATAGAGATGCGGCAAGAGCGGCATCGGCTTTGCCTTCTGTCAGTACATCGGCAAAATGAGATGGAAGTCCCGCACCGCCTGAAGCAATGACAGGCACGGAAACGGAGTCAGCGATCCGGCGCGTCAATGTGACATCATAACCAGCCAGCGTGCCGTCAGAATCCATGCTGGTCAACAGGATTTCGCCTGCTCCCAATTCCACACCACGTACTGCCCATTCGACAGCATCAATACCGGTCGGAACCCTTCCGCCGTTCACATAAACTTCCCAGCTGGAGTCCTTTCTGCGGGCATCAATTGCCAGCACGATACATTGCGCCCCAAACCGCAGCGCACCTTCAGATAACAACTCGGGGCGTTTCACCGCCGCCGAATTAACGCTGACTTTATCTGCGCCGGCAAGCAGAAGATTCCGCATGTCGTCCACAACACGAATACCCCCGCCAACCGCCAGCGGCATGAAGACTGTCTCAGCGACACGGCTGACCAGGTCCAGCGTGGTCTTGCGCCCCTCATGTGTGGCGGAAATATCAAGAAAGACCAATTCGTCTGCACCTTGTTCGTCGTAAAGCCGTGCCTGCTCCACAGGGTCACCCGCATCGCGCAGGTTCACGAAATTAACACCCTTCACCACCCGGCCATCTTTAATGTCAAGGCAGGGAATAATTCGTTTCGCCAACATAAAGCATCTCCTTGTTGCTGCGTAATGAACATCGACTCACCATGCGCAGCGTTTGGTTCAGCAGCGCCATGCGCAAATTTCTTCTTCGTTTGCATCAACACTTTCACGATCCATTGCTCAATTAATTTTCTTTGCAAGAGCCTGATATAAGATTTCCAGATCGATCGTTCCTTCATACAAGGCTCTGCCGATGATCGCTCCCGCCAAACCGGCATCTCGCGCCGCGATCACATCATTGATCGTGTGCACGCCACCCGAGGCGATGACGTCGAGGCCGCTGCATTCAGCCAACTCGCGGGTGGAAGGGATATTCAGCCCGCTGCCCAAACCGTCCCGGCTGACGTCTGTAAAGATAATCGTACCCAAACCCAATGCCTGCATTTGAAGTGCGAGGTCAATCGTCGAAACTCCGCTGTTATCCTTCCAACCGCGCACACGCACCAGACCATCCCGGGCATCAATTCCAACCGCAATTTGCGCCGCGCCAAAGCGCTTTAATGCAGCAGCAACCACTTCGGGGTTTTCAACCGCAATCGTGCCAAAAATAGCGCGGCTAATGCCCATGCTTAATACCTTTGATACGGCATCCACCGATCGGATCCCGCCTCCAAATTGCACACTCGCCCCAAATTCTTTTGCAGCCTTCAAAATGGACAATAATGCCTGTTGATTGGCAGAGTCGCCTTCACCGAATGCACCATCGAGGTTGATCACATGCAGCCACTTTGCTCCGATCATCAACCAGCGGCGGGCTGTATCGGCAGGGTCATCACTATATGATGTCATTCGTCCGGGGTCGCCTTCCTTTAAACGCACGACCTTGCCTCCGCGTAAATCGATGGCAGGGTAGATCATAAAACTCATGCCGCCTCCACAAAATTCTTCAGGATTTGCAATCCCACTGCCTGACTTTTCTCAGGGTGAAATTGCACGCCGAAAATATTTTCACGCTGAACCGAGCAGGCGTATCGCTGCCCATAAGTCACCTCTGCCATTACATCCGATGGATCTCCAGCCTGACAATAATACGAGTGATTAAAATAAACATACGCCCCATCGTTAATTTGATTAAAGAGTGAAGCGTCTTTCCTCACCTCAAGTTGATTCCAACCCGTGTGCGGAATCTTCACTGCAGAATCTTCTGCAAAACGCAGCACCCGGCCGCGCAATAAACCCAACCCAGTGTGCCGCCCCATCTCCTCACCGACATCAAACAGGGCTTGCATCCCCACACATATTCCAAGCAGGGGAACGCCGCGTGCAGCAACTTCTTTAACCGCGTCCTCCAATCCCTTTTCCCGCAAGCCTGACAAAAAATCACCGAACGCACCCACGCCGGGCAGCACCACTCGTCCGGCAGTTAAGACTTTCTCCGGATCATCGGTCCGGTATACATTTGCGCCAATACACTCCAAAGCTTTTTGCACGGAGCGTAAATTGCCTGTACCTGCATCAATTAAAATAACATCTTTCATTCTATTTCCTTTGGCAAACCGGATTGATAATATTTGTCCTTCATCATTCTTATAATTTGCCCTTGGTGGAGGGAATACTGCCCCCGCGCCGCAGATCGAATTGGGTGGCAGCATCCAATGCACGCGCCCATGCCTTGAATAATGCCTCAGCCTGGTGATGATCATCGCGTCCGTACATGATCCGGGCATGTAAATTACAACGCGCTGTCACCGCAAATGACTCAAAGAAATGAGGGAACAACGTGGTCGGGATGTTACCAACATAAGGCGAATGCCAATCGGCTTGAATGATCGCGTATGGACGTCCTGACAGATCGAGCACTACATGAGCCAGCGTTTCATCCATCGGCGCAAAGCTATCACCCATCCGGAAGATTCCCCTGCGGTCGCCGAGCGCCTGATCGAAGGCCTGCCCCAACGCCAATGCAACATCTTCAACTGTATGATGAACATCAATGTGCAGATCACCTTCGGCTTGCACCGTCAGGTCAAATAATCCATGCACAGCAAGATGAGTCAGCATGTGATCGAAAAAACCGATCCCGGTTGATATCTCGTGTTTCCCGGTGCCATCCAGTTCCAGTTTGATCTGGATTTTCGTTTCATTTGTCTGTCTTGATATTTCCGCGGTTCGCATGGTCATTCCTTTGGTATGTAAGTTACGGTGTAATGGTCTGAAAGTTGGGAATTGAACACCTTCCAACTTTTCAACCTGATAAATCTTTCATTGCCTTAATTAAAATATCCGTATCCTGTGGTCTGCCCACGCTGATGCGGATATGGTCACGCAATCCAGGTTTGTTGAAATAGCGAATGAATACCCCATACTCTTCTGCCAGCCGTGATTTGAGTTCTGCTGCGTCGCGCCCATTAACCTGACATAAAATAAAATTCGATTGCGTGGGATACGGTTTTAAATATTTAATCTCCTGCAAAGCAGAAACCAATCGGGTACGCTCCCGCTTAATTTTCTCCACCAGTTCCACCAATTCACCCACATTCGCCAGCGACGCCGTACCCGCAACACTGGCCGCCACATTAATATTATACGGCTGCTTGGACTTCCAAAGGATGGGCATCAGCCACTCGGGAAAAGCCCCATAGCCAACCCGCAGCCCAGCCAGGCCTGCCCACTTGCTGAAGGTCCGCAACACGATCAAATTCTCCCGCATTGGAACCTCACGGATTCGGCTAATGCTCACGCCAAGATCTTCACCTGCAAATTCAATGTAGGCTTCATCGAGTATGACCAATAATGGAAGCAGCAGCAGTTCGTCTAATACAGCAGGCTGGATCAAAGAGCCGTCCGGGTTGTTCGGCGAAGCGATGAACAATAACTTGGGCTTGAATTCTTCAACAGCTTTGAGTATGGATGGCATGTCCAGTGTGAAATCTGCTTTGCGCGGGACTTCAATACAACCTGCCCCGTTCAGCTCTGCGTCAAAGGGATACATTCCAAACGTCGGCGGGCATGACAAGATACACTCACCGGGCTCAAGGAAAATACGCATAAGCAAGTCCAGCAACTCATCTGCCCCTGAGCCTGCCAGCAGGTATTTCTCATTCACGCCTGTGAAGTGAGACAGCGCCCCTCTTAGGGCTCGGCTTTCGGGGTCGGGATAAATATGTGGGAAATCCATGTTTGCCAATGCTGCGCGGACGGAAGGCAAAATCCCATACGGATTTTCGTTGGCATCCAGTTTGACGATCTGCGATGGATCACGTCCCAAACGGGCGGAAAGCACCTCAAAAGGTTCAATTGGGGTATAAGGCGGAAGTGTTTCCAAATGCTTACGAATTTTCATGCGCAACTCCTTATCGGTTGGATCAAGCTGACTTTGGCAGATTCAGGTTTGGAGCAGGGAAACGGCGGGGGGGGGTTTGTCATCCAGCGACTCACTTATCCCAATCCCAATACCCCAAGCATGGCTTTATAGCGTGGGGGCTCCTCCTCAAAAATATAGGTGATTGGAGACACAATGATTCCGCTGCCACCGATCAAACGCAATTCAGATATCGCCTGAGGCAAATGGTCACGCCGGACAACAACTGTCACTGCATGCCAGCCCGCTGAGCCATCACGCACCGCGATCGGGCTGATGGTGGGTCCCTGTAAACCGCCGACATTGGTTTGGGTAAATATTTTTTGAGCGATCACATCCGGGTTTTCGCCGCGCATGTTTGCGATCACCAGCAAATTATCCTTGGCGCGCATGTGGGCTTCTATATATTCGAGCAAGCGCCGCGCCATCTCCAGAACTTCAGGACGGGTTTGCAGTGCATTGCGGTTTGCAATTAACACAGCCTGTGAACGCTGGATCACACCATCCGGCAATGGGCGCAGACGATTATCCAACAAGGTTTGGCCCGATGAAACAAGGTCAGAGATCATATCAGCGTAGCCAATAGTGGGAGCGCTTTCAAGTGTACCTTCGGCGGAAATTAACGAATGAGCAATATTGTGTTGGTTGAGAAAACGCTCAGTGAGGAATGGGAACTTTGTCGCTACACGCAATGGAGATGGTAGGGAAGCAGAATATGCCTTAAGGCTTGGGACATCTGTTACTGTTTTCCATGTTTCAGGAACAGCCAGGGTCAGCGCGCAGCGTCCAAACCCGAGTGCATCGTGAAGAATAAGGATATCGCCATCGGCACCGTCCTTTTCCATGAGCATATCCAATCCGGTTATACCAAAATCAATGCTCCCCTGCTTTACACTGACAACAATATCCCCTGGGCGTTGAAAGATCACTCCCAGGTCTGAAAGCGCAGGCAGTTCTGCCAGGTATTGGCGTGGATTGGGCTTGAAGACTTGCAGGCCGCTTTCAGAAAGAAACTCCAGCGCACCTGTTTCGAGGCGGCCCTTGGATGGAAGAGAAAGGCGAATATTTTTTTGTGGCGACATGAACGATCCTTAATAGTGAAATAATGGACATATAAAAAAACCCCGATCAATGGATGACCGGGGTGATGAAACAAGGCACACTATCCTGCTAAGCTAGTTCAGATACGCGCAAAGAATCTCCCGGTTTTTCGGGGGGTGTAATGATGAGCATGATGCTTGCGCGCGAACCCTGATTTCATAATGGTTGGCAGTATACCAATGTCATTCGGATTTGGCAAGCACAAGATAGACCTGGGCGTGTAACAAGTTTTACACAGCGCACAACGAATAAATGACAATTGTCATATTACATTTGTGATTTTTATCATATTGCACTCCACCCAATAAATCATACAATATTAGTAATCGTTTACTGTATCCATCAACGTTAGAGGTTTCAAATGATCCGCATTAACCGCCAAACTGATTACGCGATCCGCTTGATCTTGTATCTTGCACAACAGGAAAATGGCGCGCGCGTTTCCACAACTGAGGTCCGCAATGAAATGAAAATCCCACCCGCCCTGGCGCAACGTATTGTGGCGGATCTGGCGCGCGGCGAATTTATTTTTACTTTTCCCGGCAGGGTCGGCGGACTCACGCTTTCCCGGCCTGCAAAAGAGATCAATCTGAGACAAATCGTTGAGCATTTTGAAGGAAAGTTCTTTATTTCCGATTGTCTTCTTGAAAAAGGAAATTGCCCTTTTGACAACAACTGCCCTGTGCGCTTTCGCTGGGCACGCTTGCAAGCGCAAATGGTCCAGGAGTTGGAACAAATTACTTTTGAAGATCTGGCGCAGGATGCGCTGTCCATTAATGATCTGATTCCATTTGGTCTTTCACAGTTATCAAAATAAAAAGTCCGGGGATGTCCCGGAAAGGAGTGCCGCACAAAAAACAACCCGCTTTCTCTGTCACACAGCATTAAATTCAAACTCACTTTTGGAGAATAAATTATGGATCCAATCACACTATCACGATGGCAATTTGGCTTGACCACTATTTATCACTGGCTTTTCGTCCCACTGACGTTAGGCATGGGGTGGTTTGTGGCATATTTTCAAACCCGCTATTATCAAACGAAAGATGAAACCTGGCACAAAATGGCGAAGTTCTGGGGAAAATTATTCCTGATCAATTTCGCGATCGGCGTAGTGACCGGTATTGTGCAGGAATTCCAGTTCGGCATGAACTGGTCGGAATATTCACGATACGTAGGGGACATCTTTGGCGCTCCCCTGGCCATTGAAGCCCTGGTTGCATTTTTCCTGGAATCCACTTTCCTCGGCATTTGGATATTCGGGGAAGGGAAAGTATCCGCAAAAGTTCACCTGGCTTCGATCTGGCTGGCAGCCATCGGATCCAATCTCTCTGCTGTCTGGATTTTGATCGCCAATGGATTTATGCAGGCTCCCCCCGCAAACTCCTTTGTGTTGAATGAAGCAAATGGACGCCTTGAACTGGTCAACTTCTTTGCTCTGATCGGCAACCCCAAAGCCTGGATCTTCATCTGGCACACCCTTGCTGATGGACTTGCCATGGCAGCCTTCCTGATTTTGGCTGTAAGTGCCTATCATCTCGTCCGCAAACAGAACATTGCCTTTTTCAAACGCTCCTTCCAGATCGGCGCTGTCGCTGGTTTGGTAGCCAGCACACTGGTATTCCTCGGCGGACACACCATGGGTCAATACATGGCCGAAGTGCAGCCGATGAAATTAGCCGCACTTGAAGCCGTCTGGGAAACAGAACAACCTGCTTCATTCTCCTTGATAACCATCGGCGACCTAAGCGGCAAAAAGGAAATCTGGTCGATCCGCATCCCTTATGTCATGAGTTTTCTCGCCTGCAACAATTTTGAATGTGAAGTCAAAGGTGTCAATGAACTCCAGGCGACATACGAACAATTATATGGTCCCGCCGACTACATCCCATTGATGGTCGTTACCTACTGGACGTTCCGCATCATGATGGCATTTGGCTTAATTATGATGGGCGCATCCGCCTGGTTCCTCTATGCCACCCGCCTCAAGGATTATGAAAATGCCAAATGGATGAAACTTGTTCCCTTTGGCGCACTCATCCTGCCCTACGCGGCAAACGCCAGCGGCTGGATATTAACTGAAATGGGCCGCCAACCCTGGATCGTTTACGGTCTGCTCAAGGTACAGGATGCAGTTTCCCCAAATCTGACCACCGTTGATCTGCTCATCTCCTTGATCGGTTATACGGTTGTCTATGGTTCACTGGCTGTTTCCATGGTGTACCTGATGAAGAAATACGCCATTGCCGGACCAGACGCCGCCATGCACGAATCCGTTGACGTCGCCCCTGCGCCCGTCGGCTCGCAAGATTAATCGCGGAGGAATCAAAACATGTCTTACGAATTCTTACAAATCCTTTGGTTCGTTTTGATCGCAGTTCTATGGATCGGCTTCTTCTTTCTCGAGGGTTTCGATTTTGGTGTGGGAATGCTGCTGCCCTTTCTCGGAAAAAAAGATGTGGAACGCCGCGCCATCATAAACTCGATCGGTTCGGTCTGGGATGGCAATGAAGTTTGGTTGCTCACTGCCGGCGGCGCCACCTTTGCGGCTTTCCCGCATTGGTATGCCACCATGTTCAGCGGTTTCTATCTTGCCCTGTTCCTGTTGCTGGTCGGCCTCATCATTCGCGGCATCTCTTTTGAATATCGCTCCAAAGATGCTGCCCCTGCCTGGCGCAACCGCTTCGACTGGATGATCGCCATAGGTTCATTCCTTTCCGCTCTTTTACTTGGTGCGGCTTTCGCCAACCTGGCGCGCGGGGTACCGATCGACGAGAATATGATGTTTACTGGCAATCTGTTCACCCTGCTCAACCCCTATGGCTTGCTCGGCGGGATCACCACGGTTGCGATTTTCCTGCTGCACGGCGCGAATTTCCTCGGGCTCAAACTTGAAGGCGAATTGCGCGAGCGCGTTAATGTTTTTGCAAAAAAGTTATGGATCGGCGCTACAGTATTATATATTGCCCTGGGCGTATTCACTTACGCGGCTGGCTTTTGGGCGCGTGGTTATGTCAACCCGGGCATCGTCCCGATTGCCGCGGTTGTTGCCCTGCTCATTACTGGCTACTTCATTAACCGCAAGATGGAAGGTTGGGCATTTATCATGGTCGCACTGAATATTGTGCTGACCCAGGTCACATTCTTCTCCATGACCTTCCCCAATGTAATGCTCTCCACCACCAATCCCGAATGGTCATTGACCATCTACAACGCCTCATCATCCCAATATACGCTGACCGTCATGAGCGTCATCGCCTTGATCTTCGTCCCGATCGTGCTCGCCTATCAAGGCTGGACGTACTACATGTTCCGCAAGCGCATCAGCACCGATAAAAAGACCCTGGTCTACTAGTTTGAAACAAGGCGGAGTGAATTCACTCCGCCTTGTTTTTTTGTAACAAACATCACAAACAGGCAATTAAGAAGGAGAAAACCAATGGCAAAAGTTCTTGTGATTGGCGCGGGATTCGCAGGACATACTGCCGCGCTTTATCTTGGAGATAAATTAGGCAGAAAGCACGAAATTACCGTCATTTCGAACCGTGACGTGTTCGGGTATGTTCCATCCTGGGTCTGGGTGGGCGTGGGACACATGAAACCTGAGCAGACCATCTTCAAACTCAAGCCAGTTTATGACCGTATGAATGTCAAGTTCGTCCACGCCTCAGCAAAAGAAATTCATCCCGATGCAGACGATCAATATGTGTTGGGCGAGGAAGTCGGCACAGGCAAAGAAATCCGCCTGAATTATGATTATCTTGTTGTCGCGCCAGGTCCTCTGCTCAATTTTTCAGGCACACCCGGGCTTGGACCTGAAAACGGCTTCACTCACTCCATCTGCTCACTGCCGCATGCCATTAAAACCCGTGATGCCTACCTGGCTTTATGTGACCGCATGAAGAAGGGTGAAAAGGTGAAGATCGTGATCGGAACCGGTCACCCGGGCGCAACCTGCCAAGGCGCGGCATTCGAATATATTATCAATGTTCACAAGGATCTGCTGAAGAAAGGCCTGCGCGATAAAGCTGACATTCTCTGGCTATCCAACGAACCAGCGCTGGGCGATTTTGGCGTCAATGGCGTTCAGATCAAACGCAATGGGATCGTGCAGAAAAGTGATGATTTCATCAAGGCGGTATTCAATGATCACGGCATCCGCTACCAGGTACAGACAGGCGTAACCAAAGTGGAGCAAGGCAGTATCCACTGGCAGAACTACGAAGGAGAGGAAGGCACCACCGATTTTGATTTTTCCATGCTCATCCCGCAGTTCAAAGGACAGCCATTCAAGTATATTGGAAGAGATGGCTCGGATGTGTCATCCAAGATCGTCAACCCGATGGGTTTCGTGCTGGTGGATGGAAAATATGGGTTGCCCTATCCTGAGCTTTCACAAACCCCCGAAGCCTGGCCTGCCCAATACCAGAATCCAAACTATCAAAATATCTTTGCGGCCGGGATCGCCTTCGCCCCTCCCGGACCTATTTCCAAGCCCTTCACCAACAAGAACAACCTTGCCATTGCCCCAGCCCCGCCGCGTACAGGCATGGTCAGCGGTGTGATCGGACGTGTGGTTGCGATGAATATCGCAGACCTGATCACAACAGGCAAAATGACCCACAGCGAACGCATGACCGAAATGGTGGCGGCTTGTATCGCCAGCATGGGCGATTCACTCTGGGATGGCAACGCAGTGACGATTGTAATGCGTCCCGTTGTACCGGATCGTAAGAAGTATACAAATGAATATGGACGCGACCTGTTCATTTCGCACCTGGAAATGGGAGTGAGCGGCGCATGGATGAAGTTCATGCTTCACTACACGTTCATCTGGAAATTCAAAGCCCTGCTGGGCTGGAAGTTGATCCCTGAATAGGAGACTGGCATGCAAAACGAACAGGAATTTAGCAAAGCAGAGAAGTTCTGGATGAACTTCAAGTTGTATCAGTTCTGGCGGTTTATTGTGCTGAATATCAAAATTTACACGATCGCCGTACAGAGCAAATGGCACTGATCAATAAAATATGGAAAAAGCAAACCGGGGAATATTCCCCGGTTTGCTTTTTTATTTGAACTGTTTGATCATTCAATACCTTGCAAGATTTACTCATTCACCATTACACTTTGCCAATGCATCGCAAACTTCTAACTCTCACTCGCGACACCCGCCTGCCGCTCCTGCTAACAATTCTCACCGGATTTCTGGCTGGGCTGCTAACCATTTGGCAGTCATGGCTGCTAAGCAGGACGATCAATAATGTATTTCTGCTGGGACAATCCCTTGAACAGGTAATGACTTTTTTGCAGCTCATCCTGATTGTCATCTTCGGGCGTGCCCTGCTGACATGGTT
>JFJP01005896.1_pt1 | contig 12116 bp, 14 predicted proteins | sample 431651 | NCBI WGS metagenome assembly JFJP01 (sample SAMN02602958, study PRJNA72255) | Microbial mat metagenome, whole genome shotgun sequencing project. | biome: fresh water; feature: sink hole; material: water; isolation source: purple microbial (photo- and chemosynthetic) mats found in... | reverse complement strand
CTCAAACAACAGCGCCAGGAGAGACGCGACCATCTTTACAGCGTGGTCCGCGATGTGATGTTGCGCAGCGAGGTGCTGGCATCGCACTACAAGTTCAAGGTGCTGTCGCTCGACACCCAAGGACGCCAGTTTCTCATCATGATGGATCTGGTGGCCGACAAAAACCTGCGTCCTGACCAGTTGACGGCGATTGAACACCTGATCGGGGGCACCGCGGCCCAGCGGCATGAGTTGCTGGTCAAGGCAGTGTACTGGCGCCAAACCGAACAGCCGGTACCGGCGGCACCAGCACAGCCGGTTGCGCATGCAAGCCCACCGGCAGCCGGGCCAACGCCGGCGCCGACACCGATCGTGCAAGACCAGGAGGCCCCCACACCCAGAGGCCGCGGCGGGGCCAAAAAGCCCGGCCGGTCAACCGGTGCCAGCCGCGCCAGCCAAGGCGGCCAGCGGCGAAACGCGAGTGTCGGGGCTGCGCAACACTGCCGCCATGAGTGGCTTTGAAGACACCCAGTTGCTTGAACCCGACGACACGGCCTCACCCTTGAGCAGCACCCAGTTCGGCGACCTGTGAATCAAGCCATGACTCGCAAGCGCCGTGCCTGCAGGTTCAGTGCCCGTCAAAATCTACCAGGGTAAACAGCGGCAGCCCAGTGCCGCGCAGTTTGGCTGAACCACCGAGTTCGGGCAGATCAACAATAGTGGCCCCCTCGGTGACGATGGCACCGAGCTTTTCCAGCAGTTTTTTGCCTGCCATCATGGTGCCGCCGGTGGCAATCAGGTCGTCAATCAGCAGCACGCGCTGGCCGGGTTTGACAGCATCGGTGTGCAGTTCCACCGTCGCGCTGCCGTACTCAAGCGCGTAAGTCTCTTGCACCGTGGTGAACGGCAATTTGCCTTTCTTGCGAATGGGCACAAAACCAAGCCCCAGTTCGTAGGCCACGACGGCACCCAGAATAAAGCCACGTGCATCCAGCCCGGCCACCACATCAGGGCGACGATCAGGCTCCATGTAGCGGTGCACAAAGGCATCGATCAGCACCCGAAAAACCTTCGCATCCTGCAGCAGCGGTGTGATGTCACGAAACTGCACGCCGGGGGCAGGCCAATCCAGCACCGTGCGGATGTGGTCACGAAGGTATTGGTTAACACTGATGTTTTGCATGAATGACCCCGGAAAGCTGTGGCCCCGATTGTGCCCGGTCGGCAGACTCAACCCTTGAGCAAATGGTGCTCCGCATGGCTGATCGGGGCAGCCTTGCCAGACAGCACCAGCACATCACCCTCCATCAGCACCAGTTCGGGGGTCAGGGTCATGACCTGCCCACCCTTGCGCCGCAAACTGACCAGTTGCACCCCCAAAGAGGTGAGAGCCAGCTCACCCAACTGGCGGCCAATCGCTTTGGCGTGCCGCGGCAGGCTCAGCGAATTCAGCCGCTCCTGCTGCAACTCATCGGTGGTGCCATCATCGGCACCACGAAAAAAACCCCGTAGCAGTTGGTAGCGGGCATCGCGCTGCTCCTGCACCAGGCGGATCACCCGGCGCATGGGTACCCCGACCAGTGCCAGCGCGTGGCTGGCCAGCATCAAGGAGCCTTCGATGGCCTCGGGAACCACTTCGGTGGCACCGGCCCTTTGCAGCAGTTCCAGGTCATGGTCGTCCTGCGTGCGCACGATGACCGGCACCTGGGGTGCATGCGCGTGGCTGTGGGACAGCACTTTCAGGGCACTGGCGGTTTCCAGGTAGGTCACCACCACGGCACTGGCACGCGCCAAACCCGCGGCCATCAGCGCCTGTAGTCGCGCTGCGTCACCAAACACCACCGAGTCTCCGGCAGCGGCAGCCTGACGCACCCGGTCCGGGTCGAGGTCAAGTGCCATGTAGGGGATGTGCTCCTGGTCCAGCATACGCGCCAGATTCTGACCGCAGCGCCCAAAACCGCAAATGATCACATGTTTGTTGGTTTTGATCGACTGGCGGGCAATGGTGGTCATTTGCACCGACTCCATCAGCCATTCATTGCTGACCAGGCGCAGCACCAGCGCGCTGCTGTGCATGATGATGAAGGGGGTGGCCAGCATGGACAACACCATGGCGGCCAGGATCGGGTTCAGCAACTCAGGGGGGATCAGGGCGTGGGTCTGGGCCAGCGCCAACAGCACAAAACCAAACTCGCCGGCTTGCGCCAGATACAGACCCGTGCGAAGCGACACCCCCATGCTGGCACCAAAGCCGCGTGTGATCAACGTCATCAGGGCCGCCTTGAACAACACTGGCAGGATCACCAGCACCAGCACCAGTGGCCAGCGCTGCAGCACCAGCCGCCAGTCCAGCATCATGCCGATACTGATGAAAAACAGGCCAAGCAGCACATCATGAAACGGCCGAATGTCGGTTTCCACCTGATGCTTGAACTGGGTCTCGGAAATCAGCATGCCGGCAATAAAGGCACCCAGCGCCAGGCTCAGCCCAGCCAGTTCAGTCAACCAGGCCAGGCCGAGCGTGACCAGCAACAGGTTCAGCACAAACAGCTCTTCGCTCGTGCGCCGCGCCACCAAGGTCAACCACCAGCGCATCACGTGCGGGCCACCCACCAGCAGCAGCGTGATCAGCGCGATGGCCTTGAACAGCGCAAGCGTCATGGTGCCGACCAGTTCATTGGCAGAGGCACCCAAGGCCGGAATCAGCACCAGCAGTGGTACCACGGCCAGATCCTGAAACAGCAGCACACCCATCACGCGCTTGCCATGTTCGCTCTCCATCTCAATGTGTTCAGTCATCAGCTTGACCACAATCGCGGTACTACTCATGGCCAGCGCGCTGGAAATGGCCAGCGCCGACTGCCAGCTCATGCCCCACAGCGTGGGTGCCAGCCAGGCCAGGCCCAGACTGGCCAAAGTGGTGATCACGATGGTCAGTACCACCTGGAACAGGCCCAGACCAAAAACATGGTTGCGCATGGCGCGCAGCTTGGGCAGGTTGAACTCCAGACCAATCACAAACATCAGAAATACCACGCCAAATTCACCCAGATGGCGCACCCCCTCAGCGTTCTTGGCCAGGGCCAGGGCATTCGGGCCAATCACCACCCCGACGGCCAGGTAGCCCAGCATGGGCGGAAGTTTCAGATAGCGACACGCCACCACCCCCAGCACGGCGGCCAGTAAATACAGAAGGGTCAGGTCAAGTGGATCCACCCCCTGATGCTAACCATCATCGGGATTCCCTGGCAGGTGGGCTGACCGATAAAATGTGCTGATGATGACATCGCCTACTCTTTCGCCCACGCTGGATGCCACACGGGCCGTGGCGCTGGCGCAGGAAACCCTGGACATTGAGGCCGCCGCCATTCTGGCTATCAAGCGCCATGTGGGCCAGGATTTTGTGCAAGCGGTACGGCTGATGCTGGGCGTACGTGGCCGGGTGGTGGTGATGGGCATGGGCAAGAGCGGCCATATTGGCCGCAAGATCGTGGCCACACTGGCTTCCACCGGTACCCCGGCCATGTTTGTGCATCCGGCCGAGGCCAGTCATGGCGATCTGGGCATGATCCAGACCCTGGACCTGGTGCTGGCCATTTCCAACAGTGGTGAATCCGACGAGCTCAACGCCCTCCTGCCCCTGATCAAGCGACTGGGTGCGCCGCTGATTGCCATGGCCGGCGATGCCAGCTCCACGCTGGCACGCCACGCCGACGTGTTTTTGAACAGCGGTGTTGACAAGGAAGCCTGCCCACTGAACCTGGCACCCACGGCCAGCACCACCGTGCAACTGGCACTGGGTGACGCGCTGGCAGTGGCCTTGCTCGATGCCAGGGGCTTTCGGGCCGAAGACTTTGCCCGTTCGCACCCGGGCGGCGCACTTGGGCGCAAGCTGCTCACCCATGTCAGCGATGTGATGCGCACCGGTGATCAGGTACCGCGGGTAGGTCTGGCCGCGTCCTTCAGCGACCTCATGCGTGAAATGAGCGCCAAGGGTCTGGGGGCCACGGCTGTGGTGGACGATGAGGGGGCGCTGCAAGGCATCTTTACCGACGGTGATCTGCGCCGTCTGGTTGAAAAGGGCATTGACTTGCGCAGTGCTACCGCCCGGCAAGTGATGCACCCCAAACCCAGCAGCGTGCGTTTTGACGCCCTGGCCGTGGAAGCGGCAGAGTTGATGGAATTGCGCCGCATCACCAGCGTGCTGGTGCACGATGCTGACGGAAAACTATGTGGTGCGCTCAACAGCAACGACCTGATGCGGGCCAAGGTGATCTGATGACACCGGTGCTCAACTTCCCGCCAGAACTGTTGCTCAGGGCGCAAGATATCCGCGTGGTGTTCTTCGACGTGGATGGTGTACTGACCGACGGCGGCCTGTACTTTTCGGAGCATGGCGAGACCCTCAAGCGCTTCCATACCCTTGACGGGCATGGCTTGAAGCTGCTGCAGCGTGGCGGCATCACCCCGGCGGTGATCACTGGTCGCGACTCCAAGCCCTTACGCCTGCGCCTGGCGGCTTTGGGCGTGACGCATGTGCATTACGGTACCGAAGACAAACGTCCTGCCGCCGAAGCCACGCTGCAAGCGCTGGGACTGGACTGGTCGCAGGCTGCGGCAATGGGCGACGACTGGCCCGACCTGCCCATGCTGAGGCGCTGTGCGTTTGCCTGTGCGCCCCCCAACGCGCAGGCTGAAGTGCTTGCCGTAGCGCACCATGTGACGCAGCGCCAGGGCGGCTTTGGGGCCGTGCGCGAGCTGTGTGATCTGCTGCTGGTGGCCAGTGGTCGCTACGCGCAGCTGTTGCAGGAATCGCTGACGTGATGAACCTGCTGCGCCAGACCTGGGACCGCCTGACCCTGTACCTGCCGGTGTTCTTGATGGGCCTGCTGGCCATGGCCACTTACTGGCTGGTGCGAAGCACACCCATGGCCGCACCACCCGGACCAGCACCGGCGGCACAACATCTGCCCGACTATTTCATGCGCAAATTTTCTGTCAAGACCTTCGATGCACAAGGTCGACTCAAAAGCGAAGTCACGGGCGTTGAAGCGCGCCATTTCCCCGATACCGATGCCCTCGAGATCGAACAGGTGCGTATTCGCTCGTTTGATGTTCAGGGCCACCTGACCACCGCCACGGCACGCCGGGCCATCACCAATGGGGATGCGTCAGAAGTCCAGTTGATCGGGGGGGCGCAAGTAGTGCGTGAACCGCCGCAAGGTGCGGCCGGGAAAAATCAGCCCACCATGCGCTTTACCGGTGAGTATTTGCATGCTTTCATGAACACCGAGCGTGTCAAATCCCACCAACCGGTCGAACTGATCCGCGGCAAGGACCGTTTTACCGCCGACAGCATGGACTTTGACAACAAGCAGCGAGTGATGCAACTGCAAGGGCGGGTCAGAGGCGTGCTGATGCCTGTTGCGACACCCTGACCCACTTTCTGAACACCATGAACAAACTCGTCCTGATCACCGGTGCCTCCAGTGGTATTGGCCAGGCATTGGCCTTGCACTACGTCCGCCAGGGCCATCGCCTGGCCTTGGTGGCACGTCGGACGGATGTCATTCAATCATGGCTCAACGCCCATGAAATAAGCGCTGACAGCTATCAAATTTACAGCGCTGACGTATCGGATGTGAGCAGCATGGCCACCTGCGCACTACACTGCATGGCGCACCAGGGCGTACCCGACGTGGTGATTGCCAATGCGGGCATCAGCATCGGGGTTGATTCCTCGCGGCGCGAAGACCTCGACGTGATGGCGCGTGTGGTAACGACCAACGTGATCGGCGTTGCAGCCACGTTTGGACCGTTTATCAATGCCATGGTGGCGCGCGGTACCGGCACCTTGGTAGGAATTGGCAGCGTTGCAGGCATCCGTGGTCTGCCGGGCCATGGTGGCTATTGCGCCAGTAAGGCGGCAGTGATCAGTTACTGCGAAAGCCTGCGTGGCGAGTTGCGTTCCACCGGCGTCAAGGTAGTAACCATCTGCCCCGGCTACATTGCCACGCCGCTGACACAAAACAATGCCTACAGCATGCCGTTTTTGATGCGGCCTGAAGCCTTTGCCGAGCAAGCCTTCAAGGCCATTGAGGCGCAGGTCAGCTACCGCGTGATTCCCTGGCAGATGGGCGTGGTGGCCAAGTTGCTGCGCCTGTTGCCCAACGGGCTGTTTGACAAGGCCTTTGCCGGCCGACCCCGCAAGCCACGCGCAACGGATCAATAGTTTGTCGTACCCACCGCTGGTGGCTCAGTTCTGCCAGGGACTGTAGCCCTCAGGCAATGCGTAGGTCATGGGTGAGCCGCCGTAATTGGGCACAATGGCACGGGCCTTCAGGTAGGGTGCCACCCATTCGGCACTGGTCTGCACGGCTGTGGAATGGGCATCACCCGGCTTGATGTTCATGCCCTGATTACTGCCAGGCTTGCCGTCAATCCACTCACCATTCTTGCTGTGGTAAAACTTGCCGTTGTCCAGGTCGATGGCAAAGCCGTAGCGCACCGAGCCTTTGTCGGCATCGCGCTTGCGTACATTGACCAGCACGCCACTCTGGATGGTTTTGCTCCACACCCCCAGGGTGATCACGGTCGGCTCGATGCCAACAATTTGTGCATAGTTCAGCGTTTGCTCAAAATACCATTTACCACTGTTGTGGCGAGTGGCCGGCTGCTTGTCCCAGGCAATGTCGGACTCGGGTGCAGGGGCCGGTTGTGCCGGTGCAACGGGTTTGGGGACACTGCCGCCAGGGGCCGCCACGGTGGACAGCATGGCCTGCAACTCCTGGGTGCGGCGGTTGCTGTAGCGGGTGACACAAACCGTCTTGGAGTAGTCACGCAACAGTGCCTGAAACCACTTTTCGCGGTTTGACTCCTTGTTGTCGAGCCGGCAGGTGGCATCGCGCTCCTTGAGCCAGGCGCGTTGTGCGGTCCGCAGCGATTCTTTGCCGCCGTCGTCGAGCTTGCCCATCAGCTCTTTGTAAGAACGGTTGATTTGCGCATCGGCATCGCGCAAATCCTGGCCCACACACTGGGCGATTTCGTCATTGCTGCGCGGGTCGTCGCAGGGGGCAGCGGCCGCGCTGCTCACCAGCGGTGACAGGCCGATACAAAGAGCCAGCAGACGGGCAGACATCGTTTGATTCATGGGTTCCTCCAGGTAATAGATGAGATGGTCAGGGAATGGCTTGGCAAGCTAACAGCCCGTCAGCAGTTGCCGTGGCAATGCGATGGCGAACTTCGGGGTCCTGGAGCGCCAGTTCGTCATTGCGGTTGACGATCAGGCCAGCTTCCAGCAACACCGCCGCGGTCGATGCCGTTTTTAACACCACCAGATCGTCAAAATAATAAACACCCGCAGCGGGGTCAGCCCACTCCCGGTTCTCGCCAGCGATCGGTTCGGCATGGTGCGCGGACGGCTTCAGGCCGACCTTCAGCAGGGCTGATCCAATGGCGCGGGCGCAGGCCAGGCTCTGCTGTGGCATCGGGTTCAGGCGTGAGACAAACAGTGAAAAACCCGAAAACCGGTCGGAATAACGCTGCTGCGTGCCTTGCCAGACCCAGCGGTCAAAGTACTTGAGCTGGGCCGAATCATGGTGTAGCGACAGAAAAAAACTGGCCTGTGCGGCATCCGCCGCCTGGGTGCGTGCCGTCAGGACCGTCATGTGTCCGTCCTCACCAATCAGTACACTGGGGTGCTGGCGCTGCGCCAGCACCTGCGCCAGGCTGCGACCCAGCGCCTGGTTGAAGACAAACTCAGGCACCCCTCTGGCACTGATACTGCCCGGGTGGGCCAAGGAGTGCCCAATGTCGATGGCCACCCGAGGGCTCGCCTGCGCTCCCGCCAGGCAAGCTGCCAGCAAGGTGACCCAACCAACGGCTCGCAGATACCTCAGTGCTTGCATGGGTCCCGGCACGGCCTGTGTCAAGTCCGGCAGGGGCTCAGATCGCGCACCCGCGTACCGCTCGGGTTGCCCCATTCACCATTGGGTTGCCGGTACACACGAATCTGCCACTCCCGCGTGCAGTCGACAGGGTGCACCGCATCCCACCTGAAGGTGTAGCGAGCCACTACCGGAAAACTCAGCGACTGTGCGTTGTGCCATTTGAAGGCGGGTGTTTCGGGGATGCGCAGCTCGACCAAGCCCCCCACCACAAGATGCCAGTCGCCTGCAAAAGCGCGCTCAGGCGTCTGGCGGGCGATCACCAAAAGTTGGTCGTTGTCAGGTTGTGGCAAGCCCTCATACCGGTTGAAGGTAACCAGGTCGCGCACATGCACCCAGCGCCCTGCACTGTGGCGGTACACTGCCAGGCCACCGACCACCAGCACCGCCTTGGGAAAATCAGGCAAGCTGGCATCGCGGCGCACCAGGTAACCACGCTGGAAATACCAGGTCTGTTCGCTGGCTTTGAACGTCAGTTCACCTTGTTTACCCTGCGTCATATCAACCGACTGGATGCCTTTGCCATTGCCTCGAATACGGCTGGCAATCTCGTCGTCAGGGGGTGGTGCGGCACCCGGCCGGGTTTGTGCCAACGCCGTGCAGGCACACATCAACGCAAAAACCAACCCTGCAGAAAAGCATCGGTGACAGCTTCGAATCATGGTCAACCCCTCCTGGTAGCAGCAATGAGGCCAAATCATATCGGCCCCCAACCCGGCTGCGCACACTTTTTTCCCTGGCTGCCGGCTTGGTCTGGGCCAGTTCAGCAACAAGCGTTGTGATGCTGCAACGCCACGCGGATAACCCAGCAGCCGGGTCAAGTCCCCACAACAAAAAGGGCCCCGAAGGACCCTTTTGTTGTCAGGCCAAAGCCTGAACCATGCAGTGAATGCTTAGTAGCTGCTACGGCCACCGCCGTAACCACCACCACCGCCACCACCGGAGCGACCACCGCCAGCGCCGCCGCCGTAGCCGCCGCCACCCGAGCGACCACCACCGGCACCACCGCCGTAACCACCACCACCGCCGCCACCGCCAAAGCCGCCGCCACCAGAGCGGGGAGGACGGGGCTCCATGGGGCGGGCTTCGTTGACCACCAGGCCACGGCCACCAAATTGTTGACCATTCATGGCGTTGATGGCCGTTTGCGCCTCAGCGTCATTACCCATTTCGACAAAACCGAAACCCTTGGAGCGGCCGGTGTCACGTTCCATCATGACTTTGGCGCTGGTGACGGTACCGTGGGCGGCGAATGCTTGTTGCAGATCATCATCACGGAAAGAATAAGGCAGGTTGCCTACGTAAAGTTTGTTGCCCATGCTAGGACTCCTCAAAATAACTCAAAACGCGATGGAGTCCATAACCGCAATCAACAAACCATTGAAATTAGCGCAGACGCGAAACTGACATTCACCGCAAACCGTATATCACTTTTGAAAAGCAATACGAGGCGCATGATACGACAAGTTTTTGTTTTTCAACAACTATTTTGTTCACGATCAAAAAATGCGTTGGTTTGTGGTGTCTTGGGTTGAGTTTGGCACTTTTCCTTGCTCTGCCACAGCCTCATCCGGGTCTTCATAGTGGCGCCACTGCCGCATGGCATTGCGCATGGTCAGCACCTGGCGCTCGAAAACCGGGCAGGTATCACACAGTTTCATGTGGACAGACAGCGCCAGGCGTTCGCGCCAGGGCAGGTGGCGGTCTTCGCGCGCAATCACCAGCGCGGTGACTTCTTTGCAGGTTCGGTTAAACGGCATCATGGCGTGGCGGGTTTGGCAAACCAGTTGAGCTCCAGGCACACACGCAAGCGCAAACGGGCCCGGTGCAGTTGCACATACAGGTTGGTCGGTGTCAGGTTCAAGTCCTTACAAATATCTTCCACCGACAGTTCCAGCCATTCCCGCATCAAAAAAAGACGCCCCTGCATGGTGGGCAGTTTGCTTGCGCAGGCTTCCATGATGACCATGAACTGGCGGCTGCGCAGATCTTGCTCGGGATTGCCCCAGTCGGCCGGTGCCTCGGTGAAATGGCCATCGGTCTGGTAGGCGATCCAGTCCAGCGGGTCGGTTTCGTCGTCCTCACTGGCAGCACTGCTGCTGACCTCTCGGCCATGCTGGCGCAACAGATCGATGATCTTGTGCTTGAGAATGCCCACCAGCCAGCTCTTGAGTTGCGAGCGTTGCGCAAAGGCCTGCGGCCTGGCCAGTGCAGCCATCACGGTTTCAGACACCGCGTCTTCGGCCCAGGTCGGATTGCGCAGTTGCAAATGGGCGAACTTCAGCAAGTAATCGTGCAAGTCAACGATTTGCTGTTCGAAGTCGGGCACACTGGATGGGGGCATGGCATGGACGTAGATTGAGAAAAATCAAAAATAGTCGGTCAGACCTGTAAGAAACGGGCTTCTGGCCTGACTAAATCATAACCAGCGTGCAAGATACCGAATCCGGGTCTGGCCGCTGGTTAATCCAACCTCAATTTTTACCTGGAGCTTTCTAATGAACCAACGTGCCCTGATTGCCAGCGCTGCTGCTTCCCTCATGTCTTTGGCCCTGGTGGCCGGCCCTGCCGCCGCTGCCGAAAAAGAAAAATGCTTTGGCATTGCCAAGGCGGGTCAAAACGACTGTGCCAGCATCTCTGGTGTGCATTCCTGTGCTGGTCAAAGCAAGGTGGATATGGACAAGGGCGAATGGAAATATGTCGCCAAGGGCACCTGCAAGGACATGAAGGGCCTGTCGATGGACGAAGCCAAAGCCATGGTGAAGAAGATCTGATTTTGCCAAGCCACAGTTTGTAAAACCGGTGCGCCACCCGAGCATGCTGAACCCATCCGCTGACGATACCGCCAGCCAAGGCACAGCGCAGCCAGCAATTGCGGTGGGCATCGGCTGGCGCCACCCGCATTACGCCGAACTGCTGGCCCGCCTGCCAGCCCTGGATTTTCTGGAAGTGCATTCCGAGAACTTCTTTGGCGCGGGGGGTGCGGCCCTGGCGGTGCTGGAGCAGGGGCGCTGCCACTATCCGGTCAGCCTGCACGGGGTTGGCCTGTCGCTGGGTTCGGCTGCCGGGCTGGACCCCTGGCATCTGGATCAACTGGCGCAACTGGTGCAGCGCATCGACCCGGTGCGGGTCAGCGACCACGCCAGCTTTGCGCGCGGCCGCTGGCCGGGCGCGATGGGCGAGCAAACCATTCACGCCGCCGATCTGCTGCCGATTCCCTTCAGCACCGAGGCGCTGAACACCCTGTGTGCCAACGTGCAACAGGTGCAAGACCGGTTGCAACGCCGCTTCATGGTGGAAAACCTCTCGGCTTACTTGCGTTGGCTGCCCCAGCCGGACGAGGCGCTGTGGTCCGAGACCGACTTTTTAAACACGCTGGCGGCGCGCACCGGATGTGCGTTGCTGGTTGATGTCAATAATATTTATGTCAATGCGCTCAATGCCCGCATTCATGGTGCCTTGGGCGACCCGCTGCAACACTGCATGGCCTGGCTGGCGCAAATCGCGCCGCAGCATGTGAGTGAGATCCATCTGGCCGGGCATTGCCATGTGCGGCCGCAGCCAGGTGAAGACGCGCTGGCCGAGATCGTCGTTGATGACCACGGTAGCCGCGTGTGTGCCGAGGTCTGGCAAATTTACCGCCACGCCATCAGCCGCTTTGGTGCCGTGCCAACGCTGATCGAGTGGGACACCGACCTGCCCGCGCTGGATGTGCTGCTTGATGAAACCCGGCTGGCCCGACAGGAGGCCACGGCCTGCCTGCGTAGCCAGCTCGCAGCAGGCGGTTCAACCGCCACCGCCATGCCCGGAGTTGCGCCGCCTGACCGGGTGCTGGCATGAGCCGGCTGGCCGCGCAGCAGCAAGCATTGCTGGCCTTACTGTTTGACTGGCCAAACGATTCTGCTCTTAATCATATAGCTGCTTACGCAGACAGCACCTGGGCTAGAGGCCAAAAAGTCTATCAAGCCAATGGCCACGCGTTGAGCAGCAGTGCGCTGCGCGCGGCCTATCCGGTGCTGGTGCAATTGCTGGGCGACAAGAGTTTTGAGGCTCTGGCACGCGCCTTGTGGCATGCCCAGCCGCCACTGCGCGGCGATGCAGCGCAATGGGGTGGTGCGCTGGCCGAATTTGTTCGCGCCAGCGATCAACTCGCTGATGAGCCCTATCTGGCCGATGTGGCAAGGCTGGAAT
>JFJP01039991.1_pt1 | contig 12117 bp, 3 predicted proteins | sample 431651 | NCBI WGS metagenome assembly JFJP01 (sample SAMN02602958, study PRJNA72255) | Microbial mat metagenome, whole genome shotgun sequencing project. | biome: fresh water; feature: sink hole; material: water; isolation source: purple microbial (photo- and chemosynthetic) mats found in... | reverse complement strand
TTATTCATATTTTTCTATAAACATTAAATGCCTAAAGGCATTTTTAGAACGAATTTAGTTTATAAATTATGTTAAAATTTGACAGCCCACCCTAAAGGGATTAATACCATAGCTAATAATTGTTTTTCAATCAAATAAAAAATCTTCAGAGTTTTCTGTACTTATTACTTATTTTGTTTTTTATTCGTAATCAAGAATATTCAAATTATATTCAAAAATTTGTTCATCGGTTAAGGTTACTTTCATGGTAAAAAAGCCTTTAACGGGAAAATCGGGAGCAAAAATTGGGGTAACACCTTTTTGAATCCGATAAGAAAAAACTTCATCTTCATAATTTGTTTGAAAAATAGCGGGTGGAGTTTCGGTTGTGGTTTGCCAAAAAACTTTGCCTTCTTGAATAAATTCTATTTTTGAAATTTCCAAATTCGTTTCTAAACCAATAATTATATTTGAAAAAGTGGTAAAATTATTTTGTTCGGTACATAAAATACAGTCGCTGATACAAAAATTTTGGTAATATTCATTTTCATTTTCTACATCAATTAAACGAGCTTGGTAACGAACATTTTTTTCAATCGGCTTTAGCAAATAATCTTTAACTTCGGTATAGTTAATTTCCGATTTTATGTAATCGCTTTCACTCCAAATTACGTCAATATCAACTAAATCAAGTATTTCAATATCGGTAGAATTACTTTCTAAACTCCACGAAATTGAAAAATCGGATGGTTTCAAAAAAACTTGGGTATTGGTAAAGGAATTAAAACCATTGCCACGTTGCCCTAAACCTCTATTTTCATCTAATTCTAAGGTTGTTAAAAAATCGGACATCACTGTCGTTTCTGAAATTGTATCCGGTAGGGCTGCGGGGAAATTAAATTCGGAGAAATAATAATTATGCTGTTTTTTTATTTCAAACTCATCAATCACCGTATAATTTTGCAGATTGAGAATACTTATAGAACAGTTGTTTTTGAAAACCATGTAAGTTTTTTCCAAGTCGCTTACAGTAACACTACAAAAGAAATCCTGCCGTTCATATTCCACCTTTTTATTTTGTTTTTCGGAAACAATGGTATCTAAAACGCCGTTGTTGTAAATTTTAATTAAAAATTTCTCTTGCGCAGAACTCTGAAAATAAACCAATAACAAAACTAATAAAAGCAAATTTTTCATAAGGTTAAAATTATTTAGTAAATTATGAATTATGAATTATGAATTAATGTCGTTTAGTTAAGCCCTGAAAGGGCAAAAGCAATAGCATGGGGCAACGCCCTATGTCAGGAATAAATTTGACAATAAGCCCTTTGCGCTTGTCAGGTGTTTTTCACCTGACAAAACGAGGGCTGTCAGGTGAAAACACCTGACAGGCGCAGGGACATTTTTCTTTTTATTAAATGAAAATCAATTGCCCCGACCTTTAGGTCGGGGATAACAGTCAAAATGTTACTTGTCAGGGCTTTAGCCCTTTAACTTCCTTTGCGCTTGTCAGGTGTTTTTCACCTTACAAAACTGGGGCTGTCAGGTGAAAACACCTGACAGGCGCAGGGTATTTCGTTTTGATTTCTTTGCGCTTGTCAGGTGTTTTTCACCTGACAAAACTATAGCTGAGTACAGTTTAAAAAGGTGTTTTTATTGATTTTAAATTTTGTATCTTATTGATTATCAACTTTTCAAAAGTTTAAAACTTTTGAAAAGTTACCTTTTTAAACTGCACTCATAGCTGTCAGGTGAAAACACCTGACAGGCGCAGGGTAATTTTTCATCTACAAATTTACAAAAAACATACAAAAAAAAGTTTTTTTGTATAAAAAAAATTATGAATATTAATCGGCTCACACCAAGTGAGCCGATTAATAAGTTTATGAAATTTTTTTGTGTTTCTATAATTTTTTTTACTACTAACACTGTAAGGGCGTCCCGCCCGTTTTTTGTACCTGCAAAAAAAGTTCATTTATTTCGGGCGAGACGCCCTTTCATTTTTTTGTATAGCCGGAATTTTCGACTATTTTGTTTTTGAATAAGTTTGTAAAATTTTGTAATTGAGGCAGTTTTAACAGTGGCACGGTTTTAAACCGTTCCACCGTTATGAGCTGATATTATATCAATAGGGTTTGGTTGGGCTGTTGAATATTTTGCAAAAAATATCATTGTCGCAAGATTTGAAGGGTTTTTTCTACAATCAATTTACATAGTTCTTCGGCAGTAGAAGCTTTTTCAGAAAACTCGGTAATGACGCTATCCTTGCAAAATATTTTTACGGTAGCTTTTATTTTGCTGCCCGATTGGGTATAACGACATTTTATTTTGTAGGCTTCATTCAAGTAATCTGCTTCAATAAAAATAATTTCGCTATCTTGTTTATTGCTTTCATTCAAAAGAATATTGTTAGTTATTTCAGTTAAGTTTAAGGTATCGTACCATAAATTAGCATCTTCAAAAAAAGTTTTTAATATTATCGGTTTTTCCACATTCAAAGTTATGTTTTTCAATTCATTAGCTGTTAATTCGCCGATATAAAAACTTTGTCCGTGTGTAGGGCGATGGATTTGTGGTTTTTGGATGCTCCCCAAATCTTTTGCAAGTATAGGAACTTGTTCTCCGATGAAATCGAATAGCTGAGCGACATCAACGAATTGGTTTTTATCGAGTGCTTGCCCTGCCATGCCGCTAAGTAGGCAGTATGTAAGCAAACCTTGTCCGTAGCGATTGGCTTCGTAACTCAATGCATCGGCGGCAGAACTGGCGAGGAGGAACATACCTGTTTTGTCGCGGAGATTTTCGTAAATTTTTATATTATTTGACAAAATATCAGCTTTTTGTTGCATAAATTGTGAGATTGCTTGTCCACTATAACAGGCATCGAGAATGAGGACTTGTTTGAGCGCAGAAACTTTTTGGAAATAGCTTATCATTTCTTGTGCGGAAATGCTTCGTTCCGCTCTAATTACCTCGTCTTCAAGGTTAAAGTTAAAAGCTTCGGGCGTTAAATAATAAAAGTCGCCCTCCGAACCACCATAAGCTTTACCATGACCGGAAAAGAAGCTCAAAAAGTACGTATTTTGCGGTGTTACGTTGTCGTTTTCAGATAGTTGCTGAAACTCGGCAATTGCAGCCTCAATGCGTTGCTTGGTTGGAAATGTACCGTTGGTGGTGAGAGTTGTAATGTGAACGTGTTCTGCACCAAATAGTTTGTTTGCAGCGAGTTGCAGTACGTTTGAAAATTCATCGGCATCGTCTGCGGCGTAGCTTAAATCTATTTCGCTGCCGCTGTAATCGGAAGTGCCTACAACGAGTGCGTAAAATTCAGGAATTGTTACCGTTCCGGCAATTTCTGTATAGTAGTCTATTGTTTCCCAATGACTTGCAACTAAATTATCTTCATTAAAAACTCTTGCGGAAATTTGGTTTTCCCCATTGTTAAATCCTTGATAATTTGAAAAATCGTAAACTACGGTTTTATTCATTTTGTCTTCACTTACTGTGAATGTTTTGGGATAAATATCTTCTAATTTTCCATTTATTGCAATTTCAATTTTGCCTTGCCCGCCCTCGCGAATTTGAAGGTCGAGTTCCAAAATTCCATCGTGAATTGGGTTGAGTTTTATCTCTGGGTAAAGCCGTAAATTGTTGATTCCTTGCGAAGGAGAACGAATTTCGCCTTCTTCATAACCGAGTAGTTTTTGCAACAAATACGGTTCGTAATAACGGTCTTTCAACTGGTTAAATTCTATTACTTCCATACCGAAAACAAAGTGCATTTTGTTCATGGCGTTTTCGGTTGCATCGAATATACCGTTTGGAGTTACTACTACCCAATCAGTGGAGTCAATGAAGATGATTGTTGCTATCTCGCATAAATTTTCAACAGACCAGATTTTGAGCATATTATCGTTTCCATTCGAAAAAATAAATTTTCCACTTGGGTGAAACGCCACAGAATTAACTGCAGCCGTATGCCCTAAAAATGTGTGAATAACATCTCCTGTAGCTACGTTCCAAAGTTTAATGGTTTTATCAGAGGAGCCGGAAATTATAAGGCTATCGTTTTCTGAAAATGTTGCGCAGTTTACCGATTCGTTGTGCCCTTGCAAGGTATTTGTACATTTTTGCGTAGAAAGATTCCAAAGCTTAATTGTTTTATCGTATGAGGTGGAAATAATTAAAGAATCGTTGTGAGAAAAGGAAGCCGAGGTAACGGATGCAGCATGTCCTATTAAAGTGCATGAAATCGCAGCAGTTGGTGTATCCCAAATTTTTATTGTTTCATCGGCTGAAGCAGTAACAATTTTTGTTTTATCATGTGAAAACATAGCCGAATTAACACCTTGATAATGACCGTTTAGTAATTGTATTTGGTTGGAATTATCGTTGCTAATGAGGCTTACTGTGTTGTAATTTATTTTTAATGTAGTTGTTTCGTTTATTGAAGGCGATTGCATATCAGAAAAATCTGTTTCAAATGTCAGCCTTTTTTTTAAAGAAAAACATTTTGTATTATGATTATCAGAAAAATAGATTAAACTACCATCAGTATTGAAGCAGAGGTTTTTTAAAGAAGATGTACAAGTGCTATATATTGTATGCTTTAATGTTTGTAAATCAATTGTTTCAAACCTATTTTCAAAAACAATTGTTATCATTTTTAAAGATTCAGAAAGTATTACTGTTTTAATATAATAAGGCGAGGAAAAAAAAATTTTTTCAAAATTATTTATATAATTAAAAAACTGTATTGTAGTGTCGTTATGAAATAAAATATTAGAATCAATAATTCCGACAAAATTTCCTTTTTGAAATGAAGCTAATTCTTTTCCATTTTCTGCATCCCAAATTTTGGTTACATTTTCCGTATCGAATGAAATAATATTTTTGGAATTGTACGTAAACAGAGCATTTCTAATTTTACTGTTATGTCCGGCAAGCGTCAATGTTTTTGTTCCAGTATTTGTGTCCCAAATCTTAATTGTTTTGTCGGAGGAAACAGTCAAAACAAATTTTTCATCTGTTGAAAAGGAGAAGTTCTCAAAGTTAGCTTGATGTTCTTTGAAGTTTTGAATTTTATTGAAAGGTTGGGTATTCCAGAGTTCTAATATAGAATCATTGGTATTAATTAGCATTAGTTTTCCATCAGTTGAAAAGGTTGATTTCTTAGCGTTGCAGGAGAATACTTCTATCCCTGTTTTGAGATTCCATAATTTCAAAGTTTTGTTATTTGAGATGGAAAAAAACATCAAATTGTTTGGTGAAAATCCTGAACAAGAATTGTTTAAAGTATTAAACTCAAATTTTTGAATTTCATAACCTGTTGCTATATTCCATATAATAAGTGTATTATCTTTTGCTGTAGATAATGCCAAAGTGCCGTCATAAGAAAATTTTACAGAAGTGATATCGCCGTAATGTCCTGTAAAGCTTCGTATTAGTTTTCCAGTTTTTATATCCCAAAGATTAATTAGCCTGTTAACAGATGCGGTGAGTAAATATTTGTTATCCGGAGAAATATCAAAGCAATTTTTATTATAATTTAATTCTGCAAGTATTGGTAACACTAATTTCGGAATAAGAGATATAGAATCGAACTTAATGAGGGCATTTCTTACTACTGAGTCGTTATTGTACAGAGTAAGGTAGTATGGAGTGAAGCCGTTGATATCCGGTTTGTAAGCATTAATAGAATCTTGGTTCAATAACATTTTAATTATTTTAACCTTGTTTAGCAAAGCAGCAACAAAAAGTGGAGTTCGCCCCAAGTTATCTTCTTGGTTTAGTATTATTTGTAACGAATCGATTTTTAAAATAATTTCAACTAAATTAGTATCTCCAAATTTAATAGCATCATGAAGTATTGTATTGTTGTTTTCATCTTTGTAAAAAATATCTTTTGGATTTTTTAGAATTATTTGCGTAATTAATTCCTTCATTCCTAATTGAAAAAGCAATTGAAGATTGTTTGGGTTTAATAGAATATAGGCAATATCAGGTCTGTTTTGAAAGTTCGCTATTTCTACTGCATTTTTATGATATTCAGAATTATAAAAAGGATTTGCACCTAACAAAAGCAATGCTTTTATCCAAAAAATATCTTTTGGATTGGAAACTTCATGTAAAAGTAATGTATCAATATAAGAATATTTTGAATTTGGAATTCCGAATTTTTCTAAACAATACCGAAAAGTGTTTTTTGCATGTCCTTCAATAGCAGCATGAATGAGAAATTTATTAGTTTGAGGATTTGTAATTTGTGAGTGTTTACTTATCAATAAATCAATTGTTTCGATATTATCTAGTTTGGCAGCTAAAAAAATAGGAGTATCGTTTGAATTATTTTGAGAATTTATGTTAGCACCATTTTGAAGAAGCAATTCAATAACTATATTATTTCCTGTTTTTACAGCGTTATGAAGCGGTGTTTCGCCTTTGTAATTTTGAGCATTAAGGTTGCAATTACAATTTAAAAGAAAAATAATCGTTTCAATAGCATTGTATTGGATAGCAATATGTAAAGGAGTATTTTGCTGATTATCGAAAGCTTCTATATTTGCGCCATTTTGAAGAAGAATTTCAGCGCATAAAGTAGCATTTTCCATAGCTGCAAAGTGTAATGGAGTGCTACCATTTCTATCATAAGTTTCTATATTTGCATTGTAGGCTAATAAAACTTTTACTGCCTCTATTGAATTAGACTTTGAAGCAAAATGAAGCGGAGTTAAATTATTCCAATCTTTTGCTTCAATGTTTGCATGTTGCAAAGCAAGAAGCTCTATTGTTTCCGCAGAGTTGGCTTGAGCAGCATAGTGCAATGGTGTTAAACCAAGCCAATCTTTGGTTTCTGTATTTGCACCGTTAAATATTAGAAGTTTTGCTATTTCATAAGAATTATGTAATGCAGCTAAATGTAAAGGTGTTGGATTTTCAATTGTTGGGAAATGTGTGTTAACCTGAGCCCCTTCTGTAATTAATTTGCTTACCCATTGAATATTATTTTCTTCAATAGCTTTTTGAAAAAAGATGTTAAGACTATCAACGTTGTTTTGAGAGTACGACAAACTAAGTGTTGATAAAATTGAGATAAGTAGAACGGTTATATTACGTTTCATGTATTTTTATTGTTTTTACCAGGATGTTTATTCTTGCATTTAGTATGTAAAATATTGATAAATAGTGTTATAAACCTATCAGGTTTTTAAAGACCTGATAGGTTGCTTGCTTTTATAAAGCTATTGAATTTATACAAAGTTCACATAAACTGAGTTTTATGTAACAAAAGATAAGACAAAAACTGTTGCCTAAGTACTTAGTTTAATACCAAATAGTATAATCAGCTTTAATATTTTCGTTCCTTATGGTAGGTTGCTGCCTGCTATTTGCACTACCTTCAAAATATTCAGATGAACCGTATACCAAATAGTCCAACAGTTCATCAAGTTGAATATACATGTTATAGTCAGTATCCGCTTTTTTTTCTTTAATAGCTTTCATCAGCAGAAAACCGAAATTAGTATAGCCTTCTTTTCCGGCAAGTGCAGCTTGAAAACCTGTTGCTGAGGATATAACAATTGAACCGTTTGTTGGTTGAAGGTCGAAAAATAATTTTCTCATGTTCATAAATGAGTTTTTATCACTATCTTTTTCACCGGAATAACAAGCGTCAACCAAAAATAATTTGTTTCGTGGCTTAATATTATCTAAAATATCATAAAGGTCGTCGTAGGCAATATCGTTTAATTCAATGTTGTTAATATCAGATTGATAAGTTTTCAGGAAATAATCTGTATCTTCCTTATTAAACTCACCATGCCCCGAATAAAAAACAATAACAAGGTCGTTTACCCCTGCATTTTTTAGAAATTGTGCTTTTTCAAGAATATCATTTTTTGAAACAGCGGCGTTTACTAATGTTTCCACAAAAACTTTATTATAAAGTTTGCCTTCTTGTTGTTTATACATTTCAACAAAATCGGTAATATTTTTGTCCGGTCCGGTAAGGTTCATTTGTTGGTTTTCAAACTGTGAAACTCCTATTCCTAAAATATACAAGTTTGGTTTTTCAATATTTTCGGGCTTGAATACCATATCAATTCTTTCTTTTAAACTTTCCAATCCATTAATATCTTTAACAGCGATTTGAATTTTGTTCAAGCCATTCGATAATTCAATTTGATAAGAGTTGTTTAAATCATACCCTGAAATTGGCAAACCTTCAATTCCGTAAATGGGAACGTTGTTCACCCAGATGTTAAAACTTTGGAGTTGATTTTTACTGTGAGCCTGAATTTTTAGTTCCACTGTTTGTTCTGCTGAAATGAATTCAAAAGATGATTTATTCAAGATTGCTAGCTCGGGAAAATCTAATACATCAACAGTATGAGGCGAAGTACCCATAATTCTTTCAAAGCGCTTTTCATAAGCAAGTCGGTAGGCAGTTGAATCGGCAGAATAGCCTATGGCTTGCAAAATTTTGTGCGGTGAATTGTAAATCAGGTCGAATTGCTCAAAAGAATAAGCTCTTGTTCCGTATTTAAAACCTAGTGATTGAACTGCGCCTTTCGATGCACTGTAATATCCATCGGGCAGAATTGCGGCATATTCGTAAGTCTCTACGTATTCAAAATCTTTTAAAGTGTTGTTTTCATAAACCGGAATATATTCACTTTTTGAAATTGTGTATAAGGAAGCAAGAAGTTCCGAAGAGGCTAAACTCCATATTTTTATCGTATTATCCATGGAGCCGGATAAAACAAGATTATTGTCTGGCGAAAAACAAACAGAACGCACCCATGCAGTATGTCCGGTAAAGGTATGAAGTAGTTTTAAATCGGGAAAACTCCATATTTTCACACTATTATCAGAACTTGCTGTTGCCATTAGTTTTCCATCGGAAGAAAAGCATATATCCCAAATTCCGTATGAATGCCCTTGAATTTTCCGTATTGATTTCTGGGCTGCAACGTCAAATAGTTCAATTTCACCATTTACACTGCCTGCAATTAAATAATTTTGTGAATTATCGAATTTTATGACCATAAATACCTCGTTTTGAGCATTAATAACTTTTTCTTTTCCAGAGGAGATTTCCCATATTGAGATTGTGCTGTCGCTTCCGGTTGTTGCCAATAATTTTTCGTTGTCCGAGAAACAAGCAAAACTAATTGCCCCTACGTTTTTGTGCGGTTTCAATTTTTTTAGTTTTTTTCCGGTGTTCAGGTCTATTAATTGTAAGCTGTTATCCGAAATGTAAGTCATCGTTTCGTAAGAAACTTGAGGTTCACCGGTAGTATGAACAGCTGTATTTCCGGATACAGAATAAAATACTTCGTTCATATCTTCTATTTCAATGTCAATTTTTCTTTCTAATTCATTGGTATTCAAATTTATTACTCTTATTTCATGAACAGTGTTATATGTTTCCGGGTGTAAGTATGAAACGTCAATAAAGATTTTTTCATTTGCAATTTGCATTCTGCGAACAATTTCTGTATTATTTAGATGATTGTTTCCAAGTTGCAATTTTTCTAAATCCCATTTTACAACTCCGCCTTGTCCGTTGGCATAAAAAGTATTTGAGTTGTTTAAAAATTGAATTCCGGTGATACTTCCATTTGATTTAAAATCGAGGTTTAGGGTATAAGTAGATGAAAGCCTATCCCAAAGCAACATGTTATAAAATGAGGTAGTCATTACTGAATTTCCGTTGGTCAAAAATGCTGCATTTTGCATTGCAGCAAATCCTTTAAGTTCTTTTTGAGTTTGTTGCAAATTGGTCATGTTCCAAAATCTTGCAGTATGATCATCTGATACCGACAACATTACTAATTTGTCTGGCGATAAAATCAGTTCGTTTATTCTACTTGTGTGTGCATTGATTGAGGTAATGAAATTACCTGTTTCCAAGCTCCATTTTCCGATTTTCCCATTTTCTGAACCTCCAAAAATAAATTTGTTGTCAGGTGAAAAACAAATTGAATAAACCTCACTATATAATTCATTAAAGCGAAATAATTGTTCTCCGGTTTGTAAATCCCAAATAATAATAGATTTATCATCAGAACCAGTGGCGGCAAAGCGTTCGTCTGAAGAAATTGTTAAGGTTCTAATCCAATCCGAATGCCCCGAAAATTTATTAAGAATTTGCCCTGTACTAAGTTCCCAAACAATGATATCGTCAAGCGATGCAGAAACTATGTATTTATTGTTGTTGGTGAAGTAGGCTGCTATAACATCTTCAAAATGCCCCTCATAAGTGCGAATTAGGTTTCCTGTTTCAATATCCCAAAGCTTTAGTGTTCCATCGTCGGATGTTGAAAGTACCATTTTATTATCGGTTGAGAAAACTGCTGAGTTAACAGCTTGTGTGTGACCGCTAAAAGTACGAACTTCATTCCAAGTTGCTATATCCCAGAGAATAATTTTTTCGTCTTCAGAAGAAGTAACAGCAAATAAGTTGTTCGAAGAAAAATTTATGGAATTAATAACGTCAGTGTGCTGAACAGGGTTTGAAAGCGCTAACAAATAGCGAATTTTACCGGTATTGGCACCTTTTTCTTTTAAAATATTTGCTATAGGTTTATTATCTTTTAGTTCGGCTAAAATATAAGGAGAGTAATTCTGATAATCTGAAAGGTTAATATCAGCACCTTTTTCAATTAAATATTGTGCTGCTTCGTTATTTCCAATGTGTATTGCGTATAGTAGCGGACTGCGTCCGAGTGTATCAGTGAGGTTTATGTCGCAATTATTTTCCACTAATTGTACTAATAGTTCGTTGCTTAAATTATATATTGCTTTGTGCAATAGTGTGTAACCTTCGGAATCTTTTCTTAGTGCAATATTTCTGTCTTTTTTTAAGCTATCAATTAGTGCGGGAAATAATTCTAAGTCTATTATATCGAACACATTAAATTTTGGTTCAATAATAAACTCGGCAATCTTGAATTCTTCTGAAGCTATTGCCAAATCTTTGGCTGTACCCCATTTTGGTGCGAAAGTATTAGCAGCTTCAGGATTCGTTAGTAGTATGAGCTTTACCTCTTTAAATTTACCATAATAGGCTGCAAGCATTAGCGGAGTCATTCCATTTATATTAGAAGGCACATTACAATTTGCACCGTTTTCGATTAACAGTTTAACTATTCGGTAATCTGCATTCGCAACAGCCATACCTATTGTAGAAACGTTGCTACTGGGTTCTATATAATTTACATCTGCCCCGTGCTTTTCAATGAGCCATTTTGTGGTTTCATACATATTCGATTGAATGGCAAATAACAAGGCAACTCCACCATCGGGGCGAATATAGTTTACATTTGCCCCTTTTTCAACAAAAAAATGGGCTATATTTTTATTTTTATTCAAAAGCGCCATCAATAAAGGAGTTGTACCTTTGTTGTTAGTAATATCTACATTCACACCTTTTTGTAATAAATAATCAGCAACTTCTTGGTTGTTAAACAGTGCGGTGTAATGCAGATAGGTATAGCCTGCAGTATCAGCAACCGTTAAATTACTTTCCTTATCAATTAGTTGCTTTGCTTTTGGGTTATTGCCTGTTTCAATTAAGTTTACAAGCTCTCTGTTAATTTGGGCATGCACGAAAGATGTCAAAAGCAAAAGGCACACCACACCAGTAAATTTTGCAAAATTTTGTTTCATAAATTGTTATAAGTTTAAAGTTTGTTAGATAATGATTGTATAGAAATAAAGGTTATAAAGCCATTGTTTTTGATTTTTATTAGACTTATTGCAAATTAAATATCAATAATTTAACTTTTTGGTATAAGGTAATGAAGTTTTTATCAGAGAGTTAATTTTTTCTTCTAAGGTGGAAACAAATGATCAAATTACAATATGGAATAATTTTATTTTCAATGTTTTAACTTTTTTAGAATTAGAAATTCGCAACAAAAAAGAAACCTTATTACTTTATTAAAATTGCAACGATACTTTTAAAATTTTTTGCTTCAATTATTGCCCCCCACCTTACAGGTGGGCTGTTAAATTTTAACTATTTTTAATATTTTAATCCACCTCTATTTTTTGTTTAAAATATCCCTTTAGGGATAAAATATTTATAGAAAAACAAATTAATTCGTAAATTTGCCTTTAGGCAAATAATGT
>JFJP01030398.1_pt1 | contig 12117 bp, 11 predicted proteins | sample 431651 | NCBI WGS metagenome assembly JFJP01 (sample SAMN02602958, study PRJNA72255) | Microbial mat metagenome, whole genome shotgun sequencing project. | biome: fresh water; feature: sink hole; material: water; isolation source: purple microbial (photo- and chemosynthetic) mats found in... | reverse complement strand
TGCGGCAAGCGATCTTCATCGGTGATCGTTTCCACATACTCGGAGCGTAGGAACGCGCCCGCATTCAGTCCGGCCTGAATCAGCGCAAATTGCACCGCCTCAAGAATCGCTGCCTCCAGCGTGAACAGCGCCGCATAGACCGCCTCCAGCCCGCCACTGACCTCCAAGACCGGAGCGCCAAAATAGATCAATACCTCCATGCCGCGCCGCGCCGAGCCTTCATTCGGCGGTTGCAGGCGGCTGGGGACGATCCGAATAATCGGATAATCGGCGGGCGTGATCGCGGTCTCCAGGCCGATTTTGCAAGTGGCCACGTTGGGTACCGCGGCCAGCGTGGTTTTCATCAGGGTCAGCAACTCAAACAGCGTCATGGTTAACCTCTTTCAATCGGGACAAACAGCGCCAGCGCCGGACGTTCCGCCGCCACATTGACCGCCGACTGCGCCTGCCTGAACGCCTCTTTCCACTCGGTCTGATAGTGTTTGAGCTTCAGGCTGAACACGTCTTCACTGCTGGCGGAGCTTTCCAGACAGCACAGGATATAGGCGCGCAGCAGCGTCAACTTGTCGGGCCACGGATCGGGAAACGTCCCCAGTAACGCCACCTCTTCAGCAGCGCGGGTTTCCCACTCCGGGGTCGCGTCGATCAACGGGGCGAGATACGCATCATGGTATTCAATCATTGGACGGTTCCTTGAGTGCGACGCACAATGGCGTCAAATTGTTTGACGGCTTCATCAGCGGCTTTCACCAGCCAAGCGTCGCCCTTATAGCCGGGGTGGTTGACGAACTTCGCAAACCGAAACACCGTCGCCCCGCCTTGCCCGCTCGGCCAACGCAGCGCCTTTTTATCTTTCGGGCGAATGATGTGCGCCCGCGTTCCCCAATGGACAAACAGGGCATGAGGCGCGGCTTGCAGGTTGTGATCGATAATCCAGGCGGATTCACCGTCGGGCCGTAAGCGCAGTGAGCGGGCCAGCGCGCCGGTTTGCGTATGAGTATCGGCTTGCTGTTGCGCCGTGTCATAGGACACCTGCGCCAGTCCGTTCAACACCTGTTGTTTGACTTCCGGCACCAGCTGGGCGAACGTCGCGCGGATCTCCGCCAGCCCTTCGATGTTGAGTTCAATCATGGTACCGCCACTTCCTGCTGCACCTCATCAACGCTGGCCAGCACGGCGGCCAATTCATCCTCGGGCAGCGCACCTAAATCCAGTTGAATGAGTTGCTTCAGCTTGGCTTGCTGATAGGCTGGGGGCGTATTCAACGCGGTCATGTTCTGGGCAATTTCCAACTCGGTTTTCAGATCGGCGAGGCTGAAATCCTTGCCCCAACTGACACTGACCTTCGGCTCTATCCCTAGCCACAGCCCCACCAGTTCCCAGACCCGCCGTTCAAAGTCTTCCATGCGCTGGGCAAACTGCACCAGACTGGCGTTGAGCGATTGAAAGCGCATCTGCAACGCCACGCCGGAGATTTGAATATTGCCGGGCAAATCCACAATCAAGGCGGCCTGGTCAATCAACGCCTGCATTTGCGCGATCACGTCCAGGTAAATCCGCGCGGGGCCTTCCGGCGGGGCGATAAACTCCGCGCCCGATTCAAAGGTCTGCAACAGGTTATGGGTGCTGATACTTTGCGCGACCTCGCCCAAGTCCACCGGAAAGCGGTCGGTCGGTACCTTGAAGGTTAAGAGGCTGAAGGTTTGCGCCCGGAGGATTTCATCCAATTCAGAGCGCAGGTTGTACAGGCGCTTGGAGAGGTCGGCAATCGTGGCGAATTCGCCGGTATTGGGGAACAGCCCGCCCTCGGTAAACGCCAAGACCGGGCAGACGCCCAGGTCATGGGTTCCGGTTTGATTGATCGCCCCGGTGAATTTCCAACCGGTCGTCGTGTACTCGCGTTCAACCTTTTGCGGCTGACCGTCCTTATCGGGAATCGTGTCATTGATGACGATGCGCTGTAATTGACCCTGCGCGTCCAGGACGTACTTCAACACCCGCTCGGGTTCAATCATCACCAAGTGTGGCCACGTGCGCTCGGTGTCCATCCCCTCGGCGGGCATATCCACCAACAACAGCATCGACCCCCGCGCCTTCGCCTCCAGCATGAACCCGATCCAAAACACATCCAGATTGTCGTTTTGCCAGTTGCAGCTATCGACAAACGCCGTCAAGGCGGGCTGGGTGACTTCGCGTTGCGGCGGGCGCTTGATCAGATAGCCGACGAACCGCTGCACCGCTGGGCGCAGGGCGTTGGCGTACCAGGCAATCGCTTTGCGCCGGGTGAACTTGTCGGCGGATTCTCGCGGGTATTGCACCAGGCCGGAGCCGTCAGCAAAGGGACCCGCGCCGTTCAGGGCGTCGGCAATGAATTGAAACCGGGCAGCAGAAAAAGTAGTCGCCATAAATTTTTCCCTTGCATATAATTTAATGCTATGATAGCACCTATTTATTATTCTTTTGAGTTTTAACGGCGCGAGGCCCTTAATGGACATTTCCAAATTCAAAGACCGGCTGGGCGAGGACTTCGCCGCACTGGAAACCTATGTGAATGACTTGACCGGGCAGCGCGATGCTGCCCGCAAGGAAAGTGTGGAGGGTCGTAAAGCCCTCAAAGCCAAAGCTGAGACGGCGGAGGCGTTGAATCAGAAATTGATGGAAAAGCTGGGGATTGAGTCCCCGGATGATGTGGACACCCTGCCGCCCGCGAAGGGTCAGGCCGAGGCGCTCAAGCAACTGGAAACCAAACTGCGCCGCTATGAAACCGACCTGAAAACGCGGGACAGCGCCCTGGCGGAGTTGACCGGCAAACACCGGCACACGCTGTTGGACGTGGAGATCAGCAAAGCGCTGGCCGGGAAAGACCCGGTCGACCGCGAGGTGATTGAAGCCTACCTGCGCCAGCAAGTCGAATGGCAGGATGAACAGATTTTGTACAAAGGCGACAAGGGGCATACGTCGCTGGCGGACGGCGTGACGCTGTTAGCCCAAAGCAAGCCCGGTCTCTTCAAAACTGGGGCGCGAGGCTCCGGCTGGAACCCCAACCCCGATCACGGGCAAGCGCCTGCCGCTCCGCCCACGACCGCCGATATTTACGCGGCCCGCCAATCGAAAGCCGCATAACGGAGTCTCGCTATGGCTACACAAACTGAAGGCCGGTACGCCGGCGAATTTCTGCTCTACGAAGAACCCTTGATGTCTCGGGATGAAGTCACCCTCGCTGCCGGGTCGTCCGGTGAAGTGTTGGCGGCGGGTACCGTCCTGGGCAAGATCACCACCGGCGGTAAATACACCGCCTATGACGATGGCCTGACCAATGGCGCGCAAACCGCCGTCGCCGTGCTGTTGTCGCCCGTGGACATTACCGCTGACGTAACCGCCGTGGTCATTGCCCGGCTCGCTGCCGTCAAAACCGCGGCGCTGCAATGGCACGCCGACGCCGACGCCACCGCCAAGACCGCTGCGTATACCGCGCTGGCGCTCAAAAACATCATCGTTCGTTAAGGGAGAACGCTCATGGCCTGGGATGTCTTTAACACCACGAGTGGCGCGTTCACCCTGAATGCGCTGACCTATGCGATCAACCAACTTCCCTTCAAGCCGATGCGGGTCGGCGAACTGGGCTGGTTCCAGGAACAGGGCGTCAACACGACTACCCTGACCATCGAAGAACTGGCGGGCGTGTTGTCGGTGCTGACTGTCAAGCCGCGCGGCGCGGTCGGTACGGCGCTGACCGGCGAAAAGCGCACCGTGCGCTCGTTCGTTATTCCGCACATTCCCGCCATGGCCAGTATTTTGGCGGACGAAGTGCAAAACGTGCGGGCCTTCGGGCAAGAAACGGCAGCGCAAAGTGTCACGGACTTGCAAACCCGCTACCTGGAACGGATGCGCCAGAGCATTGAGTTGATTCTGGAACACCACCGGTTAACGGCGGTCATGGGGAATTACATCAATGCCGCCGGGGCCAGCACCTCGCTGTTCACGGAGTTCGGCGTCAGCCAGCAAACAGAAGCTATGGCGCTGACTACGGCGACGACCAAGCTGCGCCAGAAAGTGCTGAGTATCCTGACCAAAATGGAAAGCGCTCTGGGGGGAACGCCGTACAGCGGGGTGCGTATTCTGTGCGGCGCAACCTTCTGGAGCGAGTTCATTGAACACGCCATGGTCGCGGACACGCTCAAATACCAAAACTCCGATCAATTGCGCAGCAATCCGACGGGCGCGGTGGAATGGGGAGGTGTTCAGTGGGAACGGTATCGCGGCACCAGCGCGACGCTCATTCCGGTCGATGAAGCCTACGCGGTTCCCGAAGGCGTTCCCGGTCTGTTCCTGACTCGGTTCGGCCCGGCGGATTACAACGAAACGGTCAATACCGTGGGCTTGCCGCTGTACGCCAAGGCGGAGGTCATGTCCTTCGGTAAGGGGGTCAACCTGGAGGCGCAAAGCAACGCGCTGAACCTTTGCACCCGGCCTGCCGCGGTCATCAAGCTGACCAAGACCTAGTTCTGAGTGCGCAGGGTCTATCGGCCCTGCTCCCCCTTCCGCTTATTTGGAGTCCCTCATGGCCATCAGCCAAGCCGTCAGTTACACCTACCTGCGCAACGAATTCAAGATCGGCTTCTGGACGGGCGACGTCGCGCCGACCCAGTATTACGGGCCGATTGACTTTACCAAAGTCGCCATTACCGCGATGAAACAGGAACAGGATCGCCTGATCAGCAACATGGAAAGCAGCTACGGCGAGGTCATGGCGAGCGTCGCCAAGCCGACCGACCCGGGCACGTTGTCGGCGGAATTCCAGTCCATGACGCCGGATTTACTGGCGTTACTCCTGGGCGCGGACACCAGCGAGTTGAGCCAGACCACCAGCGCCGTCACGGATGAAGCGATTACGCCCGTCTTGGATGTGTGGATCAAGCTGGCCAATGCCCATATCGCTCCGCACGATACCGGTACGGAAATCGTCGCCAAGACCAGCGCCGATGTGGTGGTGGCCAGTACTCACTACGCCGTGGACACCATCAACGGGCTGTTCAAAGCGACCTCGGCGACGGGCGTCACCATCGCCAAGCTCAGCTACCACCTCGCGACGCGCACCGGGATTATCTACCAGGCGGGCAAGGCGAAAGACGCCTATGTGCATCTGGTGGGTACCGGGACGGAAAAGGTCAGCGCTAAGCGGTGTCGGCTGAACATCTGGAAAGCCAGCTTGTCCGCCAGCGGCGAGTTCGATTTGGGCGCGGGCGGGTACATCAAGGGCGCGTTGTCCGGCGACTTGCTCACGCCCACGACTTACAACTCGCCGTGGCAGTATGAGTACCTGTCGAACCTGAGCGCGTAACCATGGCGATCCTCCTGGGCAGCCTCACCCTCCCGGCGACGCTGGTCTGGGAGGACGAATTCACCTGGACGCCCGTCGCCCAGAGCAGCGACTACTCGCTCACCGGCGCGCTGATCGTGCAAACCAGTACGAAACTCGCCGGACGCCCGATCACCTTGACCGGCAAAAGCGACGGGACCTACCACACGGCGGGCCTTTCCCGCGCCGACCTCCTGACCCTCAAGACGGCTCTGGACGTGACCGGCGCCACGTTCACCCTAACGTTGCACGACGCCCGCACCTTCACGGTGATGGCGGCGACGGACGCACTCCAAGCCGAACCGTTACCGATTTTCCGGGGCTTTGCGCCCGCCGACCCCGCCAGTGACCGCTGGTACCTGATCCGCTCCCTCAAACTGATGACGGTATAACCCCTTGGCCGCTCCGAACAGTAACCTCGTCTTGCAACTCCTGATCACCGCCAAGGATGACGCCAGCGCGGCCTTCAGCAAGCTGTTCAAATACCTGGATGACAACACCAAAGTCATTTCCGGGAAAATCCGCGAGGCGTTTACCGGCGTCTTCGGCGGGGGCATTGCGGGGGCCGCGGAACTGGAAGCGGCCTTGGATCGGGTCGCGGCTAAAGGCGGGTACACCGGCGCGGAGGTCGATCAACTCAAGACGGCGGCGCAACAACTCGGCGCGCAATTCGGCATTTCCGGGGTAGAAGCGGCGCAGGGGATGGAGTCGCTGGCGGCAGCGGGATTAAAAGCCAGTGAAGCCATTGCCACCTTGCCGCAAGTCTTGGCGCTGGCGTCCGCCGAACAAATCAGCGCGGACGCGGCAGCCACAAAACTGATCGACTCCCTCAGCATCATGGGCCTGGGCTTTGAAGAGGCCGGGCGCATGGCGGATGTGCTGTCGAAAGGCGCGGACATCACCACCTCGAGCGCCAGCCAACTCGCCGAGGCGCTGACCGCCGCCGGCGGTACCGCAAAAGCCGCCGGGATGGATTTAGAGTCCACGGTTGCGGCGCTTGATCTGCTGCACAAAAACGGCATTAAAGGCAGTGAAGCGGGTACCGCGTTGAAGGCGGTTCTGACCGCCTTGTTAGACCCGGCCAGCAAAGCCAGTACCGAATTGACCGCGCTGGGGATTTCCAGTCGGGATTTAGGCACGGTGTTAGCGGCGTTGCAGGATAAAGGCGGCGCAGCCTCCGGGGCGATTCTGGCGTTTGGTCAGGAAGCCGGGCCGGGTTTGCGGGCGCTGATCAGCGAAGGGCAAGCCGGGTTAGACGAGTACACGGCGCAGTTGAAGAACGCCGAAGGCGCGGCTAAGGCCTCCGCTGACGCCATGGGGGGCAATCTCAAGAGTGCACTGGCGACGCTTTCGAGCGCCTGGGAAAGCCTGAAAACCGCGCTGCTCGATCCGCTGTTGGAGCCGATCACCGTGCAGGTCAACGCCCTCGGCGCGGCGTTTCAAGAGGGACTCAGTAGCGACAAGTTCAAAGCCGTTCAAGCCACGATTAAGGACTTTGGCGAAGCCGCCGGGAAGGCCATTAGCGATTTCGTCATGAAGTTTGACTTTGCCGGGGCGTTAGCCAGCCTCGCGGACTTTGTCACTCAAGCGAAAGGCCATTTTGAAGGCGTCGGGAAGACCGGGACGATCGTTGCGGAAAGCCTGGTGATCGCCTGGAATGGCTTGACCGCAGGCTTTAAAACCCTCGGCGCGGCCCTGGCGGGCATTGCGGCATCGGTCTTAGGCAACTTGGCGGTGATTGAAGAGGCGGCATCCAAAGTCGGTTTAGGCAGTGTCGAACGCGCCAATGAGCTGAACGCCAAGGCGCTGGAAATGAAGAACCGCGCCAGTGAATTGTTGCAACAAGTCGCCACCGACGGCAATGAAATGAAGGCGGCCTTTGACCGCCTGAAGGTGGCGGCGAATGAAACGACGGTCGCCGTTAACGACCTCAAGAAAGCTGCGGAGATTGCGCCGGATGCGGCTGCCCTGGAGCCGATCAAGAAATCCTTGGCCGACTATGCCGGGCTGCTAGACCGCGCCAAGACCGCGCAACAAGAGGCGGCGAAAGCGGCCAGCGCTTCCGAGGCGAATTACCTGCAACTGGGCCTGGCCATGGATAACGGCACCGGCAGCGCTCAGGTCTATGAATTCGCCTTAAAAGAGAATGCCGCTGCCCAAGCCGCGTTGAAAGTCGCCAATGAAAACCTGACGCAGTCTTCGTCAGAGTACACGGCTGAAGTGCAGCGGGCGATTCGGGAAACGAACACCGAAAGCGCCGCGGCAACGGCAGCGATCCCCACGAAGAAAGCCCTGTACGAAGAAAATCAACGGCTGGTCACGGTCGCGAGCGCCATTGCCGACGCCTACGTTAAAAGCGCGGCGTCCGCCGTTGATGCCGCACAAGCGGAGCTGCAACTGGCGCAGGCGAAAGGCGACAGTACCGCCATTGCCGAGGCGTCCGTAAAGGTCGCGCAGGCGGAACTGACCGCGCTCCAAGCCAAGCGGATTGAGCAAGAAAAGGAGTTGCAACAGTACCAACTCATTGCTGAACGCATTGCGGATTTAACCCAGCGCAAATCAGTATTAGGCGCGGCAGATCAGGCGGAACTCGCGGCGCTTCAGCAGAAGTATCCCGCGATAGCCGAAGTGGTGGCCGGACGGGAAAAGGATATTGCCGCCACGGATGCGCAGATCAAAGTACAGGAACGGGAAAAGCGCCAAGCGGAACTGATGGCGGGGCCAGTGGGCGAACTGATCCGGCTGTACGAAAAGAAAGGCGAGACTCTCAGTCGGGAAACGGCGGCGGTTGAACGGCATTACAACGCCCAGCTTCGGGAGATTGACGTGGAAATCGCCCAGGCCGAAGCCAAGGGCGATACCGTCAAAGTTCAGGAACTCAAAATCGACCGGGCCGAAAAAGAAGCGTCAGGCGGAAATTGACTTGGCGGACGCCAAGCGGTTGGCGCTGTTGGCGGAAGGCGAACTCAATGAAGCCAATCAGAAAAAGCTGGCGCAACTGGATGAGCAAATCGCCAAGCTCAAGGATGCGCAGGACGCGGAACAGGATAAAGCCGACGGCGCGAAAGCGTCAGCGGAGGCGGAAAAGGAGGTCGGGGACGCGGCAAAAGAATCCGGGGACGCACAAGAAAAAGCCGGGGAACAAGGTAAAAAAGCGACAGCCAGCGTTATGGCGAACGTGGTTCAGTTGATCGCGGGCTATGAAGGACTCACTGAGGCGGGTCTTGCGTTTGCGGAATCCATGAATGTGACAGGCACGTTTTACGGGCCTTTGGCGATAGGTCAATATGGAAATGCGGTACAAAAAGCGAAGGGTGCTGTTTTAGAGGCGCTGCAAGCGGAAGAGTTATTCAACGAAGAACTGCAAAAAACAGCCGCGATCGCTGAAGGCACTGGACGGGAAGCGGATAAAGCTCAATCCCGTCTCGTCGATATGGCGACGAATGGCCGCACCCATATTCAAGGACTCACTCAAGCCGGTGAACAAGCCCGCCAAAAACTGGAAGCCATTAAAACCGCGGCCCTCGAGGCGGAGGTTGCGCTTTCGGAAATGGCGCAGGATTTCAATAAGCAGATTCTGCAATTGAAGGGCGATCAAAAGGCGCTACTGGATATTGAGCAACAGGAACGCTTGGCGCAAATTGAAGATTTGTATGCGCAGTCCGGGCAACTGGCCAGCGAAGAATATCAAGACGCCAAGTCGCGTGCTGATGAACTGCATAATTTAAAGCTGAAACAACTCGCCGACGAAAACGCCAAGAATCAAGAAACCACCAGCACAGCCGCCGATACCGCGCGCAACGCCTGGCGCTCCGTGGGGGAGGAAATTGACGCCGTGAGCGGCAAAATGAAAGGCTTTGCGAGTCAGGATTTATCCGGGATGGTGAATCAATCGGCGGAGATTAAGCAGAATTTTAGCGACCTGCAGAGCGTACTCTAATGACGACGATTACCGAAAAACTAGCCGATTTGCAAGCGCAAACCGTGCAGTGGGTGGCGCAGTTGGAGGCAGGCGTCATTACCTTCGATAAGTATCAGAACAAACTCAAAGCGATTCAGGAAGAAACGCAGGCTGCCACCGGCGAGATAGAAAAGATGGGGGCGGCGAGCGAGAAAGCGGCCAATGCCGGAGGCGGCGCTGCCCCTTCTGCACAAGCGCTGTTTGGCCCGCCGGTTGGTTGGGAAGATGCTGCACAAAAACAGACGAAGCAATCGCTTGACTATATCGACACCTTGGCAAAATCCAGCAACAAAGCCGCCATCGATAGCTTTAAACAACAGAAAGAAGACTGGATTGCAACCCAAAAGAAGCTATTAGATGAATCACAGTCCAAGCTTGACGCTCATTTAACCACTTATCAATCACTCAGCGATAAAGCCGCGCAAATCAGGGAGTCCCTGCAAGGTCAGGAGAATAGTGCAGACTACGAAAAAAGGGTTGAAGACCTGCAATTCACGATGTCAAAGGCCGCGTTTTTTTATCGAGAAAATATTATTCCGCTGCAAAAGGTGACTGACGACTATCAAGCGACCATTGACGCCAATCAACGCCAATTAGACCGCCTTGATCAGGGCGTTCAAGCCGCTGGCCCCGCCAAAACCTATGAAATCAAATTCACCACGGCGTCCGGGCAATCCAAGACGATGACCACGACGCAGAATCCCGAAGACTTCCTCGCGGCGCTGGAAGCCGCACAACGGAGCGCCCGCTAAATGGCGATTACGATCGACACCCTGAAGTTTTACACCGCCGAGCGGATGACCGACAACGAAGACGGCGGCGGGCAAATGTCCGGCAACGAGATTGTGTCCGGCGCGTCGAATCAGATTTTCGATGATGTGTCCGATGTAGACCGGGCCGCGGGGGATTTGTCGCTGCGCAAGGCCTATGCTGCCGTGACCAGCGCCGATACCGACAAGTATTTAGACGCGGGCGTGGTGATCTTTAAGCCGCCGGAAGACCCGAATACTCGCGTCATGGCGTTCAGTACCGGCGATTATTATGACGAACGCGCGGCCCTGGTGGCGCTGTTAGAAACGGGCGTGGCGCGGGGCGTGCGGTATCACGGCTATCTGTTTGGACACCATTTAGCCAGCCAGCGCGCCGTCCTGATCTGGCAGCGCCCCGACACCGCGTTGCCGCAAGTCGGCGGGCGCTTGTTGCTGGTGAACCGCACGAATGATGTAGAAACCACGTCGCAATTTGTCTGGATTACCAAAGTGTCCAGTGAAGACCGCACGTTTTTTGACGGGCAAGGCGCGTTCCTGATCACCGTAGCGACCCTGGAAATTGCCGAGCCGTTGCGCTACGAATTTGTCGGCACCGACCCTTCCCGCGCTGACCCGTATCAGCTCACCAGCCTTCCTTTGGTGTATGACACGCGCTACAACCCGGACGCCGTGCGCCTCAGTGGCGTTTCTCCGCTGATCGTCGCTGCTGCCCCTGGGGATTACACGGTGCAAGTGGAGGATATTTATTGCCCGCTGGCCCCCACCGGCTTTCAAGAAACCGCGCTCCCGGATGTCACCCCGGGTGGCGACAGCGCCTTACTGGTGGCGGGGAATGCCGCAGCAACCAGCTTTACCACCGTGACGCAGTGCATCAAACCGGAGGCCACGTTGTGGTTCGGTAGTGGGGTTTACCCCGGCAGCGTCAGCATCAGCGTTTCGGGGGCCACGATCACGGATGTTGGCGGGGTGTTGAAGCTCGGGGATACGTCGGTCGGAACGCTGGACTACGGAAACGGAGTCGCCACTTGGAACAGCAGTTGCCCGAACTACGGCGCAGCTTCTAAGAGTGTGACCTTTCGCCCCGCCTGCCAGCCGTTGCAAGTGGCGGATACGGCGATGCAGGTCGTGACCGTGAGTAATCGCGGGTTCGTCTGGGTCATCACCCTCGCGCCGATTCCGGTACCGGGTTCACTGCGCGTCAGCTACCGCACCAATGGGCAATGGTACACGATCAACGACAGCGGCTCCGGCGCGCTCAGTGGCGTGGATTCCAGTTACGGCTCCGGCACGCTCAGCTTTTTAACCGGGACGGTCACTTTGACCACGGGTGCGCTGCCGGATGTGGATTCACAGATCATCTATGCCTGGTCGACCCCGGTGAACTATACCGAGCGCGGCGGCAGCGCGGTCAATCCGCTGGTCGTGCGCGGGCAAACCGCAAACCCCGCGGTCGCCCGCAATACGGTCACGATCACCTGGACGGGCGGCTCATTGACCGATGATGGGCTGGGGGTTCTATCGGGAACCGGGGGTTCCGGCACGATCCGTTACAGCACGGGGGAATGGGCGATCACCCCCACGACGCTCCCCGCCAGCGGCACGGTCTTCACTATTGGCTACCAGTGGGGAACACCCCTCACGCAAGTTTTCGATGCGCCGTTGCGGGAACTGGACGGGTCGCTGAGTCTGACGCTGGATAATCCAGGGGTGCTGCCGGGGTCGGTAGAGATCGTCTGGAATACAGTGATCATTACGGCTTATTTTGCACCTGCAGGCGAGGGTAATAAGACCGTGACCGATGACGGCGCGGGCAGCATCCCGATTTCCGGCGGAACCGCTGGAACGGTGAATTATGTAACCGGGGTTATTCAGTTCCTCCCTGATTTTCTTACAACAGTAAAAGCCCCTGAGTTTGGCTGGACCCATAGCTATAGCTATTATAAATTGGTTTCATGGCTCTATAACCCTAATGTAGGGGCAGTATTTCCTGTGGACGGCGTCGTCACGGTCACCTACCGCACCACCGA
>JFJP01029802.1_pt1 | contig 12118 bp, 7 predicted proteins | sample 431651 | NCBI WGS metagenome assembly JFJP01 (sample SAMN02602958, study PRJNA72255) | Microbial mat metagenome, whole genome shotgun sequencing project. | biome: fresh water; feature: sink hole; material: water; isolation source: purple microbial (photo- and chemosynthetic) mats found in... | reverse complement strand
AATGCGCTGATCACACTACATAATTGCATGAATATCGGCGTATTTACAGGGCTTCCTGGTGATTCAAAGCGAAGCATCAAGAGTCTACCCTGTAAATACACCGAATGAACAACATAAACGCAAAGATTAGGGTGTATTTACAGGGATTTGCTGGTGTTCGAGGCGAAGCATGTGTGGTCTACCCTGTAAATGCGTCGTATAAATGACATAAACTGTCAGGCTCGGACGCATTTATAGGGAATTGCTGGTGATTCGCCGCGAAGCATGTGTGGTCCACCCGAACACTTCCCGTATCGGTTGACTCCTGTTACTTCAAGACATCGGGATCGTATTTTTCCCAATACCCCGCCTTGCTGTAATGATGATGCAGGCTGTTTTCATATTCCCGCGTCAGGGCTTCCGTTTCGGTGTATTCCGGCGAGTTGCGGATGGAGACCCGCAGCAGGTTGAGAAATACCTTTGACTCCGGCCAACTGACATGGTCAATCCACTTCGGGGAAACCAGAATTTTCTTGCCGGGCCACCACTCCCTCGTCTGAACGATCAGGTAGCGGATGGCCCACGATTCATCATCAATCAGAAAGTCATCCACATAGCCGATATCGCCGTCCATCGCTTCAATGCTGAACGCATTGACCGCGACCGTGCTTTGAAGATGCGGGTCCCAGGCCTTTCCCCCTTCATTGGGAGAAGGCTTCGGTGTGCTGTCGCGCACCAGATTCGGGAAGGCTCCCCACATGTACTCGCCCCCCCAGTAGGTCGGCCAGCCGTAGTACTTGTAAAAATCATCCTCAAACTGCAGGGAAACGGGCTTGTCGGTATTCAGGGAAGGGCTTCCGTCTATCTGCCTGTTGGTCAGATTGACATGAATGGTTCGATGTTCGTTGTCCAGCCCGGCGAGTGAATATGGAGAAATCAGCACCTGCCTTTCCTTCAGCCAGGTCCCGGTATCCACAACCATGTACCGGACAGCCCAGTGATGATCATCAAAATAGAACGCCTTCACTTTCCCGATTTCTCCGTCCAGCGTGTTCAGGGCATATCCTTTGAGGTCCTTTGATTTGAAAAGCATTTCATCTTCCTTTCTTGACGGCTTCCGAAGCAACCGTCCGGCGGGTGTCGTTCCTGCGCAGCGGCACCTTTGGTGCGGACTCGCGCGATCAACCCTGCGTATGACGCCAGCCCCCTTTCCGGTCGGCGCGGTCATCCCACAGGATATGGGACTCTTCCAGCGGGACTCCCAGGCCGATGTTCCTGGGAATGACCCGCACGGCATAATCATTCCAGGAATGGGCTGCAGGCGCCTCCATCCTGTAAAGGAAACAACCGTCCTTGTCCGGAAGCGATGCATCCCGCGACATTTCCCGACAGCCGTCGCTTTCAGGCGCATCGACTTCGTCGTACAGTTCGACCCTGACCATGTCCGGATCCACATTGCCAGGATGCAGGAGCACCTCGAAAACGTGTCGCTCGTTATCCGTCTTCACATTCACATCGATGAACCGTATTGTATGCCATTCCCGGGAAAGTCTGAGCTGCCAGTCGTACATGCGCCGGCCGACGGCACCGTTGTCGGCCATGCGATTCCGATAGGACGCCGCCGCAGGCAGATAGTACCGCTCCAGGTATTCACGCACGGAACGGCTGGCTGAAAACTGCGGCGTCAGCCGGGCCATGCTTTCCCGCATCCTTCCCACCCATTTTTCCGGAATGCCGTTCGGTCCGCGGTTGTAAAATTCAGGAACCACTTCCTCTTCTAGAATCCGATACAATTGCTCCGCTTCCAAGGCATCCTGTTCCGGGTCGCTTTCATGATTCTGCCCGCCGCCAAGTGCCCACCCCAGGTCCGGGCTGTAGGCCTCCGCCCACCAACCGTCCAATTCGGAAAGATTCATGCCTCCGTTCGCCAGAACTTTCATGCCGCTGGTGCCGCTTGCTTCCCACATGTACCTGGGGGTGTTCAGCCAGACATCCACCCCCTGGACGAGGTGTTCGGACACGTTCATGTCATAATCGCTCAGGAAGACGGCATGACTTCTCACGCTGGTTTTTGCCGTGAAGTCCGTCCATGCCTGAATCAACGCCTGTCCTTCCCTGTCCGCCGGATGCGCTTTCCCGGCTATGACGAGTTGTACGGGCCTTTCTGCGTGGGAGAGCAGACGCAGCAGCCGTTTCGGATCGGCAAGCAGCAGATTCGGCCGCTTGTAGGAGGTAAACCGTCTGGCAAATCCGATTGTCAGGACTTCGGGAGAGAAGAGGGATTTCACCCACGCCAGTTCCACCCGCGATGCTCCGGCAACAGTCAGCTGCTCCTCCATGCGCATCCGGATGTACCGGACGAATGATTGTCCGGCATCGATGCGGAATTGCCAGAGCCGTTCATCGGTTATGTTCCTGATGTTGTTGTCCAGCATGCTGGATTCCCCCACCCAGGGTTCCAGGCCACAGGCCTCCGCCCATAATGCTTCCGCTTCCGGAGAGTCCCAGCTCGGAACATGCACGCCATTGGTCACATGTCCGACAGGCACTTCCCTGGATGGCCATCGTGGGAAAAGCGGTTCGAAGAGATGTCTGGCAACCTTTCCATGCAGTTGGCTCACCCCGTTCACGGCACCGCTTCCCCGAATGGCCAGAAATGCCATGTTGAAGGGTTCGGATGCATCTTCGGGGTTTGCGCGCCCCAGTGCCATAAATTCCGAAAACGGAAGGTTCAGTGCCTGTTTGGCATAATGTCCGAGGTATTGTTCCACAAGCTGCGGATCAAACCGATCAAATCCGGCATGGACAGCCGTATGCGTGGTGAAGATATTCCCGGCACGGGTTACGGACAACGCAGCATCAAAAGGCTGTCCGGTCTCCAGCATATGGCTGCGTGCCCGTTCCAGCACGGCAAATGCGGCATGGCCCTCATTGAGGTGACAGACTTCAGGCCGGATGCCCAGTTCCCCGAACAGCCTCCAGCCGCCGATTCCCAGCAGCATCTCCTGCTGGAGCCTCAACTCGGCTCCTCCGCCATACAGTTCTCCCGTGATGCCCCGATGGGCCGGATAATTGGCTGCATCATTGCTGTCCAGCAGATACAGCTTCACACGTCCGACCTTCACCTGCCAGACACGCAGCCGGACCGCGTAGCCCGGCAGCTGCACATCGATATGAAGCCATTCGCCATCTTCCCGGCGGGTAGGCGTGATGGGCAGCTGTCCGGGATCATTGTATGGATAAAGCGCCTGTTGCGCGCCATTCCGATCGATGATCTGCCGGAAATACCCTTGCTGGTACAACAGGCCGATGCCAATGACCGGAATGCCCAGGTCACTGGCCGCCTTCAGCTGATCCCCCGCCACATTCCCCAGACCGCCCGAATAAATGGGCAATGCCTCGCTGAGCATGAATTCCATGCTGAAGTAAGCGATGCAGTTCACCAACCCACCCGGATGATGATTCTGAAACCAGGCCGGCGCCACAAGCTCCCGCCTTCTTTCCAGCAGGAAGCCATCCACCTCCTGCCGGAAAAACGGCTCCTGGAGCACCTGCCGAATCCGTTCCCGCGAAGCGGTCTGCAGGACAATCCAGGGATTGCGCGTGCTCTCCCACAGTTTCGGATCCAGCCTGCGCCAGATGGCATCCGTCGCATGATCCCAGGACCAGCGCAGGTCCAGTGCCAGCTCCATCAGCGTGGAAAACCCTTCCGCATCCGGTGGCCGGACAAGGTCGGAAGGTCTGCCCGAATTGATTCGTGTTCCCATTTTCTCTTCCCTGATTTCGTTCTGACTCATTTTGTACTCCTCATGCCGGTTGATCCGTTGACGCGTCCGGGTGACCCGATGAATGTGAGTATCCTGCACAATTTGCCTGTCCCGCACAGATTCCTTGAAAAAAAAACAACCGGCCAAAGGCCGGTTACGCTATTCGCTCCTGTCTGATAAAGCGTCCACTTTCTATCAGACAATCATTGCGTCCATTTCGCTGTATGATGCAAGGCTGACTCCGGTGCCAAGGCGCCGGAAGAAAGTTACCTGTTCTTTTCCCGAAAAGAATGGCAGGTTTGGCCAGTGTTTTCGGGAATTCATCGAGCAGGTTGTTTTCTTCCAAACCCTAAGAAGGAAATTTTCGAATTATGCACTGGAATCGGGGCTGACCTGTTTTTCCGCCGGGGCGTCACCAGACGACGCCCAATATCTTCTCAACAAATACTCTTGCCACTTCCGGATCGAACTGCGTTCCGGAACAGCGCTTGATTTCAAGAACCGCATCGGTCAGGCTGACCGGCCTGCCGTATGTGCGGGTCCCCGTCATGGCGTCAAAGGCATCCGCAATGGCGATGATGCGGGCCTGCAAGGAGATTTCCCCATGTTTGAGTCCTTTCGGATAACCCTTCCCGTTCCATTTTTCATGATTTTCCAGAATGAAATCGGCAATCTCGGAGAATTCATTGACCGAGCTCAGAATCCGGTAGCCGATTTCCGAATGACGTTCGATCTCCTTCCACTCCAGTGTGTTGAGTTTCATCGGCTTGTTCAGGATATTTTCATCGATTCCGATTTTTCCGATATCGTGCATCATGCCGGCAATGCGGATTTGATTGACTTCATCCTCATTGAGGTTCATGCCTGCGGCAATGTCCGCACTCAGTTTCCCCACCCGTTTCGAATGCAGCATTTCCCGGTTGTTTTTCTCAAACAGCGTGTTCATGATCAGATCGATGGTTTTGCTGCGGATGCTCGAGCTTTCCGATAATTTCTGACGGTACATGTGGTTTTCGGTGCGTTTGAATACTTCCTGGATATCCTCCTCCTCGCGGGTTTTGGTGTCCAGACCGAAAGAGATGGAAATGTCGATCGATGCCACCTTGCTCCTTGTTGCATATCCCCGGATGCGTCTGATGATTTTTTCCGCCATCGCCAAATCGGTTTTCGGCAGAATGATGACGAATTCATCGCCCCCGAGACGGGCCACGATTTCATCATCCCGGCAGCCCTTGCGGATGGCATCCGCCACTTTCCGGAGCATCTCGTCTCCAACGGCATGGCCGAATGAATCGTTGATCAGCTTCAATCCGTTCACATCCCCCATGGCGATGGTGAGCGGCAGGTTGCGCACGGTATCGATCCGTCTGAGTTCCTCCTCGAAAAACCTTCTGTTGTACAATCCGGTCAGCTGATCATGATAACTGAGAAACTTGATCTCATCCTGTTTCTGCTTTTTGTCCGAAAAATCCCGGAACCCCAGCACGACCCCGACAATCTCTCCGTTTTCACGCACAATGGGTGCGGCACAGTCTTCAATGGGATACTCCTGTCCCTTTCTGGAGATCAGGATGGTGTGGGGTGGCAGCGGATGTACCTTTCCGCTTTTCAGGATCTGTTCCACAAACCCGTCGCTGACCGTGCGTGAAAATTCATTGATGATATGAAAGACCTCGCGGATGGGCTTCCCCCGCGCGTCCTCCTGCAGCCAGCCCGTCAGGCTTTCCGCCACACGGTTCAAAAAGACGACGTTTCCGTTGCGGTCCGTGGAAATGACCCCGTCACCGATGGAACCAAGCGTGGTCTCCAGCAGCTTTTTTTCCAGAGCCAGTGCAGCTTCCAGTTCCCTGCGTGCCGTCACATCGACAAGGACCACACGGCAGGCGGGTTCCGCTTCCCCCGCAGCGGTCATGGACATGGACAGGTGCCCGTAGAAAGGGATTCCAGCCGATGTCCGCATACCGATGTCGAAATTCTGAATCTCACCGGACTTGAACAGCTGCCTGCTCCTCAGATACCAACGATCGAGTTCGTCCTTTCTGATGAACCGGGTGATGCTGCATCCCGAGTACTCGTCCGGCCCAAGCCCCAGTATTTCCTTAGCCAGGACGTTCGCATCCTGGAACCTGTCGTTTTCCAGCAAGGTGAAATACCCGACAGGTGCCCGGTCGTACAAATCGAAATAGCGCGCACGGGACAGTTCCAGCTCCAGCTGGGTCTTGCGGAGATTCTCGTTCTGCATGGCCAGTTCGATCTGATGGACCTGCAGTTCATGCAGGTTTTCAAGCATGGACCCGGTCGTCATGTCAGGCATGAACTTCGTGCTTTTCCTGCCTTTTCCTTTCGACTTCTGTTCCGCTCTTTCACGCAGTCCGGCAGGGGAATCGGGTGGCGATGTGTTTTTTCCCGAAAGCTCAATATTCTTCACAAGCGTGCACCGCTTTCTGGGGAACGGCATGGTCAATCTGATGCTCCATACCGTCATGGGGCCGATTCTCGGGCTATGAGGGAGAGCCGTATCTGGCCTGTTTCTCCGATGTCGGACGTGCAGCTTCACTATATCCCTCTTGCATGCGACTGTAAAGGCGGCACTTCCCGGTGAAGCATCCAGCACCTTCAGGACTGAACCGTCATTTCACGACAACCACCTCCCCCAGCAGATACCAGCCATCCCCTGTTTTTTCCTTCATGGGCATCTGAATGCCCGGCTTTCCCGTCTCCGGATCAATCACGGCAAAAGCTGTCCGATAGGTACCTGCCGCCAAATCCTGCGGAATGTCCATCCGATAAGGCAGGGTGATCTCCCCGGGCATCACGGTGCCGATATCGCGAAGGAGAAGTATGTTCTTCACGACATGGCCTTGTTCATCCACCAGTGCAAGCATGGCCTCCCAAGGGAAATAGAATGGCGCCGACCCTTTGTTTTCAAGAAGCAGGGAACCCAGCAGCATGCGTTTCCGCTTTCCCAGCATCACATGCTTTTCGGAACGGATGGAGAAACGATATCCCATTGCCTCCAGGAGTTTTCCCGCATTTTCCAGGCTGACGGTATCGGACATGTCCGGCACATTGGGTCCGATCCAGCTCAAATGCGTCGCACGGGCCAGTTCCACAGTTTTTTGAATCGAGTCGTCGTGCAGAAAGACGGACCCGCCCGCCCCGTTCGCCAGTTCTCCGCCCGATGGGGCCTTCTTCCAGAAATCCGGCATGGCCGGCATGACATCCCCATTCAGGCCGGACGTATAGCCGTTTGTGATCCAGGAAAGGTATTGACCGATGGTGGCTGCCTCATCCCCGAACATGTCGTTGAAAAGCCCCATGCCTTCCTGTTGTGCCAAAGGGAATTGACGGCGCATCAGAAGCATTTTGTCCGGAAATGACGTCAGATAATGCCGGATGTACGCACTCGAGACGGAAATGGAAGGGAACGGAATGAACAGATCGATCTCCTGCATCGTATGCCATTCCCCCCAATGACCCAGGCTGCCGAGTTCGATGAAGGCTACCCGGCTGTCTCCGCCATATCGGTCGCCGAGTGCCGAAACAAGCCTGCGATGAGCCTCGAGGAGCACGGCATTTTCATAGTCCGGGCTGAATCCCATGCCGAGAGAACCATCGTAGGTGGTGCCCGCTCCGCCGGTTTCCGCATACAGCCAATCCGGTATGTCGGTATGGGGGACGCTGCCCGGATGGTCCATCATGATCCGAAGGATGAATTTTTTCCCTTCGGATGTCCATCGACCAAAATGATAGGCGCGTTCCAGCGTCTCAAAGTCGAATACACCGGGACTCGGCTCCAGTTCACGCCAGGTGAGCCCCATGTACACCAGGGAGAATGGCGTGATGCAGCCCTCTCCCCGCGCATCCGGCGCAAACCCGACATAGGGGTTTGCCAGCAGCGTTTCTGTCGGGATCGGCACGTACTCGACCGTTCCGCCTGCATCCGAAAAGGATGAAACCGTCAGGACACCGAACACGACGACCGCACCCAGCAGCGTCAGCACCGTCCGGAATACGACAGTCAGCGGCAGCCTGTTCACAACCTCCTTCCTGACGGGCTCCCCGACAGCCTCCAAGACGGCCTTCGCGACAGTCTCTCCGGCAGTCTTTCCGACAGCCACCCCGACGGACTCCCCGACAGCCACTCCAACGGTTTTCCCGACGGATTCCCCGGCTGTTCCCGGGAACGTGATGATTTTCGGGATAGGGATGCATGCCTTATTCCGCATATTCGCCATTGTACGAAACCAGCGATGCGCTGGTTACGCCCTCAATTTCCGACAACTGCCGCAGGAAAGCCGTATTGTCGCCTGTAACGCGGATTTCCACGTTGAGCTCGGTCCGTCCCTGACTGAGCGTCCTCGATTTGAGCACATGCCGGAGGTTCGCCAGAACAAGGCGGACCTGTTCATCCGCCGCCTCGTCGTGATGAACCAGCAGCAGATACATCCGGCCCTTTGACCGGGTCTGAAGCAGAATGAGCATCAGCAATCCGATGACAACCGACCCCACGATGGAAACGCTGTAGGCCCCAGCACCGGTTGCGATTCCGCCCGTGACGGCCCAGAACAGGAACATGATGTCCACCGGGTCCTTGATGGCCGTCCGAAACCGCACAATGCTCAATGCGCCGACCATCCCGAGCGAAAGCACGACGTTCGAGCTGATGGTCAGGATGATGAGAGCAGTCAGCACGCACATGAGCACGAGGGAGACATTGAAGGTCCGGCTGTAAACCACGCCCCGGAAGGTATACCGGTAGACCGCGTAGATCAGCAGCCCTGTTGCGATGCCGAATGACAGGCAGATGAGGACATCGGCCACGGCAATTTTCTGGAACACGTTCAGCGAGACGAAACTCTTTTTCAGAATATCGGTGAAAGTGGTGGTCCCGTTCATGATTTTCTCCCTGCGGCGCCGTCCTGACGCGATTTTTGATCTTTTCACCCGGGTGTCTGCTGCGTTCATCAGGCCCGGCCACCTCCATCAGCAGATGTTCAGCTGTCTTGACCGGCACAGGACATACTTGGAGGCGGACATCTGGCTGCCCCGCTCAAAATCCAGAATTCCCGAAACCAGCGACGGCATCCATGCATTGTATTTCACTTCCAGAATCATTTCATCCGCCGCCTGGATGCGCCGTGTCGGCAGGCAGGGGCGGAACAGATCGGCAGTCGGTTCCGCCATGGCCAGCGCCTTGTCGAATGTGATGCGAAGATCGCCCGGCCCCACATACGCTTCCCGCACATAGTCCACGATGACCTTCGGCGCAAGCAGCCGGCTCCTGGCAACAGCAGCAATTTCATGGGCCAGCGTGCTGCCGTCTTGTCCGTCCGGCCATCCGGACAGGGACGACCAGTTTCCGTGCAGGATTTCCTCACAGGCTTTCCGGGTCAGTTCCACGCTTTCCTTTCCAATCCAGGCTCCCAGCTTGCTTTTCTTCTCGAACCGAATGGTCCGGTCGCTGCAATTGTACAGGCGGATTCTGTATTTCGCCCGATGGAGCAGACCGGCATTTTTGTCGTACAGGGCGCTGTTCCAGAGGTCGTCGAAATACAGACTCCGGATGTGATATTCCCCCTGCGGACCGGCATTGGGATCCCTTTTCAGGACGCAGGCCAGCCGGACCGCAAGCCCGGCATGGTCGCCGGTTCGAATGATGTACTTCAGCTCATGGCGCAAGGCCAGTCCATCCGCACTTTTCATCGGTCTCATTCCTTCTCCGGCACGACGAACGACAGGACGCCGTGCCAGATGATGCCGTCACTGTCGACATATTGGTCAAACGGCAGCTGGACATGCCCCTCCTCGTCCCATATCTTCAGATTCCAGAAATAGACGCCGGGATTCATTCCGAGCACGTCCAGCGAGAGCAGATCGGTTCCCTCCTCCTCAAAAACCGGGTTCGTCATGTCCGGGGAAAGGGAGACGGTCACCGCATAAGCCAGATTGTCTCCCTGAAAGTCGAATGATTCATCCCACGAAAGAACCGCCCCGCCGGCATGCGCCGCACCCGCCATGTACACCGGCTGCGGAAGCTGCAGATTGTCCCGGACATCCCGCAGATTGTCCGAGAGAACATCGGGCATCCATTCGAAGGCTTTGGCATACTCTGTCGGTTCGGCAGGCAGAAACTGGACATCCGGCGCACTGAAAACCAATGGTTCCGTGAGAACCCGATAGGTTTCCATGCTTGCCCGGATGGCGGCGGAAGAGATTTCCCCGTTCAGGGTCTCCATGACGGCCATCAGATCGGCACGGTTGTCCGGATTCTTCAGAAAACGGTTGTGAAGAATGACCCCCCAGTAATTGGATACATTGGATTTCATCCAGGAGCTTGCCTTCTCCACCCCGTCCTGGTTTTCGAAATTCCAGGCACCGTCATAGTCCCAGGGGATGAAATACCAGCGGCTGTCGGAAACCGGACTCATCAGGTAAAAATTCTGCGAGTTCGTGTCCAGGTTTCCCGTCAACAGGTTGAATGCCAGCCAATACAGGTAGTTTTCCCGATCAAAATGACGCTCGACAACCGTATCGATGTCGAGGTCCAGGTCATTCACATCACGAACCATGTCAATCAGCCGCGTGTTTCCATCCAACCCGCCCGACTCCATCAGAATGGAAAAGGCATCCGCATCATAAGCCGGATCGTCCGAGGGAATCAGGGCGATCGGGTCACTGCGGAATTCAAAATTGTTGACCTTGTACAAATAGGCATTTTCCGCAATCCCATGGCTTTTCAGATAAGACTGGTTGACCTGTTCCACATGCGTATAAAGACCGTAATCGACATAGTCCTTCTTTTCGGAATCGCTTAGGTCCCTGATGTACAGGTGCACAAATTGCGTGCGGAGTCCGAACATCTGGGGAATGGTTTCAATCAGGTCGAAACTCAGCTTGTTCCGGATCCGCGTGATGTCCGTCGGGTGCTTGTTGAGATTCAGGGTATGCTGCCCCATCCAGGTTCCGGCCGCCTCATCCATTTTGATTTTAAAGGACTTCTGCACGACACTCCGGTCCGCCGACGAATGACCGCGGATGGTCAGAACGGCATTCGATTCGTTCTGGAGCGTGTCAAGCAGGCCGGGTTTTGTTGAATCGAACCGGATCCGGACTTTTTCCTTCTCTTTCTGAACCGTTTCATACTCGTAGTCGAATTGTGAAAACGAGGCAAACCGTTCCTGGTTCTCCTTGTCGGCAATGGTCACATAGATTTCCTTCACATCGGGTTCTTCGGCTGCATAGACAGCCTTGTTCTCCCGGATCGGGAAGGTCACTCCGGTTGCCATTGTTGGGGAAACGCTGAAGGTGACTGGCTGTGAGGCACTGCCCGGACCAATTTTCGACAATAGAAAAAGGACAATGGCCAGACCGACCAGCATGAAAGTCCATTGATAATTCTTGAAAGTTTTCCAAGCATGCATGTTGTTCATTCCTTTCTTGGGAAAGACAAACGGATTTTCCGGAAGAATTCACCGGGTTGCCTTCGGTACACGGGCTGCAGGGCGAAGGTGAGATAGTCGAGGTCCCCGAGACGACGGGCAAGCCAAACGATGGATACGCACAGGGTCACCATGGCGGCAGCAGCGTATCCGGCTCCCTGATACCTGTCGCCAAGCCATTGGGCCATCCAGGAAAAGCCGATCGAAAGCAAGTTGAACAAGCCAAGCAGCAGCAGGGTTCCCTTCCGATCATCCAGATACAGGAGGATCAGACAGACCGCATACAGGCAGACGAAGCCGAAATTTCCCAGCACCAGTGCGGAGAAAACGTCCACCACCTGAAAACTCGCACCCATGAGCGGAAGCATTCTTACCCCCATCACCAGGGCAATCAGGGTGATGATCAGCTGCAGGCGAACGAACAGCTGCAATTCCGACTCCACGGTGGCGACAAGCCGGCGGCCCGCCATCCGGATGTCCTGTATGCTGCCCTTGCCCGATGCCATTTCGTAATAGGTGCGACACTGCAGGGCAAGGGATGTTTCGAAGCGGACGACCAGGTAGACCAGTGCCGGAAAAATGGACAGGACCGCGAAGAAGGAAGGCATGTCATATCCGGGGGAGAACCGGAATCCACCCGCCAGCCACCTGCCCGTGGAGCCGGCCCAGTAGGTGAAATTGTGCGAATACAGCCCCAGGTAGTACAGCAGGCCGATGAAAGGCAATTCAGGATACTGCTCCAGCTCCGTCAGCCAGGCGAACCCTTCGGAAAGGGTGAACCGAAATCGTCCGAAGCTGCGCAGCAGTTTCTGGTGGAAAGCCCCCAGCACCAAAGCGAATCCGATATCCATCCCCAGGAGCAACGCCCGGGAAGCCGGCATCAGACGCAGAAACAGGAGTCCGACCGAGATTCCCGCCCCTGTCAGCATG
>JFJP01041260.1_pt1 | contig 12119 bp, 6 predicted proteins | sample 431651 | NCBI WGS metagenome assembly JFJP01 (sample SAMN02602958, study PRJNA72255) | Microbial mat metagenome, whole genome shotgun sequencing project. | biome: fresh water; feature: sink hole; material: water; isolation source: purple microbial (photo- and chemosynthetic) mats found in... | reverse complement strand
TATTTGAAGGATTGACTTTCTCTTACAGTTGTTGTGTTTTAAGATAAAGGATTTCAGCCTTTTATTTTTTTGAAAAACCCATCCATTTTACAGTTTTCAGGGAATCGTTTCAGGAAAAACAGCTCAATTGTTGGAAACAAAAGAGCTGTCTAACTTCCTCCTAACTTAACAATTACCCTTTGTCTGGGTTTTTAAATTGCTTTATGTAATCATATACCCGTCGCTGTACCCTCGCCTCGTTCAGGCCATAGCCAAGTTCGCGTATGCGGCGTTCATGCTTTCTGTTTTGTGCTAATATGGCCGACAATTGTGCTTCAAGGGCAGATCTGCGGAACATTGGGTGCTCGATTTTTTCCTTAAGTTTCTCAGCCCTGTCCATTTCACTTTTTATTTCTTCATCCGTTACATACGAAGCATATTCGTACCCTTCAAAAGATTCTTTCTTCCTGCTTTGTTCGTAAATTAATTCGCAGGTATCATTCAAGTTATGTTGTTCTTTAACAATATCAAGCCTGACGGTAAATATTTTTTTTGAATCAACCTTGAATACCACCTGCTTGTCGGTGATGGTGAGTTGCTCTGTTTTCTCTTCGAGTAAATTGGTTAAATGCGCTTGATTTAAGGCTAAAGAACAATTTAAACGAACTTCGGTAGCCGATTCTGCCGAATTGTAGCCCCGAATGATGATTGAATTACCATCTTCACTTTGTTTAGTGGCTGTAACTTTTACGGAATCCAGTTTGTCAGAAAGGGAAAAATAGCTGTTTGATTCAGGTAAAGTGCCCTTATGCTTATTGGTAGTACAAACGATCAGCTCTTGATTGAACTGGTCTGCTATGTGGCATACTTTGGCCGTGGTGGTATCGTACAAATGGGGGTAAACGGCATATTCGAATTGCATCTCGCGTAAACACTGTGCATCGGGTGTAAAAATTTCAGGACCGGCATCGCCAATTCTTGAGTTGATCTCTTTTGCAATCCAACCCACTGAACGAAAAAGGGTTAGGGCTACTGTATCCCTATCAATCACCTGATATTCAGGAAGGCCTTTAGATAAAACGGCTAAGCCCGATTTGCCATCGTTTAAGTCAACAAATTCACGGGTTAAAAATATGGTATTTGGTTTGGCTTCGCGTGCACCGATAATTACTTTTTTAACATCTTCAGGTATCGTTGATTCATCGTAATCATCAATATGTATTGGCCTTTTAACCACATCGAACGGGCTGCCTGCGTAGGCATATTCCGTTTTAATTCCCGATTTGAATAATACACGCATTAAGTGATCTTTAACCGTATTGCGCAGCAATGTCTGGCATGTAACCACAGGCGAGTCTGCCTCAATGGTGTAATAATTTACAATGGGTAGTTTTCTTAGCGTATTGCTTCGTGTTGTGTGTTTTTCCGCATCCGATTCGGGCAGCTCCATTTCGAATTGAGCACGCACAACCACTTTGGTAAAGCTTTGTTCAACAATGGATATTTCGGCTTTGCAATCTTTGCTGGTAATTATAACATCCTTGTCAGGATATGAATAGTTGTACTCGTCGCCCGTATCGGCCCTATCTTCAATTAACCCAAGGTTTTCAAACAATTGGTTGTTTTCGAGCAGCAGAAGGTTAAATGAGCCGTTGTCGTTAAAATCAACTGTAATTTTGTTATTTGTGAACTTCAGGCCATCAACCCATATTTTATCAATGGAATCATCTTGTTTTTCAACTATTTTGTATCCCATGGCTGGAATATCCTTGACATAGTAATTGCCGCTTTCAAATTCAACATTAGCTGAACGATTTTGCATGGATGTATTAAAAACAAGTTTCACTTCATCATCAGCGCATTTCGATGTGTCTATCAGGCTGCACAGTTGTTTTAACTTTTGTTCCGTTAACGACTGTGTAAGCTGATTCACAACCCGGGTCCGGTTTTCCATATCAGTATGCACATCATCGATACTTACGCCACAAATACTGTCGTGCGGATGGTTTTTCAGCAAGGTTTTCCAAGCTTCCCTGATTTGAGTTTTTTCGTACTCGCCACCTAATGCCCAAACCAGTGCAGATAGCGGTTCAACCCTTTGTTGAAGCGCCTTTTGCTGTTGGTCGTTTTGAAGTTTCAAATACATTCGTGCCGACATAACCCCGGGGAAAACCGATATAAATCGGCCACTGTAAAGGGCACCTTCGAGGGTGTTGAGTTGTGGGTTTTCGCTCAAAACATCGTTTATGTATTTTACCGGATTGCTCTGAATTACTTGCAGATTTTCTGAATCCATTTTGCCGCCTGTAATGTAGGGCTGAATATCGTCGGGGATCATTTCCTGATCGTAACCGTTCATCAGCAAAATGTGGCTTGTTGTTGCAAATGGCGACAGTTTATTTACTTCGTCGTAAATCCTGTCCTTCATAATATCGTTGTATTCGGCCAGGCGCATCACATTCCGGTAGCTGTCCAAAAGGTAAATTGCAGGAATTGAAGTTCCATCGGGCGATTTCCAAAGAAATTCGGACTGAACATTGTTTGGATCCATTTCAACACCGCGCCAAACAAACAATCCATCCAAATTGAACTGCTTGTGGATTTGAGAAGTCTGCGAAATTTGCCCGAAATTGTCCAACATCCAACCTACTTTCATGGCACCGCCAAGCCCTTTGGCTGTTTGGATGCCATAAGTGAGATTGCGGACAAGCGATTCGTCACTTAACAGTTGCCAATCGGGTTGAAGGTAATAAGGACCTATGAAAAGCCGGTTTTGACCAACGTATTTCCTGATCTTGCGTTTATACACATTCAGGTTGTAGTTGTGTTTATCCAATTCCTCGAAATAATCTTCAACCATCGCCATTTGCCCGTCGAGAACAAAAATATAATCAGGCTCTTTTTCGAACATTTTAAACAGGTTATCAAAAAACGGGATAAGCCATTCATTTGTGTATTTGCTGTTCAAATACCATTCCCTGTCCCAGTGCGTATGCGAGATAATATGTGCAGTTTTCTTTTTCATGTGTTAACCATTAAATGGAATAATTACTTAAATGTTACTTAAACCACTCAAATCCATAAGGTTCGAGTGAGTTTTTTGTCGTGTTATTGTTTGTTAAACGAAGCCGGTTATCTGTGTATTTGCTGATGTCCTTTCGTTTTCCGGAGAAATTGTGCAGGCAAACAATAGTTTCGTTGTTGTAGCTGCGCTCAATCACAAAAACATCATCATCGTTTGTAAATTTGGCTTTGCCTGTTGGATGAAAAGCCACTTCCTGCTTTCTTGCCTTTAGCAAACGCTTATATTGTTGAAATACAAGCTGCCTAATGTTTCCGGGTGATTGTAATTCGTTTTCAAATTCCTTTAACTGTAATTTCTGCCGATTGATCCTTCTGTTAATCCCGGAATTGAAGGCTCCTTGCCGATCGTTTCCGGAACCAAACATCGAGTGATAATAAATTCCCGGCACGCCTGGCATACAGAGCATAACCGATTGCGTGAGCATAAATCGTTTCACCCGCAAATGATTTTCAAGATTAGGGCATGTAAGTAAATCCATGTAGTTGCAGTTGATTTCGTAGGGTGAAGTTGTTCCATCGGAATTTGATTTTGATGAAACAAAGCCACCGTTCCGTATAGCGATTTTTGCCAATTCGCGAATGGATTCATCTGGTATTAAACCTTGCAACGGACGCAAACCTATGCCATCGTGACTGGCAGTGAAATTAAAAAAACAGCATTGGTCGGAGGGAAGGCTGAGTGAATTGGCCCATTCTGTTAACACTTCAATATTTTCGTTTATCAGGCTATATGCCAAAAGTGGGGGCAAACTGAAGTTGTAAACCATGTGCGCCTCGTTGTACCCTGTTCCGAAATAGGATATGTTTTCGGTGTGTGGCACATTGGTCTCAGTAATGATAACTGTGTGGGGCGCAATCCGTTCGATAATTTTCCGATAGGTTTGTATGATGACATGTGTTTGGTGGAGGTGCAAACAATCGGTGCCAATGGTTTTCCATAAAAAAGCAACTGCATCCAAGCGAATGAATTTTACCCCTTTCGAAATATAGAACAAAAGCACATCTAAAACTTTAAGAAATACTTTTGGGTTCGAATAGTTTAAATCAACCTGGTCTTCCGAAAAAGTAGTCCAGATACTAATTCGTTCCCCTTTGCGGATGTAATCATGCAAAAGGGGCGTGGTTCGTGGGCGAATTACTTTTGCAAGTTCCTCGTTATCAGGATTTTCGGAAATAAAAAAATCATCAGCTTCATTATCGCCATTCAAAAATTTACTGAACCAATCGGATGATTTAGAAATATGGTTGATCACCGCATCAAACATCAGTTGAAAGGTTTCGCCCAATTCCTGAATATTGTTCCAATCGCCCAATTCCGGGTTTACTTTTTTGTAATCGGTTACCGAAAATCCATCGTCGGAAGTGGAAGGATAAAATGGAAGGATATGAATACCGCTGATAGTATCGGAAAGGTACTTTTTGCAGACCTTGTGGAGTGTTTGCAAACCATTTTCATCTCCATTTTTAAAGCTATCGGCATACGTTATCAGAATTACATCGTTTGCATTAAAACCGCGGTTTTCAGGCGAAAATATGGATTGGTATTTTGCTACCAACAAGGCAATATCCCGCATCACCGAATTGATGTGAGCGGGATAAAGATATTTTATGTTTGCTCTTATTTGATCCATATCCGAAAAGTCAAATGTTTGATCCGTTGGCCTCGTTAGTTTTTTCCGGTTGTAAAAACGCTGATTATTAATTGGTTAAGGTGCTTTCTACCACTATCAATATACAACCAAACCACTAACCAAATACTGAAGTGGCAGAAAGCAATCCTTTAACCGAAAATTTGGGGCAGGAAGTAACTGAAAACAACTATTAGGATAAAGAAGCCAACCAAAATGTATGTTTCTTTAATCAAGAAGTCCTCTTTTTTTAGTTTGAAATTTACTTCCAGTGTTTTATTGTGTTTGTCTGGGAACAGTAGGCTTGCCAAATATGCAATAACTATGCACATTGCAAAACCTGTGAAGTTTAACCAAATCCAAAATATATTGAATCCGAGATCAAAGCCTAAGATTCCCTGCATGGTTTCGGAGAACAGTAAATTTATAAGTACCGAGATAATAATACCGGCTTTTATACCATGTTTATTTACCTTTTTCGAGAATATTGCCAGCACAAAAGTGGCGAGCACTGGCCCGTAAAATACCGATCCGATTGCATTGATTATTTCGATTACAGCACTTTGACTGTTGCCAAAAAGAAAAGCACTTCCAATACAAACACCACCCCAAAAAACAACTGAAGCCTTTGAAAGCATCATGTATTTAACATCGGTAAGTTTTTGTTTCCCCCGGTTAAAAAAGTCTTCGACCGTAACAGCCGACAATGAGTTTATGGTTGACGAAAGTGTTGACATTGCCGCCGACAATATAGCAACCATCATTATTCCGATAATACCGTGTGGCATATATTTGATGATGTAAACAGGCAACATTAAGTCGGCTTTTGCACCATAAGCTGCAAACTCTGCCGGGAAATATTTTTGTGTTGTTGCATTTATCGCATCCATAAAATCGGGCGTAACCATCAAGAAACCAGCCAAAACAAGTCCCATGGTGCAATAAACCAAAACTACCGGTAAACGAAGCAAACCGTTTGCAAACAATAAGGTTCGGGCTGTTTTTTCGTCCTTAGCCGATAATATGCGTTGGGCTTGTGTTTGGTCAGTTCCGTAATACGATGCGTACAGGAAAAATCCGCCAATTATCATGGGCCAAAATCCATATTCGCCACCATCGCCAAGGCCAAAGTTATTTTGGATAACCCGTAATCGTTCAGGGTCGAGGTTTGCTAATGAACCACCATTATTTACCATCATAAAATATCCGTAGCCTAAGCAAATAAGCAATCCTGCAAACAAAAGGATCATTTGTATGGTATCGCCCCAAACTACCGCCTTCATACCTCCTTGCCACGAGTAAATGATTGTTATTACACTGATTATTATGATGGTATAAATGAAATCAATATCGAGTACTGCCTGAAGGATGATGGCAATTGTATAAACCATTACACCCGTACTTAGCGATCGGCTTATTTGAAAAACCACGCTCAAAATCATGCGGGTAGATGCATCGTACCGCCTTTCAACGAACTCGTAGATGCTTACCACGCCTGACCTGAACAAAGGTGGCACAATCACAATTATCAGGAAAAGCATGGCCAGTGGGACCGAAAATTCAAACGAAAGCCATTTCATGCCACCGCCCGCTTTTATGGCAACAAATGCCGGTGCCGATACAAAGCTGATAGCCGAAAGCTGGGTGGCCATGGCCGATAAACTTAATGGAAACCACCCCATGCTTTTGCCACCCAGGAAATAATCGGTGGAATTATTGTTCTCTTTAAAAAAGTAACCCATCCCCAGGAAACCTCCGAAATACAGGAAAATTATTACAAAATCGAGCCAATTCATACGTTTAGTTTTTTACGATTATGCCATTTAAAATGAGGAAACTGTTTTTAAATTTTACCGGAAGGGCTTTAATGCCCTCCCGGCAATTTACCTAAAGCGGCTTTAGATACGAATTTATCCTTTTTCGGAAAAAAGGGATCATGCAGATTTTCCGTTTAGAAATTAAGTGTGAAGCGTAGGAACGCCCTTCTTGGAAGCACCGGACGGCCAACAAAATAAACGCCTTGGTTGGCTTGCGATAAATCACGTGGGTTTCCTTCGGTTAGCCCCTTGCTGTCTAATAAATTAAAAACCGAAAGCCCAAATCGCAAACTCTCATTCGATTCGCCCATAGCCAATGTATAACCAGCATCAAGCCTTACTACACTTGTTGCATCCAATAATACTTTGTTCGAGTCGTCAGTGTATTTTTTACCGGTATTATCAACTGAAATATTTGCGTCGTACTTTTTATTGGCATAAACCAAAGCCAACGACGACAATAAATCAGGTTGCCTGGCCAATTTGTTCCCTTCATAATCAGGGGTAGTTTCGTTCTTGGTATATTCGTGGTTTTGATAAGTAAAACTACCGTTGAAGTTTAAGTTTTTAATTATTTTGTATTCCCAAGTAGCTTCGATACCAAAAGTGCGGGTGCTTATAACCGATACTTTTTCGATAATGGTTCCCGGGTTGTTTGGGTCATCAACTAAAATCACATCCCTCCTGTTGCTCAGGTCAATATAATATCCTGCCAAGGTTGCAGTTAAACGGCGGGTCGAATATTTAACACCCACTTCGGTTTGATAAATTTTTTCGGTTTCATAAGATCCAACCGTTCCATCGCTGGCAATCGCCAGAGTTCTGGGCTGAGGGAAGAAATAGCCTTTTGAGAGGTTTCCATAGACGTTCATTTTTTCGCTCAATTGGTAGTTGAGACCAAGCACGCCAGCCCAGTCGGTAGCTTTTCCGGTTCCGGTAAGGTAAGCATTATTGCCCCATTTTACGTTTTTCAGGTTCGATGTATAAGTTGCATCGCTGCTCATGGCGTACGAAGCGCTGCCTTCTTTAGAAACATCGGTAATCAAGGTTTCCAAACGAACGCCAATATCAATGCGCAAACGTTCCATTTTCATTTCGTTGGTCAAATAAAATGCCTGGCGGTTGGCAGTTACAAAATTGTTGGAATAAGCAGCGCCTGGTTTATAAATACCGTTCTTGCTATATACTACCTTATCTCCTGCGCCTGTAGTGTAGGATAGATCAACCAAAAGTGGCATATTGTTGAATTCGCTCAGGTAACCGGTCTGTATGTTTTTATCTTCTGCCTCGCTTCTTGAAAAGAATGCGCCAATTGTGATATTATGTTCAATTGTTTTGCCTGTAATACGCTTGGTCAAGTTAAATTCTCCCGAAAGGTCAGTCATTGGCCGGTAACGGTCTAACAAGGTATTGGCTGTAACCAAATAGTTATTCGGAAGTATTTTTGTTAGTCCTGTGCTTTTTGCAACAACCGCAGTTGCAGTAGGATCTACGCCAGTTACATAGTCAGCAATCGAAATTGGGTTTCCGGAGCCAGCCACGAAAAAATTGAATTGATGTTGGTAACGGGCGTAACGTAGTTTCGAGTCAACAGTAATGTTGTTGTCGAATTTGTATTTGAATTGCGACATGAAATATCCGCCTTTGGTTACAACGCCATCGCCAATTGGGGTATGATATACGCCATCGGGAGTTAAAAAGGAAGCGTTTTTAGCATATTTGGTCATGATGGTTTGTACCTCTTCGCCATCGTTTCCTATTGCAGCTTCCCTGCTGTTGCCGTCAAGTGGCAATGGTCCGTAAAATTGTACTTTATCGTCTATATATTGACCGGAAACAATAAATTCGCCTTTGTTAAATACTTGTTTGATATTGCCTCTTAACTGAAAACCTTCGGTCGGTAGTCCTGTAACAATAGGGCCTTCGTCGTAACGGTAGAATCCGCTCAATGCGTAATAGGTATGTGAATCTTTTCCGCCCATTTTCCCTCCACTGAAAAAGTCGGCTTTGTAGCGGCTTTTATCAGCTAATTCCAATTGAAAAGTATTTTCAGGCGTATCGGTTCCTGTTTTCGAAATATAGTTTATCAAACCTGCCACGGAGCCCGCACCGAATAAAATTGCTGAACCACCACGTGGAAAATCGAGCGATTTAATGCCAAGATCATTCCTAAAGTACACATCGTGTGCCGAAGAGTTCAATCCAAATGTACTGATAACAGGCATACCGTCAATTTCGAGAGGATTAAATGTATATTGCCCTCCCGAAGGAAGCCCCCTAACAAATACGTTGGCCGCAACTTCTCCTCCGCTTCCTTCGGCGGTAATGCCAGGAATAGCTGATAAAATATCCGCTTGTCCGCTTGCAGCCTTAAGCTGTATGTCCTTGCCTTTCATGGTAGTCATCGACATGGCAGATTGCTTCTGCGACCGTATAACCTTGGTGCCGGTAACCATTACCTCATTAAGACCTACCCCTTCGGTAAGGATAATGGTTAAAGGTTCAGAATTGTTTACAACCAGTTCTTTGGAATTGTATCCAGTATAACTTGCAACAATGGTAACAGGTAAGGATTGAACTTTCAGTTCAAATTTCCCGTTCATGTCTGCAATTATACCATCGGTAGAGTTTTTAACCGATATGGATGTAAAAGGGAGGGGCTTTGCATTTGCATCCTGAACTGACCCGGTAATAGTTGTTTGCGCATTGGTTGTAAACGCAAAACATGTCATTACCCAAATGATTAAATAAATGGATTTTTTCATTTTTTTAATGGTTTTGAAGTTAGAGTTTATTTGTTAGGGCAAAGTAAATGTATAGAAAAACCTTATGCAATAGGCCTAATTTTACGTAAACGTTTACGGTTAATAACTTTATTGAAAATTTATTATTTTTGTACCAATTACAAGAAAGCTAAAAAGTTACAGATGAAAAAAGTTACTCTTAAAGATATAGCAAAAGCACTCAATACTACAATTGCAACAGTTTCCAGGGCACTGCACAACAAACCCGGAATAAGCGATGCAATGAAAAATCGGGTAAAGGAAGCCGCCAATCTATACAGTTATAAACCCAACACTTTAGCATTATCATTAAAGTTTCATAAGTCATATAGAATTGGTGTGATATTCCCCAAATTGTCGCATTACTATGTAACCCAAATCCTTAGCGGGATGTTGCAAGAGTCGGGAAAAAATGGATATAAAATGTTGATAGTTGAAAGCAATTATAACCCCTATAAGGAAATTGAATATATAAAGGAGTTTTACGAATTGAATGTGGATGCTATTTTGATTTTGCCCAGCCGTAAATTGGAATTGCTAAAAGACAAACTGGAAAATTTGATCAACTACGATGTCCCATTCCTGATTATTGATAGGTTGATTAATTTAGAAAATAAAAAAGTGCCTTCAATTGCAACTGATGATTATGGTGGGGTGAAGAATCATCTACTTTAGCCACAGTGCGTTACAATGCTTATTTGGATACTCTCCGGAAAAATGAGTTGGAAATAAACCCGGATTGGATTATTTTGTGCAATAAATTCAACAAGGCTGAAAGCGAAGAATTTGCAATTAGGCTTATGTCGCTCAAAAATCGGCCAGATGCTATTTTTTGTATAAGCGATATTGTAGCGGTCGGGGTTTTGTCCGGTTTAAAAAAAGTTGGTATTCGTGTTCCCGAGGATGTAGGCGTATTAGGCTTTAGCAATTCAGATTTGGCCGAATCTTGCTTTCCCACGCTCTCCTCCATTCATCAGCCAGGAGTTGCTGTCGGTAAAAAAAGTATTAGGCTTATCCTCTCGAATATCAATGACAATAAGGATCTATCAAACGAAAAAGTAGTGATGAAAACAAAGGTTATTGTTAGGGAATCCACATCAAGGATCAAATAGATACTGTTCTTTTAGCCAGGAATATTTTTAACACCTTTTATATTTACTCCAAACTTTAGGCAATCGGTAGCTATGTTGCAAAAAAAAGCAAAGCATTTATGAAATTCGATTTTGGGCCCCAAACCCCCAAAAACCTGCTATTTGCCAAAATGTGATTTCACTGCATCGAGCAAAGGGTTGTGCAGCAAAGTATTGGATGCCAAAAGTTCGCTACCGAATATATAATTTTCTTCGCCATTAAAATCAGTAACCGAACCGCCAGCATTTTGTACGATTAAAACCCCTGCCGCTACATCCCAGGCATGAAGCCCGTATTCGTAAAAACCTTCGTATCGCCCACAAGCTGTGTAGGCCAAATCAACAGCAGCGGATCCCAAGCGCCTTAACCCGGAAGTGTTGCGGGCAAACCAGGTAAAAAGTTCTATATATCCATCCAATCTGCCAAAATCGTTGTATGGGAATCCGGTTGCCAAAAGAGTGCTGCGCATTTCGGTTTGCTCCGAAACATGTATTTCTTTCCCGTTCAAATACGAATTGCCACCTTTCCAAGTATAAAAACATTCATCTAAATTAGGCTCATAAATTACCCCAATCACAATTTTATCATCTTCCATCAGGGCAATGCTAACCGAATATAAAGGTACGTGGTGCAGGAAGTTTGTTGTTCCATCCAAAGGGTCAACAATCCAATTGAAACGTTCGCCGCGATGGGTTGCAGTCTGTTCCTCGGTAATAAAACCGGCTTCGGGCACTATTTCCGATAGCCTTTTAACAATGCGGGCTTCGGCAGTTTTGTCAACATAACTTACAAAATCGTGCAATCCTTTCACTTCAATATCCGACGTTTTTACTTCGTGGATTTCCTGAAGAAAAAATGCGCCGGTTTCCTTGGCAAGGTCAATCACTTCGAGGCATACGTTTTTATAATCCATTTTATAATTTATTATTATTGTGTAAGTTAAGGAATTCCAATCGGTATTTTATTCTCCCAATTTGTGAAAAATGCTTGTAGCTAAAATTCAACACTGCAAGTATCATCATCATTTACCGCTGTAATTTTCACAGTAGTAATTTGGTTGATCAGTTTTGTGTCAAAGGCAGTTCGAACTTTAACATAATTTCCTGTAAACCCGTGCATAAACCCTTTAATGTTATCCGATTCCCAGAGAACTTCGGCTGATTTCCCAATTTGCTTCCTATAAAAACTTTGCTTTTTCGATTCTGACAAATCGTGCAAAACCTGGCTTCTGCGGCGTTTTTCACGTTCGTCAACCTTTCCATTCATCAACAGGGCTTTAGTGCCAGGCCTTTCGGAATACGTGAACACATGCAGAAAAGTTATATCCAGATTATTGATAAACGTACAGGCATCCTCAAAATCTTCTTTTGTTTCACCAGGGAAACCAACAATTACATCGGCAGCAATAAAAGCATCCGGCATCAGTTCCTTTATCCGTTTTACACGGTTGGCGAACACTTCGCGCAGGTATTTCCGTTTCATCATCTGCAATACTTTATCGCTACCGCTTTGCAATGGGATGTGGAAATGTGGAAGCAGTTTGCCTGAAGTTGAAACAAGCTCAATAATCGTATCGCTCAGTAATTCGGGTTCAATAGACGAAATCCGAATCCTTTCTATACCTTCGAGAATGGCAAGTTGTTTAAGCAAATCCAAAAATGTTTCGTTGGTATGCCGGCCAAAATCGCCAATATTAA
>JFJP01039990.1_pt1 | contig 12119 bp, 2 predicted proteins | sample 431651 | NCBI WGS metagenome assembly JFJP01 (sample SAMN02602958, study PRJNA72255) | Microbial mat metagenome, whole genome shotgun sequencing project. | biome: fresh water; feature: sink hole; material: water; isolation source: purple microbial (photo- and chemosynthetic) mats found in... | reverse complement strand
TATTAATATCGGCAATTATTTCTCCATCGATTTTCATATCTTCCAAAGGTAAAATATCTTTAAATGAGCTAAGATTAATATGTCCATCAATTGCGCCTTCGATATGTGCATCACTTATTGGGGTACTCACATGCATGGCAATATTAAAGGGATTACCAGCCATCTCTAAATGGAATTTATTCAGATCTATCTTTGTATTATCATTATTTACACCATCATAGAAGACTTTTAAATCAATATTAATGTTATCCACTGATTTAGGTAGATCGGGATACTGAAACATTGCATTTTCAACTACCAAACGAAGATTTGCCGATGGAGTAATAGAATCCGTGAGGGTTCCTTTAACATCTCCTTCGAGAATCAAATTACCACTTGTTTTAAGCTCTTCAAATCCCTCCATATAAATAGCAGGCACCATCGATAAAAGTGATTTAAAACTGGTTTTTTTGGTGTTAAAACGCATATCCACATTAATATCATTTCCTGGCATTTCGACCGATCCATCAAAAGCCAATGCAATATCATTTATTGAAAGCACATTATCTTTAAACGTATAAATGCTTTTAACTAAATCAGCACCAATCGTTGCATCAAAACCGAAATGGGCATCTTTTAAATAACGAATCCCTCCCATTTTTACATTAATTGCATCTGTTGTAGCATTTATTAAAAAATCGGAATAATCACTGCTAAAATTACCTTTAAGCAAAAAATTCAAATTATTTAATGTTGCATCAATACCGGATGTGTAATCATTATATAAAATATGAGCATTTTTAATTTGGAATTTTTTAAGTTGAAGTTTAAAGTCAGACGATTTACTTGTTTCATCTTCTATTACAGCCTCAGATATTTCATCGGATGGAATCATAATATCCCAGTTAACAGAACTGTCCGCAAGTACTATAGCATGAATTATTGGCTGATCAAGTATTATCCCTTTTACTTTTACGTTTTTCTTTAAGGCACTCATTAAATCAACTTGTACATTTAATGATTTCAATGTCATCAACGTATCACCATCGAATTTATCGATTCCTACTATTGATAATTTGTGCAAACCTAGGTTTAAATCAGGGAAACTTTTAAAAAGTGATAATGAAACATCAGCAAACTCAACTTTTGCGTTAACATTTTTATTTATTTCATCTTTTACCTTGTTGAGGATTGAATCTTTAAAGAAAAAAGGTATAATTATCATTAATGCAATAATCAGAACAATAAAAATTAGTATTGATCTGAAAAACCATTTAATAAACTTTTTCATGATGTATGGGATTTTAAATTCAAGTTGTATCAAAGGTAAGAATTATTTGGGAAAAGTGAGATATAATAAGTGATATGTGATATGTGAGTAATATTTTTTCATTTACGATGTTATATTCGATAGGAATAAATTATTTTATATATATTTGCAAACTCAAATGGACCTGTAGCATAATGGATAGTGCATCTGGCTACGGACCAGAAGGTTGGGGGTTCGAGTCCCTCCAGGTTCACAAAAACCGCTAAATTTTAGCGGTTTTTTGTTTATTTATTTGTTGAGTTTATCTTACAAAAACTAGGTTTGGTCAATTCAATCTAAATTAACGAATTATTAATTTGAAAAAGTAAATGATTTCTAATAACTTTAGTATAAAATTACCAAAATGCCCAAAAGCCTAAAACCAATAATTATTCCACCCTATCTCGAACAAGAAATTTATGTTAAGCTTTGTTATATAAATAATCTCAGAGCAAAATTTTTAACTATCGGGTTAGTACTTTATTCTATCTTTATTTCGTTTTATGATGTTCTTTTTAGTCAGAAAATAAGAGAACATGATGAATTTATAAGTCATTTTAAGTTGGATATTATATTGGTTGTTTTTTCAGTTATTTTTACTATATATATCTATTTTAATCAGGTAAAATCAGCAAAGCATATTAAATCTTACCACAAGACAATTCATACTATTATTTCTTTTTTTATTTTATGCTGGGGTGCAGCAAAAGCATGCAATTCGTCTTTCAGCAGTGAAATAGTTCCCCAAGTTTTTTTAATATCTGCATTTATATCGGCAGTTGTGTTTTATTTTCCCTTTTATAACTTTCTGCTCCAATTGCTACTAAGTGTTTTTGGCTATGTGGTTATCGGATTATATTATCAAATAGAAATTGATTTAATCCTTAAGATGGGATCTTTAAATTTAATTCTATTAGCTCTTGCTTTCTTAACTTCAAGATTACTAATTCATCAGAAGATTGAATACTTTTTAAAGGAATACGAGATAAACAGACTAAAAGATGAAAAACTGTTTATAAATGGAATCAAATAACAAAGACCGGAAAATTCCGGTCTTTATTTTATGGGATTCTTACACCAAATACAATAATATCATCTACCTGCTCCCACTTACCTCTCCAATTATCGATATTGGTATTTAATATTTCGCGTTGCTCAGCCATTGGTTTCTGATGGATTTCCTGTAATAAGATTTTAAAGTTTTTCGATTTGAACTTTTGTCCATCTTCGCCACCAAACTGGTCTTCGTAACCATCTGAGAAAATATAAAATACATCACCTTTCTGCAGATCTATTTCGTTATTAGTGAATGTATCTTTTTCCTTAACATATATACCAATAGGCATACGGTCGGCTTTAAACTCCATTAGTTCATTATTTCTAAACATATACATTGGATTATAGGCTCCAGCGTATTGCAATTTCATATTTTCAAGATCTACAACACAAAGAGCTATATCCATTCCATCTTTTGCTTCGCCTTCTTTACCTGTTTGAGATAATGTTCTTTTTACATCTGCCCGTAAATGCGTTAAAATATCACCTGCCAGTTTAACTTCGTGCTTGTTCACTATTTCATTAATGAATGAAACACCCAACATACTCATAAAAGCACCAGGTACTCCATGTCCTGTGCAGTCGGCTGCAATCAGGATAAGAAGGTTATCTTTTTTGGTAAACCAGTAGAAATCTCCGCTAACAATATCACGAGGTCGGAAAAGAATAAAATGCTCTGGTAATACTTCCTGAGCAAACTCCTTAGATGGTAAAACGGCATTTTGTATACGTTTAGCATATTCAATACTATCAGTAATACTTTTGTTCTTTTCGGCAATTTCATCACGTTGAAGCAATATTTCGTCTTTTTGCTTAACCACCTCTTCTGTTCTTTCTTTAACAATTTGCTCCAGTCTAATTTTTTCCAGTCGGAGTTTGCGGGTATAAAGTTTAACGGTTATAGCAATAACGCCAATTGCAGCCAAAACATACAATATCATAGCCCAGAAAGTTTTGTACCATGGAGGTAAAATACTAAACTCATATTCGGCTATTTCGCTTTCGATGCCATATATATTTTGTGCTTGTACTTTAAAAATATATTTACCTTCATCAAGGTTCGTATAATCCTTATAGTCCTTAGTAGCCCAGTTTGACCATTCTTCCTCAAATCCTTGAAGTTTATACCGGTATTTCAATTCTTCAGCAGGAAAATAAGGACTTGAAAAATATAATGTAATATTGTTATGCCTATAATCCTGAACACTTTTAAGGTAATCAGGTTGTTTAAATGATATTGTCAGATTGCTTGTATCGGTATAATAAGTTCCCCAGAACAAAACTGAATCAACAGAAATATTGACCTGCCTTACTAAGCTGTTGTAAGTATAAATATCTTCAATTTTTTTATTTGAGTTATAGAATATAGCATCGGTTGAGGAAGACAACCATGCACTCCCGTTTAGGTCAGGTGTAATATTATAAAAATCATATTTCTTTAATCTTTTAAATGGTAAATCAACAATTGTTGTTTTATCATTGTTTTTAATAATTTTTTCGATATAATTATCCTGATTCAATTTTTCTGATAAAAACCAAAAAACGGAATCATTCTCAACAAATATACCTTTTATATAATCTGTTCTGGTATAAAAAATATCACCAAAATACTGATATTTTTCAATACTATCGGTATTTTGATCATAATAGTAAATACCTTCCCTAGTAGTAATTACTATATCATTATTTATCTTATAAAGTTTATTTTTATCAAGTGCTGGCAATCCACTATTTAAGTCATAATTTTTAATGCCATCCTTCGCCACCTTTAAAATGCCATTTAAAGATGTTCCAAGCCATAAATTACCATCCATATCTTCTAATATTGACTCAATTGTATATTTTGCTCCTATAGAAAGATCTACTGGGCTTTGCCATACACCATTGATATATTCAATATATGCCAATCCTGCATAATGCCCAATGTATAGTCTGTTTTTATAAATTTCAGATTGATAAGTTATTCTGGTGTCATATTGTTTACTTGATATTCTTGGGAATTTTGTATTATTATTCAGCTCATAAACTCCACCCTGATTTGATATGATAAATTTATTTTCGCCATTTTCAGTTTTAACAATATTGAAATCCCAAACAAAATAATCTAATGGTAACTTATTGAAAATAGGCAAGTTATTGCTATTAAAAGACAAAGCATATAATCCGTTTGTAGTACCGACATATAGGTTATTTTTATAAACAGTGATATCGTTAATTATACCTTCTAAACCATTGTTTGGGTTAAAATTGGTAAACGGTGAATTTATTTCAACGCTTGAAATACCATTATTAAGAGCCAACCAAAGAATTCCATCTTTACCCTGAAATGATGAAATTACGGTATTATCCTTCCATCCACAATTCTTATCAAGATGATAAATTATTTCTCCTTGATCATCAGCAATAATATAACCGTTCTGCAAAGTTGAAAATCCATAAGTTCCATCATTTAATCTAATTCCTTGGTATAACTGAGATTTAATCAATAATTCGGATAGTTCCCTAAACTTCTTATTAATGCCACTAATATTTTCTGATTTTCCAGTTTCAGGATTATAAATGAAACATCCCTGACTTACTGTTCCAACGAGTATTTTATTATCTGGAAAAGGTAACATGGCAAAAATATCAAAATCTTTATAGAAGTTACCTCCAGGAGCATCAACTACCGAATCATTTTCTATTACTTTTAGACACCTGTAATCTCCCCAATATAATTTACCATAAACAAAAAAGCTTATAAATCCCCCTTCAGTATTGTTAAATTGTTTTATCAGTTTCTTATTTTTAAATACATATATGTGTTTGCTTGAGCAGAAATACACTTGATCATTTACAATATAAATTCTCCAGACATCCAGAAACAAGTCCTTAACTTCTGAAGTAAGTGAGTGGTATCTTTGATTGCCTTCTTTATCAGGAGCAAGGTATCCTATTTCATTTACTCCTCCTACATAAACGGTACCTAAAGAATCGGCAGCTAATGATCTGATTATGGAATTATTTGAATTCAGAATAGTTGTCCAATTTACACCATCAAATTCAAGAATACCATTATTACCAAAATATACAACTCCCCTATTATCAATACACACGGCCCAGTTTTGCTCAGCAAAATTATACTCTTCTTTTGAATAATTCTTTATAAATGGGATTCCATTTTTATTAATCTGAGCTATAATAGTGCTTAGTTGAGTTAAAATTGCAAATACAATAATTATTAGCTTTTTCATGATTTTTCTAAATTTTATTGCTAAAAAACATATAAATATAAAACAAAAAGACAAAATACTAAAAAGTATTTTGTCTTAATGCTAAATAATTGCTAATTTTTATTTGTTAATGAACACTTTTTTCATGTGGGTATCACCATCAAGTGATAATTTAACCACATAAACACCAGATGCCTCATTTACATTTATTTTTGATCTACTGAAATTTTTGAGAGGTACATTAACTACAGGTAATCCGATTACATTAAATACTTCAACTTGTCCTTTGTTAAATGTTATCTCCTCCGGATTATTAATTTCAATAATAATAGCACCCTGAATTGAATAGATGTTAACCTGATATTGCTTAATATCGTCAATTCCGGTTGATGGATTATATGTAATACTATACTCAGCTGCTGCGGCATTATCATTTCCTGCTAAGTCAGTTGCAACACCACTTACAATATTAATTGTAACTGTTCCCTGAGCTGTAGCAGTTATTGCAGCATCAAATACAATACTATCGGTTGTTGTTAAGGTTGAAATAGATCCGTTTCCGATAGTTATATCTGAGCTAGAAAATCCCGAAACTGCTTCGGTAAATGTAATAGTTGCAGTAAAGTTAGGATTAGTAATTGTTGTACCAGCAGTTGATGAGATCATTACTGAAGGCGCAACACCATCGTATACAACTGCAAACTCTGTAGCGCTATTGTTTCCATTACCAACAGCGTCTTGTGCAACATCAGCTGCAATATTAACAGTTACATTACCACTACTTGTAGGAGTGAGAGTAACTGTAAATATGCTTCCACCATCGGTAAATCCCGAAAGGGTTCCATTAGTAACTGTTATATCATCCACAATAAATCCTGTAACCACCTCACTAAATGTTATGGTTAATGGAATGGAATTATTATTTGTCAACCCTGAAACAGTTGAAGTTATAACAACTGTTGGAGTAGTGCTATCATAAATAATTGATAATTCAGTTGCAGCAGTATTTCCATTTCCGGCAAGATCGAACGCAGCATCAACATTTATGTTAACACTAACTATACCATCTGTTGGAACAAGATTAGCTGTATATACAGCTCCAGAACCTGAGAACCCTGTAATAGTAGCGTTAACAACAACAATATCAGATGATTCAAAATTAGTAACTGATTCGCTAAATGTAATTGTTAATGGTATTGGAGTTGTATTTGTTGGACTTGTAACGGTTGTTTCTATTACTACTGTTGGAGCAGTTCCATCATAAGTTACTGAATATTGAGTGGCTGCAAAATTTGGATTACCATACAAATCATTAGCTACATTCGCAGGAACATCAACTGTAATCGGTCCGTCTCCACTTGGATTGAGTATTATTGAATATACATTTCCAACATTGGTCATTGAGCCAAATATGGTAGCATTTGTAACTATAATATCTGTTGATTCAAATCCTGTAACTGGTTCAGTAAATGTAATATCAATTGGAATAGATGCACTATTTGTTGGATCTGGTTCTGAAGAAGTAATTGCAACAGAAGGAGGACCACTTTCAACAATTATTGAATATTGGCTAGCAGCAGTATTTAAGTTTCCAGCCAAATCGGTTGCTATGCCTGCAGAAATATCAACGGTTATTGTTCCATCGCTACCTGGAACCAAGGTAAACGTATATTCATTACTGTTAGGAACTAGATTCTGAGGGGTACCGTTATTTATAATTATATCATTAATATCAAATCCGTTAACAAGCTCGCTAAATGTAATAGTTATAGGAATTGCATAGCTTGTTGTAGGACTTGCTTCAAGTGATGAGATAGCAACAGTTGGTACCACTGTATCATAATTAATTGAGAATTGAGTAGCAACAGTATTTCCATTTCCAGCAAGGTCTGTGGCTGCATCTGCTACAATATCAATTGTAACCAGTCCATTTGCACCAGGAGTAACATTAAGGGTGAAAGTTGTACTATCAGTGGTGGTTAATACACTGGAAGAACCATTTCCGATATTTATATCACCCAATGCAAATCCGGAAACGATCTCGCTAAATATTATTGTAACTGGAATTGGACTTACATTAGTATAATTTAAAAGATTTGTAGTAATTGTAATTGTTGGTTTTGTGTTATCAAATGTAATTTCGTATGTATTTGAAACGGTATTACCATTACCGTATGTATTGGTTACCGAATTTTCTGGAATAGTAACTGTAACAAGCCCGTCTGAATCTGGAGTTAATGTTACCGTATATGTTGTTCCTGAACCAGATGGAATACCTACCGATCCTCCTACAACAACAAAATCAGTTTGCTCTAAGCCGGTAACAGACTCTGTAAATACAACATCCAATATTATTGATGCTGCACTTGTTGGACTTTGAGTTACTGATGATAAAGTAACATCTGGTCTTGGTCCTGCATAAACGATCGTAAATGGTGTTACAAGAGCCGTATTTAAGTTTCCGGCAAGGTCAGTTGCAACATCAGCAGGAATACTTACAGTAATTGTAGCAACACTTGCGGTAATATCAGCAGTATAAGTAATACTATCAAGAGTAGCTAAATTAGCTGCTGTACCATTTGTTACGGCTATTTCTCCACTGGTTAATCCAATAACCTTCTCACTAAATGTGATCGTAACCTCAAATTGCTCATTAAATGTTGGATTATTCTCTGTACTAGTAATACTTAGTGCAGCCGGAGGATTATTGTCGTATATGATACTGAATATATTAGATGCAAGGTTTGGATTATTAACCACATCAAAAGCCTTACCAGCAGCAACACTTAAAACAATAGTTGAAGAACTTGCCGGAGGAGTAAGTGTAGCAGAATATACATTTCCAAGAACTGACATACCAGATAATGATCCAGTAGACACAGTCACATCAGTAATATCAAAACCAGTTACACTTTCATCAAACGTAAAGGTAATAGGAATTGAAGTACTGTTTGTTGGGCTGGTTAATGAAGAGGCAATAACAACTGTTGGTTGTGTATTATCAAATGTAATTTCGAGTTCATTCGATGGATTATTTCCATTACCCAATGTGTTAATTGCCACATTTGCCGGAATGTTAACTTTTACCAATCCTGTAGCAGCAGGAACAAGTGATGCAGTATAATCAATATTGTTTGTTGTTTGCAAGTTATTTACTAAACCGTTGGTAACAACAAAATCTGTTGCATCAAAGTTATTAACTGATTCTGTAAAAGTTATTGTTATTGGCAGTGGTGTAACATTTGTTGGATTTGCACCAGAGTATGTAATAGTAACATCGGTGCTAGTACCTTCGTACATAATACTAAACTGTGTTGCAGCGACACTATTATAATTACCAGCCAAATCAATAAATGCATTTGTATTAATATCGACAGTAACCAAACCAACGGATGAAGGACTAACATCAACAAAATAAGTAATACTATCAGTTGTTGTAAGATTTGAAAGCACTCCATTAGATACTATTAAATCAATATAATCAAAATCGAGTACTTTTTCGCTAAAATCAAACTCAACCACAATTGGAGAAACCTCTGTTGGACCAGGCAAGAGAGTTGAGGTAATTGTAACTGTCGGACTAATATTATCATGTTTAACAACCAATGCCGTTGGAGCAACATTGTCATTGCCAGCCAAATCGTTGGCTGCACCGGCACTGCATCCAATAGTAACAGAAGTATTAGCATCTGCAGTTATTGCAACATCAAATGTAATGCTATCCGAAGTTGTGCAACTTACTTTGGTTCCATTAGTTACAGTAATATTTCCGATAGCAAATCCAGTTACTCTCTCGCTAAACTTAAACTCTACTTCTAAAGCAGTATTGTTAGTTGGGTTTGGTGTTACAGAAGTTATTGCAAGAGTTGGAGCCGTTCCGTCATAAATTACAGATAACTCATCGGCTGCTGTATTTGTATTTAAGGCTGCATCAGATGCAACACCAGCGGCAACATTAACAGTTACCTCATCATCAGATATTGGAGTAATAAGCACAGTATAAGTAGTACCTGTACCACTAAAACCTGATTTATTTCCATTTACAACAGTTATTCCGCTTTCAACAAATCCTGTTACACTTTCGCTAAAGGTTATAGTAGAAGTAAACGCACTGTTTAATGGACTTGGCTTATTAGATGTAATCGTTACTGTTGGCTGAATATTATCATAAGTTCGGGTAATTGTATTTGAAACTATATTTAAATTACCAGCCATATCCTGACAAACACCTGCAGTAACCTTAACATCTACTACTCCATTTGATTGAGGTTCAATTAGTACCGTAAAATTGCTATCATTAACAGTAGTAAAGTTTGACTTAGTTGCATTATCGGCAGAAATATCATTTATATCGAAATATTGTACCTTCTCACCAAATTCAATATCAACAGTAAATACGCCGTTAACATTTGCTGGTGCTGTTGTTGAAAGTGTAACTGTTGGAGCAACAATATCGGCAGTTGTAAATGCCCATGTTGCAGAACCAGTTATACCTGCATAATTATTATTTGATGCATCGCGTAAAGCGCCAGCAGCAATTTCTATATAATACTTATTCTTGCTGCTAAAATCAGCAGCAGGATTGATAGTAATTGTATTTGTACCTGCGCCTGTAACTTTTGTAGAAGTTATGTCAAACTGCTCATGAACACCTGGTATTGTGAGGTTTGTTATTGTTACATTTCCCGTATTTTTGTTGACAATTTCGTTAAATGTAATTACCAGATCAGATGCAACAGAAACATCAACTTCATTGTTATCTGGGCTATAATTTGTTGCTACTGGTAAAGCCACATCTTTTGTAGTAAAGTTCCATTCCCCTGTAGAAGTAATACCTACAAATGGATTTGATGTAGCATCTCGGAATGCATCATTATCAATTAAAACATAGTAATTATTTTCACCTACAAAATCAGCAGCAGGGTTAATTGTAATTGTAGCAGTTCCACTCCCGGTAACTTTAGCATCAGTTACTAAAATTGATTCATGTTCAAGCCCAGTGGTTGAATTCCAAATATGAATATTTTTTGAACTTTGTGCATTAACAATCTCGCTAAAGTTTATTACTAAATCTGAATTTAGATTAATACCCGTAGCATTATCTGTAGGAGATGTTGATAATATATATGGAGAATTTGCATCTATTGCGGTAAAATTCCATGTTGTAATAAGAGCAATACCGGCAAAGTTATTGCCCGCATTATCTTTTAAGGCAGTGTTTGCAATAAGCACATAATAATTATTTGAACTGATCAGGTTAATTGATGGATTAATAGTAATTGTTGTTGTACCATATCCTGTAACATAAGTTGAAGTTGCCACATTAAATACTTCATGATCTGAACCCAACGTAGAATTATAAATCGTAATGTTTCCTGTACCTTTATTTACTACCTCATTAAATACAATCTCTAAATTTGAAGCAAGAGGAACGCCTATTGCATTATCAGAAGGTGTAAATGAAGCAACCGTTGGTGCATTATTATCATAAGTAATAGAATACTGAGTAGCCGCATTGTTGGTATTGCCAGCATTATCAGTTGCTACACCTGCTGCAATATTAACCGTAACTGCAGTACCTGTCGGAGTTATATTTATTGTAAATGTTGTACTATCGGTCGTGCTTAGTGCTCCTTTATTACCATTAACAACTGTAATGTCACCCACAGCAAAGAGATTAACTTCTTCTGTAAATTCTATGGTAAAAGGTATTGGTGATGTATTTGTTGGATTTGGAGCCGTGGTCGAAATGTCAACTCCTGGTTTCGTTCCATCGTAAGTTCGAGATAATTGTGTAGCTGCAGTATTTGAATTACCGGCTAAATCGGTAATCTCATCTAATGCAAAATCGACTGTTACGGCTCCATCAACTAAAGGAGTAATACTAACATCCCAATGTGTAGCATCAAATTTTGTTAAACCCGATGGACTTCCATTACCAACAGTTACATCCTCAAGTGTAAGACTCCCTTCGTTTATATTTTCGGAGAATGTAATTCGAACTGGAAAAGGTTTAAGATTTGTTGTACTCGATGCTGTTGATGATAATGATACAGTTGGGTTAACATTATCAAATATTGTTGAAATGGTATTTGTTGAAGCATTATTCCAGTTTAAAGCAGCATCCTGTGCTTTAGTTGCTCCAACACTAACTGAAACAGTACCTTGTAATGTGGGTGTAATAGTTGCAGAATAGGTTGTGCCGGAACCTGAAAAACCAGAAACTGTTGCACTATTCGTAGCTGTTATGTCCTCTGATGCAAAACCAGTAACAATTTCAGTAAACAAAAATGTAACATTAAAAGCAGCATTTGTTCTGGAAGGCACCGAAGAGTCTAAAGAAACTCCCGGAGCATTGTCATCGAAAGTTAAAGAAATAGTATTTGAAGCATCATTATTGTTTCCTGCCAAATCGGTACATTGTCCTGCGTTAATCTTTATCGTCACTAAACCGTCAGTAACAGCTGTGGCATTAAACGTAAAAACAATACTATCAGTTGTACTAACTGCCGAAAGGTTACAATTGGTTTTAGTAATATCAGAAACAGCAAAATTAGTAACTC
>JFJP01039988.1_pt1 | contig 12120 bp, 9 predicted proteins | sample 431651 | NCBI WGS metagenome assembly JFJP01 (sample SAMN02602958, study PRJNA72255) | Microbial mat metagenome, whole genome shotgun sequencing project. | biome: fresh water; feature: sink hole; material: water; isolation source: purple microbial (photo- and chemosynthetic) mats found in... | reverse complement strand
TTAATCTTGCTTTCCTCGGCCTCACGATCAACATCATTGGCCCCCTGCAAAAACTCCATAAGCCTCGGCAAACCCATATAAAATCCAAGCATTACAGCACCAACCATTGAGGTTGAGCTGTATCTGCCGCCGATATAATCGAACATATAAAAACAGCGCAGATACCTGTCCGGGTTATCCATCGGACTTTTTTCCCCGGTAACGGCCAGGCAATGCTGAGCAGGATCAAGCCCCTCACGCAGAAGAGCCTCGCGTGCCAGCTGTTCATTGGTGAGGGTTTCCAGTGTAGTACCGCTTTTTGAAACAATATTGATGAGGGTGGTCGACAAATTCACCCCGGATATCACCTCAGCAGCGTCATCCGGATCAACGTTGGCGATAAATCGGACCTTTCGCCCCGGCATGCCGAAGGCCTTAACTGCTTCGAAAACAGATCTCGGGCCGAGATCGGAACCGCCGATACCGATGTGGAGCATGGTATCAAAGGGTTGGCCGAACTTGTTGAGCAAGGAGCCGTTTTCAAGATCGCCAAGAAAGGTTCTAAGCTTCTCCACTTCCCGCCAAGCTTCGTGACTTGCCTTGGCCGCAGCCGGTGACGGATCAAAAAGATCACGAACGGCAGTATGAAGAACCTGACGGTTTTCCGAGGTGAAGCCTTCAATACGATTCATCACTGCTCCACGCCGCATCATTTTGAATTGTTCGACCAAGGATAATTCATCGGACAGCTCCTGCAGCGTATCAAGGACCACATCGTCAACCCGTTGCGTGCCAAACAGCAGTCGCCAATTTTTCGAACGACACACATAGCGCGCCAATCGGCCATCAGCTTGTAAGGCGCCGGTGCTCGTCAGATTATAGGGGCTTTTTGCCAGCCTCTGCAGTTCAGGGAAAACCTTCGTATCGGCAAGTCCTTTAAATAGCTGTTCCATATTTCAATCTCCAAGGTTCATGAACGGCCATGGGTGAAACCGTCTTCAGCGAGTTTTCTCAATTCAGCAATCGTTTCACGATAATCAGCGCTGCCGTACACCGCCGATCCGGCAACAAAAATATTCGCCCCGGCGGCGGCAACAGCACCGATCGTCTTTTTGCTGACGCCGCCGTCAACCTCAATATCAACCTGCAGATTTTTTGCAAGGATACGCTCTTTTAATTGCCGCAGCTTGACAAGTGTCGAGGGAATAAAGGATTGACCCCCGAAGCCCGGATTGACCGACATCAGCATTACCAAGTCGATCTCTTCGAGAATATAATCCAGCGTTGTCAACGAAGTCGCAGGATTAAGAACAACCCCAGGTCTTTTACCGAGTTCGCGGATATGGGTTATCGTTCGTTGCAGATGGGAACAGGCTTCGACATGCACGGTTATCCAGTCAGCACCGGCCGAGGCAAAGGCGTCAACATAGCGATCGGCATCGCAAATCATCAAGTGAACATCGAGAGTCTTTTTGGTAGCCCTGCGTGCAGCCTCGACAATCAAAGGGCCGATGGTAATATTCGGGACAAAATGACCGTCCATGACATCGATATGGATAACATCGGCACCGGCCGCATCGACTGCGCTGATCTCTTCTCCCAACCGTGTGAAATCCGCTGACAATATCGACGGTGCTATAGAGACTGGTTGTTTCATCTTCTTCCTCGGTTCTCTCTGTGTTATTTGAGTATTGATATTTGTCGTACCCTGTCCCCCGGCAACATCTCGATCCAGCCATCCAACTCTAAACACAGCAGCAGTTCACTGACCCGTGCCGGTGATAATCCGATTTTGGCGATGAGTTCCTCCCGCTGCTGCGGATAGGTATCAAGGTGGTTAAGCAGGGTTAAAGCATCCGGTTCAAGCGCCGAACTCTCGGCATGTTTTACCGCTGTCGCACATTCGGAAACAGCTATAGAATCGGTGAGATCCAGTTCATCGACAATATCTTCGGCGGTCTGCACCAGTTTTGCCCCTTGTTTCAACAGCCAGTGAGTCCCCTCGCTCTTACAAGAATCAATATGCCCCGGTACGGCAAACACCTCTCGCCCGCAATCAAGGGCTATCTGCGCCGTAATAAGCGAGCCGGAGCGTTTGGCCGCCTCGACCACCACCACGCCTTTGCTGAGACCGGCAATAATCCTGTTGCGCGCCGGAAAGCGGAATCCTTCCGGTCGAGTACCAAGGGGATACTCTGTCACCAGCACCCCCCTTTCGCCTATCTCTCGGAAAAGTACCGAATTCTGCTGCGGATAAATAATATCAAGACCACAGCCGAGAACAGCAACGGTGCTCCCTTTACCGCCGAGGGCTCCGGCATGGGATTCAGCATCGATTCCTAGAGCCAGTCCGGAAACCACGGTCAAGCCCCTGGCGGATAGTCTCTCTGCCAATGTAAAGGCAATTTTTCTGCCGTACCCGGTTGCCGCCCTTGAACCGACTATGGCGACCGCCGTATTGCACAGCAGCTCTTTGCGGCCAAGGACATATAACACCGGCGGCGGGTCGGCAAGCTGCCGAAGAACAGGGGGGTAGCCTTCATCTTCATAGGACAAGGCACATGCACCAATTGTCGCCAGATGGTCAAGTTCCTGTTGTCCGCGGCGCAAAGTTTCGGCCAGGGGAAAGGGTCCGGCTCCTCTTTGCCGGCGCAGACCCTGCACGAGAAGCAACTCTTTTCCGGTGGCTCTAAGGACCGCGGTGGGAGAATGGAAGTGATCAATTAAACGCCAGTAGCTGGAAAGGCCCAATCCGGGCACCAGACTCAGGCTTATCCAATCGAGGGTGGCAACCACGTATCGCCTGCCTTTCACAACGAGCAAACAGCTGCAAAGCAGCCATACCGCTCTTTTAAACGAAGACCGTCTTACCGCTGGTAATCGGGCTGATCAATCGGTCATAAACACTTTCAATTCTTCAACCCGCGAAGGATGCTTCAGCTTCATAATTGCCTGTGCCTCAATCTGGCGAATCCGCTCCCTGGTAACCGCGAAACATTTCCCCACTTCTTCCAGGGTATGGTCGCAATCGACATCAATGCCGTAACGCAGTCTCAGAACCTTGGCTTCACGCGGCGATAGAGAGGACATGACTTGACTCAAACACTTTCTCAGGCTGGCAACCATGGATACTTGGTCCGGTCCGAGTTTCTCCTTATCCTCGATAAAATCGCCGAGGAAGGTCTCTCCGTCATCGCCCACCGGGGTATCGAGGGAAATGGCATCCTTGGCAATCTTCAAGGCCGATTTTACCTTGCCGACTTCGGTGCCCAACTGTTTGGCCATTTCCTCGGGCGTCGGCTCACGATGTTCTTCAAGGAGAAAATCCTTGGAAACCCGGAGCAGTCGATTGATCGTCTCGATCATATGGACCGGCAAACGAATGGTTCGGCCCTGATCGGCAATTCCGCGGGTGATTGCCTGCCGTATCCACCAGGTGGCGTAGGTGCTGAATTTATAACCGCGGTGATAGTCGAATTTTTCCACCGCCTTCATCAAACCGATATTACCTTCCTGGATAAGATCAGAGAACTGCAAGCCTCGATTAACAAATTTTTTTGAAACGGAAATTACCAGGCGGAGATTGGCCCGAACGAGGCCTTCTTTTGCCTGCTTATAAATGTCCCAGCCGGCATCAATCTCCTGAAGGGCCTGTTGCAACTGCAACTGATCGATACCCGACTCTTCAAGAATCTGGCGACTGACTTGCCGCATAAGGGCTTCCGGCAGCGCAGCCTGAGTGGCGGTGGGAAGATTGCTGCTATGTTGATGCATCAATTCGACGAGAACTTTCCGGGAGCGTTTCGACAATTCCTCAAGGCCATCAGCCATCGCTTTGATACACTCGACACAAATAAATTTTTCGGCAAATAAAGCTGCTATTTCCTCACCTTTCTCGAGAATTTTCTCAAAGAGCTCTCCCGCCTCGGGGCCATTTTCCGGCAAAACCAGATAGTCTGTCAGCAGCTTCTCTCTTAAGATATTCAAATTTACAGCTTGCTCGACACGGGCTAAAAAATCCCGGCTTTCTCGTTTCATCGTGCCGGGTTTGTTGTCAAGGATGCCACCGAGAATCTGACATATCTTCTCATTATTACCCTCGAGACCTCGAACCACTTCGCATAAGGCGGGAATCGCCAGAGGCGCTTTGAGAACAGCATTCTGCACCCTCTGTTTGCCCGCCTCCATCATCTTAGCAAGCTTCAATTCTTCTTCGTGGTTGAGAAGGGTAAGTGTTCCCATTTCCCGAAGATAGATGTTCATCGGGTCAATGGAACCTTTCGATTTGCTCACCTTATCCTGTTCTTCAGAATACCGAGCAGCACGGCGCCGGTCCCGCTTACGCCGATCACTCTGGGCGCTGCTTCGACGATCTTGAAGTTGGTCGTTCTGTTTTTCCTGCGAAAACTCCGAGAGTTCTACTGGAACTGCCATCTCATCGGCAATATCTTCGGGGAAATCATCAGTGAGACCAAAGGATGAGGAATCGTCCTCCAAATCATATTCTCTCATGACCTCATCGGCCTCCCTGATTCTGTCTTCTTCATTTCCTGCCGACACCATGAAACTCTCCTTTCATCAAATAGCGGTACAAACCAGATGCCAATGGTTCGGGTCAATTCCGCCCCCCTTATCGAATGAATAATGAAACGGCTGCGCTCCATTATCAATTCGAATTTGTTTCTTCCAATCAAACGAAACAGATGGAAATGTCAAGAATTTTTCTTGCCTTTATGAAAGTAATAAACCTCTTGCTGCACAGTTTCGTTAAAGAAAATTCCCGGATAAGCGCCACCTTCACGCTTACTGAAGGTTTCCATGCAATTGCCCTGTGATTTTTTGTTTCTCTGTCAGCAACTCCTGGAGAAGCTGCTGATCACCATTTTTTTCCGCCATTTCAATTTGTTGCATTATTCCTTCAGATTGTTTCTTCAATTGAAAGGTTCTGAGATAGCGAAGAATCTCCGTCAGTTCCTGATCGAAGTCCTCATCCCCCTCGGAATCTACCCATTGGGAACGCAGAAGAACGTCGGCAACAAAAGTTCTTTCGGCACCTTCCGGCAACACACTGAGCAATTCTTCAGGTTCAGTTTGCCGGTTTGCAGCTCGTATCCGCTCCAACTCGAGAAAGAGTATTTCGCCTATGCTCCCGGCAAGACAGTCCCTGAGACCGGCAGCGGCCAAGCGAGAAAAACACTGCGGCTGAAGAATCATGAACTGCAAAAGTTGCCGCTGCGCCATATCCAAGGAGGTCCTTGGTTCAGGCCTGATCGTATGTGCCGGTTTGACCGGCGACTGCTCCGAAGATGCAGCCGGTCCCTGGAGATCGGTATCGAGTTGCCCGGCCGTAAGACCGAGTTTTTCGGCAAAATGGGCAATAAAGAGTGAACGCTGCAGGGGAGAAGCCGCAACAGCGATCAAAGGCCTCAGTTCTTCGAGAATTTTGCTCTTGCCGTCAAGGGTGAGGCCGTGTTTTCCTACTAAATGTTCAAGGGCAAACTCCGGCAAAGCAACGGCCTGTTCCAGAAGCACGTTGAGATCCGCCAGCCCCCGTTGCCTGACAAATGTATCAGGATCGTGCCCTGCCGGGAGAAAGGCCACCCTGCCGGGAATCTGTTCGGCGAGAAACAGCGGTACAGCGCGCACCGCCGCCTTTCTTCCGGCCTCATCCCCATCAAAGAGGAGCGTTACCCTTTCGGCAAATCGCTTGAGCAAACGAAGTTGTTCGCGCGTTAGGGCCGTGCCGAGGGGGGCCGCCACGTTATTACAACCATGGGCCACGAGCGAGATGAGGTCGAAATTTCCTTCAACGAGAATCCCATGATTGTGTTTCCGGATAAATTCTTTTTGTTGAAAGAGGCCAAGCAGCAATTTACTTTTGTTAAAGACCGGACTCTCGGGGGAATTGAGATATTTGGGCTGTCCTTCCCCGACAATCCGCCCACCAAAACCGCAAATTCGGCCGCTGATATCAAAAATCGGAAAGAGAATCCTGTCGCGAAAACGATCATAGCTGCCCCCCTGCTCCTTTTCAACCAGTAACCCTGCGAGAATGGCGACTTTTGTCTCCTCTTTGCCGAGCTGGTTGCCGAGGTAATTCCACCCCACCGCCTCAACCGCCGGCGCGTATCCTATGCGGAAATGGCTTATAAGTTCTTTGCTTACCCCTCTTTTTGCTAGATATTCCCGTGCGATATGACCACCTGACGTTTCTTGCAGATAATGAGCATAGAGGGTCGCACACTTCTCGTTGATGGCGAAAAGGTGTTCGCTTTTTTGCTGGCGTTCCTGTTCTTCTCTTGACGGACGACGTTCCGGCAGCTCAATGTGATACCTTTTTGCCAACTCTTTCAAGGCGGAGGGAAAATCAAGATTATGATATTTCATCATAAAACTAAAAACATCACCGGACGCACCACAGCCAAAACAGTGATAAAACTGCTGCCCCGCATGCACGGAAAATGATGGGGTCTTCTCACCGTGAAACGGACAACGTCCGAGAAAACGCACACCGCTTCGTTTCAACTCCACACATTCTCCGATAATCTGCACAATATCAGCACGTTCCTTAACAAACGCCGCCATATCATCCCGTAAATCATTGCCAACCATAGTCCCGTCCATGTAAAAGTACAGTGCATCTTCAATAAATTGATACTATACTACTCTTATCTGGGGCTTGCCATGAATTGGCCGGCGATTTCCCAACACCTCTACCAATCAGCCCGGCTTTTCGGCATGGACGATTTTGCAAACGCTCTCGCTTATGAAGTAAAACAGGAAATTGCCGACCGATATTTCGGCTTTAGAACACGCATTGAACATCGCTGTCGAGAATATCTGACACAACTGCAAGATTCCGGAACGACGCTTACAGCACACATTCAGCTCGATTTATGCCGCATGCAGTTCCTCCTTCGGGATCCTCATCTTTTTCATACCTTCCTTGATCTTATAGGCCTCCCTCGGGAGATTGCCGCGGATGTCTGTAAGCGGCCACTCCCCTTCGGAGAACAGGAACTTTTCCTGACCCTCCGCGGACATGGATTTACCCGTTGGCGAAGATTTCGCGGATTGGCTATCGTTGTTTATGGGTTTCTTATGGAAAGCGTTGCAATATACCAAAGAACCTTTCAAGAGTTCAAAGAGGAATACACCGAGATTTCTGCAGAAATCGACAAATTCCAACAGCAAAACGACCTTGGCGAAATCCTCAGCTACCTCCGCCAACTCGATTCTCCCGATGCGGAACGCTTGAAATTCCTCCATTCCGACTCGGCCCTGCCATCAGGAAAATCATTGCAGAATGAACTCGTTATCGCAAAACCCCCGCCAGTCGAAAACTTCATGATCAGCCTCTCCCTCTTACCGCCCCTCAAACAAATTATGGGGAGTTTTAGAGCGCTTCTTGATCAGGCCTATTCCCTTCATAAGCAAAACAAAACATCGCAGTTGCCCTTTTAAGGATAGTACTTCGGTATTTTTTTGAGCAAAGGGACCACCTGGGGATTTTAAAATTTGTTTTCCAAAGACGGACACGATATACTTTTCCCATGCGGTAAGTCTCTCCTGACATAATGACGGCATTCCCGACGTCGCAAAATCGAATACCTCCTCCTTTGCGCCATGATCGACAACAGGTACGTAACAGCCTCGGATCTCGGCACGAACCAGCGCCTTAAAGAAATTGTCCTTTCTTGCTGTACTTCTGCCCTCTGTATAGCGCAAGGTCCACTTCCGACTCCTGAAGAATTGCGAAGGGCCACTCTTATCCTTCTGACTGATCCTGTAAATGGCCGCCTGCTCCTGGAGCATTCCGCCCTCCCTCCTTCCACGCCCGTCCTCTATCTTTCCTGTGAGGAAACTTTTCCCCTTTTCCTCCAACAGTATCGCGACAGATTCCTGCTCGACTGCATGCTCATTCCTGTGCCCCTTGATATTTTTCAACAGAGAATCCATTTCCTCTGCCGTGTGCAAAAAATGAGTGTCGAACACCATGCCAATTACGCCACTCTCAATCGACAACTTGATGCACTTTCAACCCGTGATGGTTTAACAGGACTTTTCAACCGGCACCACCTTACCAAGAATCTCGCGCATCTCATGAAGGAGGCACAAAGTAAAGAGGAGGATCTTTCCTTACTGCTTCTGAATATCGATTTCTTTAATGCCGTCAATAAGACATCAGGACAAAAATACGGCGATTTCATTCTCAACGAAATGGCGGCAAGACTGACATCCACCGCCGGTAAAAATGAAAGCTGCTATCGTTTTTCCGGTGAAGATTTTATCGTTCTCATGCCGGGAACCGGCCTTGATGAAGCAAAAAAAACTTCCGAAAAAATTCGCCGGGTCTGCTGCGATAAACCGTTCAGCCATCGCCAGACAAAACAAAGCATTACCGTCTCCATGGGCCTGGTCTCCCGCAAAAGCCATAATCCCCTCGACCATGATGACTTTATCAACATGGCCGAAACCGCTCTTTTCATGGCGAAGGCCAGAGGACGCAACAGACTGCAGATCTTTAATCCTCACACATGCCAGGACCAGCTGACACCGAAAAAATCCATGGCATTTTTGAAAGAAACGCTGCAGCGAATCATGGAAAAAACACGAAGCTCGGCGATAGCCTCGGTGCAGCTGCTTGCTAAAAATGTCGCCGGCCCGGAGCATCAGACGCATGCAGCCACGGTTGCCAGTTACATTACTCTTCTCGGCCGGCAGATGGGCTTACCGTCGCAACATATTGAGGTCTTTCATAACGCCATAACCCTTTGCAACAGTTTTCGTTCTCTGCTCCACAGTGACATGATCAGTAAACCTGGGCAGTTGTCTTTTAAAGAGCGACAAATTATTAATGACTTGCCATTCAAGCTCACCGAGCTTACTGATATGTTCGATTACTTTGCCAAGGAACGCGAGGTGTTGTTATGTCAGGGCGAACGATATGACGGCAGCGGTTATCCAGAAGGCCTAAAAGGTGATGAAATTCCTCTTGGCGCAAGAATATTCTCAATTATCGATGCGGTTGCGGCGATGAATGCCGAACGGCCCTATCGACGTAAACTGACGCCCGAAGAAATAGTAGGTGAATTACGTAAGGAGGCCGGCAAACAGTTTGATCCGTTCTTGGTTGCAGAATTTCTTACCGTCATTAAGAAAAACCATCTTCTCAACCTCGACGATTCGTTTATTGAACACGCCCGTCAGGATTTATTCAATTCCTTCCCGGAACTTACTCCATGACAGATCACTCCCTTAACTGCATCAATGCGAAAATCGAATCGTTTCCGGCATTGCCGGCGATCGTTACCAAGGTCTTGGCCATTACTGCTGATCCGGAAAGCAGCGCCAACGACATGATGCAGGTCATTCTTCCTGATCAGGCGATGTGTGCCGCCATCCTGAAAGTAGCAAACTCGGCTTTTTTCGGCATTCCCCGCGAGGTCAGTACCATCGAACGAGCCGTTGTCGTTCTCGGCCAGGAGGAAATTAAAAATATCGTCATCGGCAAGGCCATTTTTGCATCGTTTCCGAAGATGACCAGAGAAACCAGACAGAAAGTCGGACTTTTCTGGGAACACACCTTTACCTGCGGCCTGGCGGCAAAGCTCATAGGGGAAGATCTCCGTATCTCCCCCAGCGAACTGTTCATCGCCGGACTCATTCATGATATCGGCAAGCTGGCAATGTTTCTTACCTTTCCTGAAAAATATCCCATTCTCCAGGAGCTCTCCAATCATCCTCTCTTTGATAATATCGCCAAGGAAAGAAAAATTTTTGCCGTGAGCCATGATCAGGTGGGGCTGCAACTGGCAATGAAATGGTTGCTGCCGGAACAACTGGTGGCTGCCATCGGCTACCATCACACGCCAAGGGAAGCGACACTTTTCCGCCAGTATCCGCTCATCATCCAAGTCGCCGATATTCTTTCCCTCATGTATTGCAGCCCGGAGATTCTCAGGGCCCAGGATGTTTCCAAGATTTTTTCCGATTTTCTTCCGGAAACCGGCGTCCTCTGGCAGGAAACCGGCCTCGAGTGGCATGAGGAAAATCTCGGCCGGTGGTTTGAAGGTTTAAAACGCAGTCGCCAAAGTTTTCAGGCAATTCTCAGTATCTTTGCCTCTCCATGAAAATCACCTCGATTAAACGTACCATCAGAAATACCCGTCGTTTTGGGGAAATCATCAAGGTACTTTCGAAATTTGGTTTCCGCCAATTGGTGCAGGACACCGGTCTGCACCGACTCCTCGGCAACAGCAAGGAAGAACTGGACGCCCTGTCCGGCAACGGCAATGAGTCACTGCCTCGGCCGGTTCGAGTGCGCATGGTTCTTGAAGAACTCGGTCCGACCTTTGTCAAACTCGGCCAGATCCTTTCCACCCGCCCCGACCTTATCCCGCCGGAATGGGCAAGTGAATTTAAAAAACTCCAGGATAATTGTCAGCAGGTACCATTTGCCGAGATATATCAGGTCCTGGCTTTGGAGTTTCCCGGGCGGCTTGACCTTATTTTCAGCTCCATTGAGGAAACGCCGCTTGCGGCTGCTTCCATCGCCCAGGTACACCGGGCCATCATGCTGGATGGAAGCCAGGTTGTGCTCAAGGTCCTTCGACCCGGCGCCCGGGAATTGATCGAAGAAGACATGGCCCTGGTGGAGAGCCTGGCGCAGCTCCTGCAACAGTACTTTTCCGATCTCGGTTACAGCCCAACTGCCGTTGCCAAGGAATTCTCCAGGGAATTACTGAAAGAATTGAACCTGGTCCTCGAGGGCCAATCAACCGATCGCTTGCGACGCTACTTTGAAGGCGACAACAACATCAGCTTTCCCAAAGTTTACTGGACTGCTACCACCCGCAACGTCCTGACCATGCAGGAAATAGAGGGCAGGCTGCTGTCAACCGTCCTGCCGGAAGAGTTGTCGGCGGCCGATCGACGGGCAATTGTCGCCAACGGTACCGATGCTGTCTTCAAGCAATGTCTGCGTTTCGGTTTTTTCCATGCCGACCCCCATCCGGGTAATATTTTTCTCCTGCCGGGCAACAGGCTCTGTTTCGTCGATTGCGGTATGACCGGGCAACTGGACCGAAAGACCACGGAACAGCTCATTAATCTCGTGGCCGGAGTCGTTAAGGGGGATATCGACCGATTATGCCGGGTCGTGGTGGAACTGACTGAGGTCGATCCAATGGTTACCGACAGTCGTGATTTCCGCCTGGAACTGCGACACCTCACCGAACATTTCCGCAACACGGAACTGCAGCACCTGAATATCACCGGCCTGCTGTCCGATTTCTTTGGTATGTTGCAGCGATATCGGATTCAATGTCCGGGCGACCTGATGCTCTTGACCAAGGCTTTAACCACCATCGAAGGCGTCGCTGCCTATTTCGATCCGACCTTTGATGTGCTGGCGCATGTCGAACCACAGATCCAGGAAATTGTCATCAAGCGCCACAGCATGGGAGCAATACGCAAGCGAATTTACAAAACCCTTGCCAGTTCCTTTGAAATTCTGGAAGATTTACCAAGTGACCTGCAGCGATTTCTCGACCACGCGAGACACAGCCGGTTCACCCTCAATCTTGAACTGAAGCGGATAGAACATCTCTCCGAACAACTGGACACCTCAAGCCGCCTGATGGGCATTGCCATGATCATCGCGGCGCTGATCGTCGCCTCCTCCATTCTCATCCTTGCCGACCGTATGTCACGCCAACCCGGATTCATCGGCACGCTCGGCATTCTCGGTTTGATTTTGGCGGGCATCAATACGGCAATCTTCGTCATTTCCTTTTTGCTGCCACGCAAGCATAAATAAGAGACGGGTGCACGCCTACCACACCCCTCCTTTGCCATGGCATACGGCGGCCATCAGACAAGCGATCCGGCCTGCCTGCACATATCGGCGAAGGTCGACGCATCAAGGCTGGCCGCCCCGACAAAGACACCGGATACATGTGGCAAGACAAGATACTGGCGAACGTTATCCGGAAGCACCGCTCCGCCATAAACAATAGGCCAAAGGCTGAACATCGCCTTGATATGCTCGACCGACTCGACAACCTTCTGCGGCGCTTCAGCAATCTTTGCCGTCAGCGCTTCGACCGGGGTATAGGCCACAAGAAGCTTATCTCCACC
>JFJP01039987.1_pt1 | contig 12123 bp, 11 predicted proteins | sample 431651 | NCBI WGS metagenome assembly JFJP01 (sample SAMN02602958, study PRJNA72255) | Microbial mat metagenome, whole genome shotgun sequencing project. | biome: fresh water; feature: sink hole; material: water; isolation source: purple microbial (photo- and chemosynthetic) mats found in... | reverse complement strand
GATAATGGTACTCGCCCCGTATCTCCTTCTTGCAAGCTACAAAGCAAATGGAGATGTTAAAGTATTGCTGCTTGGAAAGATCAGGGCAAACCTTTTTTCATAGAGATATTCTATTAACCTTGCACTTTTTATCAGAACAATCTATTTGATTTGAAAGCCTTGTCTGAATTATTAATACAAGCTGGAGAGTTATGATATGAAATCATAATAAAAAAACGGAGGTGTCATGAAAGAAGATCAGCACAACGATTTTTATGAGAGGTTGGAAGCAAAAGGAGTCTCAAGAAGGGATTTTCTCAAGTACTGTACCGCATTGACAGCCGCCATGGGCTTGTCTCATACGATGGTGGGACAGGTTGTCGCTCAGGTTGAAAAGGCTGCCTCAAAACCCAGGCCGCCGGTGATTTGGCTGCATTTCAGCGAATGCACCGGATGCTCCGAGGCATTTTTAAGAACACCGGATGTGGGGGCCATTATCCTTGAAACCATTTCTGTGGAATACCATGAAACCATCATGGCGGCATCCGGCCATCAGGCGGAAAAAAGCCTGCACGATGCCGTCAAAAAATACAGGGGCAAATTCGTCTGCATTGTTGAAGGGGCCATTGCCACCAAATACAACGGCGCTTATGGCAAAGTCGCGGACAGAACCTTTCTCGCCATTGCAAAGGATGTCGTTCCAAAGGCCGCTGCCGTTATCAGCCTTGGCACCTGCGCTGCATATGGCGGCGTATCCGCAGCGAAACCCAATCCCGGTGGATATAAAGGCGTCGGCGATGCTCTGGGGATCAAGCCTATTAACATTCCGGGATGTCCTCCCAACCCGCTGAATCTTCTTGCCGTCATTGTAAAATACCTGAACAAAGAAAAAATTGAACTCGATACTGTCGGCCGTCCCACGTTTGCCTACGGTGAATCCGTTCATGACAATTGCCCACGCCTGAAATTTTATGATGAAGGCAAATTTGTAACCGAATTCGGTTCCAAAGAAGCTGAAATGGGCTATTGTCTGTATCAATTGGGCTGCAAAGGCCCTGTAACCTATAACAATTGTCCGACAGCAAAATTTAATGATGCGACAAGTTTCCCCATCCAGGCCGGTCATCCCTGCATCGGATGCAGTGAGCCAAATTTCTGGGATACCATGACGCCGTTCTATGAAGAATCATAGCTCGATTGCATCAAAGATGACTTAAAAAAGCTGTAAAATATTAAATCTATTAAAGGAAAGGAAATTGTTATGGGGAAAAGAATTATGATCGATCCCATTACCCGGATCGAAGGTCATTTGAGAATAGAAGTGGAAATTGAAAACGGCAAGGTAAAAAATGCCTGGAGTTCCGGGCAGATGTTCCGCGGCATTGAAATCATGCTCCAGGGAAGAGATCCCAGGGATGCCCACCATTTTGTACAGAGATCCTGCGGGGTCTGCACCTATATCCATGCCCTGTCATCCGTCCGGGCTGTGGAAGATGCCTGCAAGATCGAAATCCCGGAAAATGCCCGGATCATCCGGAACCTGCTTCACGGGGCCCAGTACCAGCATGATCATATTGTTCATTTCTATCATCTGCATGCCCTGGACTGGGTGGATATAGTGAACGGCCTGACGGCAGACCCGGTAAAGACGGCCAAGCTGTCGGAATCCACCGGCGGCAGACGCGAAACGGCTGAATATTTCAAGGGAGTCCAGGATAAGCTGAAAACCTTTGTCAACAGCGGCCAGCTCGGACCCTTCAACAATGGCTACTGGGGTCATCCGGCCTATAAACTGCCGCCGGAAGCCAATCTCATGGCATCGGCCCATTATCTGGAAGCCATCAAGCTCCAGGCCAAAGCGGCAAGAATGCATGCCATCTTCGGCGGAAAAAACCCGCATCCCCAGTCCCTGGTAGTAGGTGGGGTAACATGCGTTGGCGATCTGACCCCGGAGCGGATCAATGAATTTGTCGGCATCTGGAAAGAAACCAAAGCCTTTGTGGATGAAGTCTATATCCCGGATCTTCTGGCTGTGGCCTCATTCTATAAGGACTGGGGCGCCATCGGCGGAAACAACAAAACCTATCTGTGCTACGGCGATTTCCCGCAGGCAGGCATAAATGACAACCTGCTCATGCCTGCCGGCGTTCTCCTGGGAGATCTCAATCCAAAACCCGTTGATACCTTGAAGATTACGGAAGATGTAACCCGGGCATGGTATGAAAAAGGTGAGGCAAAACATCCCTATGACGGAGAAACAAAACCGATCAAGGGTGAAGTCAAATATAACACGGATGCTCAATACAGCTGGATGAAGGCCCCGAGGTATGATGGGAAATCCGCAGAAGTCGGTCCTTTAGCCCGGGTTCTTGTGGCTTACACAAGCGGGCAGCCCGAGGTCAAAGCCTTGGTGGATCACGTTCTGAAGACCCTGGGGGTAGGAACGGAAGCCCTTTTCTCAACTCTTGGCCGAACCGCTGCGCGGGGAATTGAAACCGTTGTCGTCGGTAATGCCATGGAAGGCTGGATTGAAAAACTCAAATCCAATATTGCTGCCGGTAACAAAAAGACTTACCAGGCATGGGAAATGCCGGACAAAGGTAAGGGTTTCGGTCTGAATGACGTGCCCCGCGGGGCTCTCGGCCACTGGATTGAGATTGAAGGCAAGAAAATCAAGAATTACCAGTATGTGGTGCCTTCAACCTGGAATCTTGGACCCAGCGACGGTAAAAAACAGAAAGGGCCTGTGGAAAATTCCCTCATCGGCACACCTATTGCCGATCCCAAACGGCCCCTGGAAGTTCTGAGAACCGTACATTCCTATGACCCCTGTATTGCCTGCGCCGTTCATGTAACGGATCTGGAAAACAATGAAACTTACACAGTTAAAGTAGTATAGGGTTTAATCACAATGGGTTCCGGTCGGAAACGGCCGGAACCCTATTTTTTTTGAGGGACAAACATGAAAGACAGAATCATGGTGCTGGGCGTCGGCAATATCCTTTACCGGGATGACGGTGCCGGCATCCGCGTGGTAGAAACGCTTGAAAACCAATATGAATTTTCAGATAACGTAACCATTGTGGACGGCGGTGTCCTGGGGATCAATCTCTTAGGCATTATTTCCAGTGCTGATCAGCTCATTGTGGTGGACACGGTGTTGAACCACGGCAAACCCGGTGATTTCCACAGACTCGAGCACGAAGACATCCCCAACCGGATCCTGGCTAAAAACTCCCTTCACCAGGTGGATCTCATTGAGGCCCTGACCCTGTGTCATGCCCTGGATCATGTTCCCCGGACCACCATCATCGGTATTGAGCCCAAGGATCTCAATACCCTGGGGGAACACCTGACACCGGAAATCGAATCCCGACTGGATGAGTTGACAGGTCTGGTTCTGGATGAAGTGGTGAGACTTGGAGGAAATTATTCTCTTAAGACAGTTTAAGCAAAACAGGATACAGATATGATCATCATCGACATCCCCGGCGTGGAACAAAAACAGATTCACCATGTGGTTTTTGATTATAACGGCACCATTGCCAAAGATGGGGTTTTAATCCCCGGTGTAAAAGAGGGAATCACCGCATTTTCAGATAAATTGATCTTTCATGTCATCACCGCAGACACCTTCGGCTTTGTGAAAAAGGAACTCTCCGGCATTGACTGTTCCAACACCATTATCCCTGAAAAGGATCAGGCTGAATCCAAACTTGATTTTATCCGACAGCTCGGGCCGGCCCATACCCTTTGCGTAGGAAACGGGGCCAATGACCGGCTCATGCTCAAAGAAGCCGCCATAGGGATTGCCGTGTTACAGGAGGAAGGGCTTGCCGTGGCTTCCCTTTTGACGGCCGATCTTGTGGTAAAAAATATCCTGGATGTGTTCGGCTTTTTCAGGATGCCGGACCGGCTGAAGGCTACCCTGAGAAAATAAGAGTGCGGCCAATAGCAACCTTAAAAATCCGGCTTGACATGTTATCCATCACTTTATAAAGTGTGTTCCCATCAATTGAACACACATAAGGACAAGGATGCAAGTATGCCTGTATTATCAGAGGATTTCATAAGAGACCGGGTTGCCGATTCCAGGCTCATTTTTCAAAGAGGAATGAAACTTTATCAGCATGGATCGTTTTTTCTATCCAAAGGGGATGTGGATAAAAAAGAATTTATCTATGAAGTTGACGGCAATTACGGGGATTATACCACCAGAGTCCGATTTGAAGAGGATGGGATTATATCATCCTGCACCTGTCCTTATCCGGGAGATGGGTGTAAGCATGTGGTGGCAGCCGCACTCACGGCCAGGCATATCCTTTTAAGACATCCTGAACCCCTGGATTTGTCTCCTGAAAAGGACGAGCCCTATCTTTCAGAAGAAGAAATAAAATTACAAGCCCTGAACGACAGGGAAAAAAGAGCGGGAACTGAAGAATTCAGTCTCGTCCGCGGGGATACTTACAAGGGCGAACATCTGGTCATCAATAAAAACAAGAGAGAATACTGCGTCACCCTCCATGATCCCGTAAAAGGGACGGGGCATTGTTCCTGCCCGGATTATCTCACAAACGGACTTGGGACCTGCAAGCACATCCGGTTTCTTGTCTTCAGCCTGAAAAAAGAGCGTGGTTTTGATAAAAAATGCTCAATAGAAAAATTTCCATTTGTCGATATTTACTGGGATTCGCTCAGAAAGTCGCCGGGACTATTCTACGAAAGCCGTCTGAACGGTACATCAGATCTTGAAAACATACTGGGCAGGTTTTTTGATGACAACGGCGTTTTTCTTTCCAACGATCTTGCCGATGTCCTTGATCTGATGGATCAGGTTAACCACGATAAACGGGTCCGGATCAGGGAAAACCTGTTGAAAAGGGTGGACCGGCATGTGCAGGACCGGCAGCTTGAAGCCTTCTCCCACCAGGATACCCTCCAATTCCCCTTAAAGACAGAACTGTATCCCTACCAGAAAAAGGGGGTGGAATTCGGGCTTTACAAGACAGGGGTGCTTATCGGGGATGAGATGGGCCTTGGGAAAACATTACAGGCCATTGCTCTCGGGATACTCAAAAAGGAAAAATTCGGTTTTTCAAAGGTTCTCATCGTGACCCTAGCCTCCCTTAAAGAGCAATGGAAAAGAGAGATTGAAAAATTTTCCGATGAAAAAGCCGTCATTGTCGACGGAGGACCTTCCCGACGGAAAAACCTCTATTTCAATGACAAAAGCCTTTTTAAAATCACCAATTATGAGGCGGTTTTAAAGGACATCACCATCCTCGCAAGATTCAATCCCGACACTATCGTCCTTGACGAAGCGCAGCGCATCAAGAATTTTTCCACAAAAACAGCAGAAGCAGTAAAAAGAATCCCCAAGAAACACGCCATTGTGCTGACGGGAACTCCGCTTGAAAACAAGCTTGAAGATATATATTCCATTGTCCAGTTTCTGGACCCGTTCATGCTCACGCCGTTGTGGAAATTTGCCGCGGATCATTTTTTAATCCCGAAAAAGAAAAAAAGCAGCGTGGCCGGGTACAAGAACCTGGAAATACTCAATGAAAGGCTTAAAGCGATTGTCATCCGGCGGAAAAAGGAAGATGTCCTGGAAGACCTGCCCGATGAGATCATCAACAATTATTATATCGACCTGACCGATGAACAAAAAGAGATCCATGCAGGGTATGCACGGCTGCTGCTGCCCCTGATCAACAAAAAATTTCTCACCCCTGTGGATATCCGAAAAATCCAGGTTCTTCTGCTCAAGATGCGCATGGTCTGCGATTCCACCTATCTCATCGACAGGGAAACCCATATCTCTCCAAAGCTGGATGAACTTAAGGGTATCCTGGATGAGGTTGTTGTCCAGAATCGGCGTAAAATGGTGATATTCAGTGAATGGACCACCATGACCTTCCTGATTGCCCGGACCCTCTCCGATATGAACCTGCCCTTTGTCGAGCTTTCCGGAAAAGTCCCGGTTAAAAAGCGACAGGCCCTGATTGATGAATTCACAAATAATCCCCAATGCCGGGTATTTTTGTCAACCGATGCCGGCGGCACAGGACTCAATCTCCAGGTGGCGGATTGTGTGGTCAATTTTGAGCTTCCCTGGAATCCGGCAAGGATGAACCAGCGTATCGGCCGGGTCAACCGCATCGGGCAGAAAAGCAGGCATGTGAATGTGATCAATCTGATCGCAAAACACAGTATTGAAGAAAAGATTTTTGCCGGTATCCAGCTTAAGACCGATCTGTTTAAAGGCGTGTTTGACGATGGGCCGGACACGGTTGAGTTTTCGAGGGAAAAAAGAAATGAAATGCTCAACCGGTTAAGAGAGATGATGGGCGAAGAGCCGGAACTTCCGGTCGTGGAAACCGCTGAGCCCGAAGAAATTCCTGAAGACACGCCCTATTATCTGAATCCCGAAGTGCTGGGCCGAGAGGAAACGGGTGCCACTGCCGGAAAAGATGATTCCGGCGATGATAAAGCGGATCAGGTTGAAATCGATCAGGTTGAGGCGGATCAGGACAACATTCTCGCAAGCCAGCCACCGGAAAAAATTGAAGCCGTTCTGAATTCGGGGATGCAGTTCATTGCCGGGCTCATGGAAATGGCAACCGGGAAAAAGATCGACCTTTCGGATGACCAGGATAAAATGGTGAAAATTGACCGTGAAACCGGTGAAGTCACCATGAAATTCAAGCTCCCGAAATTTTTCTGACACCCCGGTAGTCCGTGTGGTTCCTTTTCCAGATACTGCATAGAACGCTTTACGGCTGAAAGGAGAATTTTTTTGTGTTTTTGCATTCAAACCTGTATGTTGTTAGAAAAAGAAAAGACAGTGCCCGTCATCGCAGTAACCGCCAGCGCCTTTGATGAGGACAGGGCGCAGATCATGGCCTTTGGTGCGGACGCCTATCTACACAAACCGTTCAGGGCGGATGAACTGGTTAAAGAAAAAATGAGGTGGCATATCCAGGCCATATGAATATTGTTTCCACCATAATCCCGGTCTTTGTTGTTATTTTTCTCGGACTCTATGCCAAACACAGGGGTTTTTTCACACCGGATTTCCTGAACCAGGCCAACCGGCTCGTTTATTATCTTGCCATTCCGGCCATGATCTTCAGTTCTATTGCAAAAGCCAGTCTGAAAACGGAAACCCATATTCCCGTAATCCTGATCACCCTCGTTGTCCTCCTGGTTGTTGCCGCTACCGCCTTTGGCCTGAGCCGGATTCTGAATATGCCGAAATCATCAAAAGGCTCCTTTATCCATGGCTCATTTCATGGGAATTTAGGGTATATCGGTTTTGCCGTTGCCTTTTATTACCTTGGAAACAAAGGCTTTGTCAAAGCAGCCATCATTTCCGGGTTTGTCATGATCCTGCAGAATCTTATGGCCGTTATCGTGCTGCAATACCACAGCGAAAAGAATGAGGGTGGCGCCAATATCGGGGATACTTTGAAAAAGACCATAACCAACCCTGTGATCCTGTCGGTTCTGGCCGGATTTCTGGTGGCCTTTTTTAATATTTCCATACCGGAAATCATTGACCGGTCCCTTGAGATATTAAAGGGGCTGGCCTTGCCCATGGCCCTTTTGATTATTGGTGCATCGCTGTCCTTTCAAAACCTGAAACCCAGATTCATCAATGCGGGCATCACAACATTCATAAAATTAATCCTGGCCCCGGCCATTGGATTATTATTGTTTAAATTGTTTTCCATCCTTCCAGACGATTATCTTCCGGCAATGATTGTCCTTGCCTCCCCTACAGCCACCCTGACCTATATCATGGCAAAAGAGATCGGTGGTGATCCTGATTTTGCCGTGGCCGTCATCTCCATCTGTACCCTGCTCTCCAGCATGACGTATGGGTTCTGGTTGACTGTCGGATAAGGATTTATTCCTGGCAAAGGGATTTTTTAGAGTTATGGAAGATGATAAATATTTATGATTGACGTATAGCGTACCGAAATTTATTATTCATTTATGATAAATAGCTTTAAAGGAAAAAAGACAAAACAATTATATGATGGTGAGCGAGTTCCGGAATTCGAGGCTTTTGCCAGACAAGCTGAAAAACGCCTCCGGGTTCTGGATGCAGCCGACACGCTCTTGGCATTAAGGAGTATATTATGTCACATAAACCGATACATCCTGGAGAGATATTATTCGATGAATTAAAAGAATTAGGGGTTTCATCTGCTGAACTATCAAGGCAAATTAAAGTGCCCGCAAATAGAATTTCTCAAATAATTTCCGGAAAAAGATCAATCTCTGCTGATACAGCATTGCGGCTCGGCAAATGGTTCGGAACCGGACCTAAGTTATGGCTAAATCTCCAACAGGCATATGATTTAGATGTTGCCAAACTAGAAATAGGCTCTAATCTTGAAACAATCCGGCCCTATGAAGCTGCTTAGAAAACCCGATTATATATATGGGCTGCCCATTTTATTCCAACGCCGATTTAAAAAACGAGGCTATTTCATTGGGCCGATATGATGAGAAGGCATGAACCCTTTAGAATATGACGAATTATATCAAAAATACCTGACTCTGATTGAAGAAAATGCCTGTCTGAAGGCAAAGCTGAAACAGATGGAAGCAGAGCCCGGCCCGCTAAATATTTTTCCCGAAAACCATTCAAATCAAGACATATTATCCGAAAGCGCCCTGAATCATAGACATTTTAATGAGATCCGGGAAGATTCTATAAGACCTGATTTCATCTGTACAAAACCGGTTCATCATTATTCGGCAACGACCGATAAAATATTGCTTTTTATGTCTCTTTTTAAAGGCCGAAACGATGTATATGCCAAACGATGGGAAAATAAAAAAGGGCAATCCGGTTACAGCCCGGTATGCATGAATGAGTGGAAGCCGGGGATATGCAATAAACCCAGAATCAAATGTTTCAGCTGCGATCAGAAACTATATTCCGAATTGAATGAAACAATAATTGAAAAACACCTTCAAGGAGAAATGGTGATCGGAATTTACCCCATGTGTCAGGATGAAACCTGCTTTTTTCTGGCCATTGATTTTGATGACAAAGGCTGGGAAAATGATATATCCGTTATACGCGATAGTTGCACCCACATGGGTATTCCGGTTGCTGTTGAACGATCCAGATCAGGAAATGGCGGGCATTTATGGTTTTTCTTTGAAAACCCAATACCTGCTTCAATGGCAAGAAAATTTGGATCATCATTATTGACCTATTCAATGCAAAAAAGGCATGAGATCTCTTTTAAATCCTATGACAGACTGTTTCCCAATCAGGATATAATGCCCAAAGGGGGTTTGGGGAATCTGATTGCACTGCCGTTGCAGAAATCTGCAAGGGAAAAGGGTAATGCTGTTTTTATTGATGATCAATTTGAGCCATATAAAGATCAATGGGAGTTTTTATGCAATATTCAAAAGCTGGCTGAAAAAGAATTGGATTTCTTTTTAACAAAATTCGGCAAGGGAAATGACCTGGGCATGTTGAAACATGAAGAAGCAGACACTGTTAAACCCTGGGTAAAAAACACCATTGAATTGCAGACTCGGGATTTTCCCGATGCTGTTGAAATCACCAAATCCAATCTGTTGTACATTGAAAAAACCGGATTCAGCCAAAAAGCGTTGAATATCCTGAAACGCCTGGCCGCGTTTAAAAATCCGGAGTTTTATAAATATCAGGCCATGAGAATGCCCACCTTTAATAAACCAAGGATCATTTCCTGTTCCGAAGAGTTTGACGATTATCTGGCCTTACCCCGGGGCTGTGAAGATGATGTAATCCATTTGTTAAACGATTATAAGATTAAGATTCATCAGATGGATGAGACCAATCCGGGGAGACCCATCAATATTGAATTCAACGGTTTACTGCACCAGGAACAACAGGATGCAATCAATGCGCTTCTGGAACATGATACCGGCGTGCTGTCTGCAACGACCGCTTTCGGAAAAACGGTGGTCGGAGCAAAATTGATTGGTTCAAGAAAAGTGAATACGCTTATATTGGTTCACAGACAGCAGCTTTTGTCACAATGGCAGGAACGACTATCCCAGTTTCTTCTGATTCATGAAAAACTTCCCGAACCTTCAAAGAAACGGGGCAGAAAAAAGAAAACAAATATAATTGGCCTGATAGGGGCAGGAAAAGAGAGTTTAAATAAAATCGTAGATGTGGCGATTATGCAATCTTTGATTACCAGGGGCACGGTAAAGGATTGTATCAAAGACTACGGCATGATCATTGTGGATGAATGCCATCATGTTCCGGCAGTCAATTTTGAACAGATTTTAAAAAATGCCCCGGCCAGATATATCTATGGGTTAACAGCCACTCCTTTTCGGCAGGATGGACATCATCCCATTATCTTTTTTTATTGCGGCCCCATAAGGTTTTCGGTGGATGCCAGAATGCAGGCAGAGAAAAGGCCTTTTGATCATTATCTGATACCCAGATTCACGTCCTTTAAAATCGGGCTGAGCAAAAAACAGGAAGAGTTAACCCTTCAGGAAATCAAGTCGGAACTCGCCTCCGATGATATCAGAAATCAATTGATCATTGATGATGTGGCGGCCTGCCATAAAAGCGGCAGAAATTCTCTGGTTCTGACCGGCAGGGTATCCCATGTAAACTCACTGTATGAGAGCCTGTCAAAAATAATTCCTGATGTGATCTGTCTCACCGGCGGGATGGGAGTAAAAAAGACTGATGAAGTGTTGAAAAAGATATCTTCAATACCTGATAAGAATCCGTTTGTTCTGGTTTCAACCGGCAGTTTTATTGGGGAAGGCTTTGATGAACCCCGCCTCGACACCCTGTTTCTGGCCATGCCCATTTCGTGGAAAGGAACACTTCAGCAATATGCCGGCAGACTTCATCGCTTACGCGACGGTAAAAAAGATGTGCAGATATATGACTATGTCGACATACATATAAAAATGCTTGAAAACATGTATGGAAAAAGGCTGAAAGGGTACGCCTCCATAGGGTACAAGGTCAAGGCAGGCAACATTCCGGATATGCCGACGGATATTATTTTTGATCAGAAAAACTTTTTCCCGGTCTATTTGAATGATATTGGTAATGCCGTAAAACAGGTTTTGATTGTCAGTCCTTTTATGACAAAAAAGCGGGTAATCCAGATGATAGGTCATTTTGATCCGCTTTTGAAAAAACAAGTTGACATCACCATCATCACAAAACCGGCGGATAATCATAGAGAAGGTGCAAAAATACTATTTGATTCCGTTGTTCTGCTGTTAAAGGAATCCGGGGTGAAGGTTCTGCAAAAACCCAATATTCATCAGAAATTTACCATCATCGATGAAAAAATAACCTGGTATGGCAGTATCAATCTCTTGAGTTTCGGGTCTTCTGAAGAAAGTATCATGCGTCTTTCAAGCAGCAGCATTGCCTGTGAGTTGGCAAAGAGTATCAGTTTTAAAGAGGCTTAGCTTTTAGGAGATATCGATTTTTCAGTAAAGAAACAATCGACACATAGGAGCCCATATGGATACCATAGATTTTAGTTCTCAAATTTAGAATTGCTGATTGAAAAGGCCGTGAGATACCCATCCCTCAGCGTCATTTTTTCACTTTGCCAACAGATATGCCTGAATAATGGAAAAAAGATGAGCCCCATTGAAAATTATGACCATAACCCAGATAAATATGCTGATACCCACAGCCGCTGCGCCGATATCCTTGATGGCCTTTATCTTTTCGTTTTCCCGGGTTTCGATAAAATCACAGACGGCTTCAATGGCGGTATTGAGCATTTCTGTTACCACTACAAAACCGGTAGAAATTAAAATGATTTCAAAATCCAGCCACTGCTTGAAAATCAGAGCCAAGACAAGGATTACAGCAGAAAGCACAAGTTTGTAGGCCACGGTGAATTCATAGCGGAAGACAAACCTGAGCCCGGCCAGCATGATCCTGATTTTACGAAAGGGATGATACCCGGGTTCGCCGGTGCCAAGGAATTTATTTCTCATGCGGACGGCCCGCTGCATTCGGGTGCGGATGCAATAAATTCTGCGGAAGCGGGTTTCAGGGATTTGAAAAGGGCTTCCAGATCCGATGCTTCCAGGGTTTCCTGCTTCAGGAGGCGTTTTGCG
>JFJP01002262.1_pt1 | contig 12123 bp, 7 predicted proteins | sample 431651 | NCBI WGS metagenome assembly JFJP01 (sample SAMN02602958, study PRJNA72255) | Microbial mat metagenome, whole genome shotgun sequencing project. | biome: fresh water; feature: sink hole; material: water; isolation source: purple microbial (photo- and chemosynthetic) mats found in... | reverse complement strand
GGCCGAAGGTCAGGTTGTTGTGGTTGTAGCGGCGGTAGATCGGGTCTTGCTGGATGTAGCTCAGCGTGTCGTTCATCCAGCCCATGTTCCATTTCATCGAGAAGCCGAGGCCGCCGAGGTAGACAGGACGCGACACCATCGGCCAGGCGGTCGATTCTTCCGCGATGGTGAGCGCGCCGGGGAAGCGTTCGTGCACCATCGAATTCATTTCGCGCAGGAAGTCGATCGCGTCCAGGTTTTCGCGGCCGCCATATTTGTTCGGCAACCACTCGTCGTGTTTGCGCGAGTAATCCAGATACAGCATGGAGGCGACCGCATCGACGCGCAGGCCATCGAGGTGGAATTCGGACAACCAGTAATGCGCGCTGGAAAGCAGGAAGCCTTTGATCTCGGCGCGGCCATAATTGAAGATGTAGGTGCCCCAGTCCTGGTGCACGCCCAGGCGCGGGTCTTCATGTTCGAACAGCGCGGTGCCGTCGAAACGTGCCAGCGCCCAGGCATCCATCGGGAAGTGGCCGGGCACCCAGTCGAGCAGGACGCCGAGGTTGGCGCGGTGGCAGGCATCGACGAAATGGCGGAAGTCGTCGGCGCTGCCAAAGCGCGAACTGGGCGCGAAGTAGCCAGTGGTCTGGTAGCCCCAGGAGGCGTCGAGCGGATGTTCGGTGACCGGCATCAGTTCGATGTGGGTGTAACCCATGTCGGCGGCGTAAGGCACCAGTGTGTCGGCTAGTTCGCGCCAGTTGAAGAAGCTGCCGTCGGCATGCAGTTTCCAGGAGCCGGCATGGATTTCGTAGATGTTCATTGCGGTATGCAGCCAGTCGCGCTGGGCGCGGTTGCGCATCCAGTCCTGGTCGTTCCAGGCATGCGTGCTGGTGGCGGGCACCACGGCGGCATTGCTCGGCCGCATCTCGAACTGGCGCGCGAACGGGTCAGCCTTGACGACGACCGCGCCGGTTTCGCGATTGCGGATTTCGAACTTGTACAGGTCGCCGGCGGCGAGGCCGGGAATAAACAATTCCCAGATGCCGGAACCACCTCGGGCACGCATTGAATGGATGCGGCCATCCCAGTTGTTGAAGCCGCCCACCACCGAGACGCGTTCGGCATTCGGCGCCCAGACCGCGAAGCGGACGCCATCGACGCCATCCACCTGCATGCTGTGGCCGCCCAGACTGCGCCAGGCTTCAAGCAGTTTGCCTTCGTTGAACAGGTACATTTCCTGATCCGACAGCAGCGGGCCGAAGGCGTATGGGTCAATGATCTCGAATTGGTGGTCGCCTTCCACGATTTCCAGGCGCCAGGGCCGCGGCGGCGCCAACTGGCCACGCCATTCGAACAGGCCACCAACATCGACCTGGGTCATTTCGGCGCGGCTGTCCGGCAACAACAGCGTGACCCGGCTGGCAGCCGGGCGGAATACCCGCAAGGCCCAGCCTTCCGGGGCGGGATGCATGCCGAGAATGGCGAAGGGGTCGTGGTGACGGGCGCTGAGAAGACGTTCGAGAGACTGGGGCATAGTGGTCTTTTGTAATCAAATCTACCAATTAATGGCGCAAGAATAACGCTTGCCAATCGTTGCTGGATACCGTGCTGAAGCAATCCAGCGTTTGCCTGAACCGCTTAAAAACACTTAGAGCTTATTCAGGATATATCTATCGGTTATTATTTCACTCTTAGCTGATCATGAATGCCATTGAGGAGACAGGGCGTGCAAAAAGAATATCCAAGATTTGTCAGTCTGCTGACCAAAAACACCGTGGCGCTGATTCTTGCCGGTGGTCGTGGTAGTCGCCTGATGCAACTGACTGACTGGCGCGCGAAGCCGGCAGTGCCGTTTGGCGGCAAGTTCCGCATCATCGATTTCCCGCTGTCCAACTGCATGAATTCGGGCATCCGCCGGATTGGTGTGGTGACCCAGTACAAGTCGCATTCGATGATCAAACACGTGCAGCGCGGCTGGGGTTTCCTGCGCGGCGAGTTCAACGAGTTCGTCGATCTGTTGCCGGCGCAACAGCGGGTGGCGGAAGAGACCTGGTACAAGGGCACGGCGGATGCGGTGTATCAGAACCTCGACATCCTGCGTGTCTACAAGCCGGAATACGTGCTGCTGTTGGCCGGCGATCACGTGTACAAGATGGATTACGGCGAAATGATCGCCAACCACGTGCGCAACGAGGCCGACATGACGGTGGCTTGCATCGAAGTGCCGCTGAAGGAGGCGGCCGCATTCGGTGTCATGGCGACGAACGAAGAGTCGCGCGTCGTTTCCTTTGCAGAAAAGCCGGCGAACCCGACGCCGATGCAGGGCAAGCCGGATACCGCGCTGTGTTCGATGGGCATCTATGTCTTCAACGCCGCCTTCCTGTTCGAGCAACTGGTGCGCGATGCCGATGACTCGAAATCCGAACATGATTTCGGCAAAAACATCATTCCGCACCTGATCGATACTGGTTATCGCGTCTATGCCCAGAGCTTCAACGACAGCTGCGTGCATGGCGAAGGCGAGCCGCCGTATTGGCGCGATGTCGGAACTGTCGATGCCTATTGGGAAGCCAATCTCGATCTCGCCAACATCACACCTGACCTGAATCTGTATGACAAGGACTGGCCGATCTGGACCTATCAGGAACAATTGCCGCCGGCCAAATTCGTTTTCGACGAAGAAAACCGGCGTGGCATGGCGGTCGATTCGATGGTTTCCGGTGGTTGCATCATCAGCGGTGCCACCGTCAAGCATTCGGTGTTGTTCTCCAATGTCCGGGTCAAGGATGGCGCCTTCCTGGAAGAAGCGGTGGTGTTGCCGGATGTGCGGATCGGCGAAGGCGCGATCCTGAAGAAAGTGGTGATCGACAAGGGCTGCATCATTCCGCCCGGCATGAGCATCGGTGTCAATCGCGCGGAAGACGAAAAGCTGTTCCACGTCACCAAGAAGGGCGTCACGCTGGTGACCCCGGAAATGCTTGGACAGGCGTTCCACCAATTTCGGTGACCCATCATCCGATGACCCTGTTGCGGTAAGCGTTTAGGGCAGTCCCAAGGCGGCTAAAATGGCCGCCTTTTCGTTTGTGGGCGGGACATCGTGCTTCATCTCGTTTTTTGCTGGCATTTTCACCAGCCCGATTATCGCGATGCGGATGGGCGCTACCAGTTGCCGTGGACCTATCTCCACGCCATGAAAGATTACGCCGACATGGCGGCGCTTCTGGAAGCCGCGCCGAATCTGCGTTGCGTGGTCAATTTCGTGCCAACGCTGACCGCCCAGTTGCTCGATTACAGCGACCAGTTCGCCACTGGCGAGCTACGCGATCCGTTGCTCGCCAGTTTGATCGCCAGCGATTTGTACGCGCTGCCGGCGGCAGAAAAACGGCAATTGGTCGAGCAATGTTTCAAGGTCAATCACCCCACCATGCTGGAGCCGTTTCCCGCCTACAAGCGACTCTACATCCTGTGGAAAACCATCGCAGAAGATGAAGAAAGCGGCCTGGCTTATCTCTCCGAGCAATACCTGGCCGATCTGGTGACCTGGTATCACCTGGCCTGGACCGGCGAAACCGTGCGCCGCGCAAGGCCTGATGTGCTTGCAATGATTCGCAAGGGCGAGGCTTTCAGTCCACAGGATCGGCGCAATCTGTTTGATCTCTACGGCGAAGTCATCGCCAGTTTGCTGCCGCGCTATCGCGCGATGGCGGAGCTTGGCCAGATCGAACTCTCGGCGACGCCGCACAGCCACCCGATCTTGCCGCTGCTGCTTGATTTTCAGGTCGCGCGCGAAGCGCGGCCTGATCTGGAACTGCCGCAAGCCACTGCCTACCCCGGCGGTGAGAAGCGCGCCCGCGCCCACATCGATGCGGCGCTGGAAACCCATCAAGTCCAGTTTGGCCAGCCCCCGGCCGGGTTCTGGCCGGCCGAGGGCGGCGTGTCCGATGCCGCCGTGCGCTTGCTGGCCAAATCCGGCGTCAAATGGATCGCCAGCGGCGAAGCCGTATTGCGGCATAGCCTGGCCGCTGCAGGCATTGATTTGTCGCACAAGGCGCACTGGTGCTACACGCCTTATCGGTTGTCGGGCGCCGACACGGTGCTGTTTTTTCGCGATGACCATCTCTCCGATCTGATCGGCTTCGAGTACAAAAGCTGGCACGGCAGCGATGCGGCGCGCCATTTTCTGCACGCGCTGGATGAAGTTCGCCGGCATGCAAACTCGCCAAATCCGGTGGTCAGCATCATTCTGGATGGCGAAAACGCCTGGGAGTATTACCCGTTCAACGGCTTCTATTTTCTCTCCGAGCTGTTTGCCGCGTTGTCCGACCACGCCTCCTTGCGCGCCACCACGTTCAGCGAATATCTCGAACTGCATCCGCACTCGACCGCCGCGCTGCCGCGTCTGGTTGCGGGCAGCTGGGTGTACGGCGATTTCTGCACCTGGATGGGAGATCCGGCCAAGAATCGCGGTTGGGACTGGCTGGTCGCCGCCAAGCAGGCATACGACGTTGCCATTGCCACCTTGCCGGACGAGTTGCAGCGCGAGGCCGAGGCGCTGCTGAAATCGTGCGAAAGCTCGGATTGGTTCTGGTGGTTCGGCGATTACAACCCGGCCGACGCCGTCGCCAGCTTCGACCGTGTCTACCGTCAGAAACTCAAGCGTCTTTACCAAACCCTGCGCGTCTTCCCGCCGAATTATCTCGACAGTCCGCTCTGCCAGGGCGGTGGCGCGATGGAGGCGGGTGGCGTGATGCGGCGCGGAGTGTGATGCGGTGGGGAGTGTGACCGGATGACTTTGCTGCAGAAGTTGTTCCCGCCGCAAACCGCGATCAGCCGGCGTGAAATACTGCTCAGTGCGCTCGCGGCGGGGCTTGCCATCTCGCTCAACGCCTGGCTAAGCCATGCCCTGCTGCCGGGAAACTATCAGGTATTTCTCGCCGCCTCGATGGGCGCTTCGACCATTCTGGTGATCGCCGTGCATCACAGTCCGCTGTCGCAGCCCTGGGCGGTGATTGGCGGCCATCTGGTCGGCGCGCTATCCGGGCTGCTGGCAACGCTGCTGGTTGAAAATTCCATTCTCGCCTGCATGTTGGCAATCATGCTGACCGTGCTGCTACAGATGACGCTGCGCTGTCTGCACGCGCCCGGTGGCGGTACCGCGCTGTTGCCGATTCTGGGTGGCGCTGCGCTACAGGCGGAGGGTTTCGGGTTCATCGGCGTGGTATTGCTGAATGGCCTGGTGCTGGTCGTCGCCGCTTTGCTGGTCAACAACCTGTTACCGGGACGGCACTATCCGTTGGCTTTTGCGCCGCGTCCGCTGACGCCGGTGAAACCGGTCTTTCGCGAGGAGGATCTGCTCGCCGCGTTGCGCTCGATGGAAGGATTTATTGATGTTTCACCAGACGATCTTGAACGCATTTATGAACATGCTCGATCCCACCTTCGCCAGCATTCGGAGGGTGAGCGAGACACCAAACAAAACACCAAACAAAACGCTGAACCCCGGCGCTGATCAACCCACGAGACCTGTATGAGCCAGACTGTTTCCCTTCTTTTCGGTGTCCACGCCCATCAACCGGTCGGCAACTTCCCGGAGGTGATGGAAGACGCGCATCAGCGTTGCTACAAGCCATTTTTCGAAACGGTTCACCGTTACCCGGATTTCCGCTTCGCGCTACATGCCTCCGGCTGGCTGCTTGAATGGTTGTTCACGCATCACCCGGAAGATATGGCCTTGCTGGTTGAAATGGCGGCGCGCGGCCAGGTCGAATTCTTCGGCGCCGGCGACATGGAACCGGTGCTGGCGGCGATTCCCAACCGCGACCGCCTGAGCCAGCTGGCGGCGATGTCTGACCGCATCGAACAGATATTCGGCCAGCGACCGCGCGGTGCCTGGCTCACCGAACGTGTCTGGGAAGCCACCGTGGTGCCGGCGCTGGTCGATTCCGGCATCGAGTACGTTATGGTCGATGACTATCACTTTCTTTGCGCCGGCGTTGAGAAAGAGAAACTGAACGGCTACCACACCACCGAGGAAGAAGGCCGCCGGCTTGATCTGTTCCCGATTTCCGAGGCGCTGCGCCACCGTCTGCCGTTCACGCCGGCGCAGGAAGCCATTGCGTTCATCGAAGCGCAGGCGAATGACAGCACGCACGCCGCCGCGATCTACTTTGACGACATCGAGAAATTCGGCATCTGGCCGGAAACCCATCAATGGGTTTACCAGCAAGGCTGGCTGACCCAGTTCATTGAAGGTGTACTGAATTCATCGCTGATCCAGAGCCGGCATTTCCGCGATTACCATGCCGCTTCACCAACGCGGGGCGTGGTCTACCTGCCCAACGTTTCATATAGCGAAATGGGCGAATGGACGTTGCCGGCGCCGGCGGCTGAACGCTATGCCGAACTCGTGCGTGCGGCGCAACACGAAGGCGTGCTGGAACGCGACCGTCAGTTCATTCGCGGCGGCATCTGGAAGAACTTCCTGACCCGCTACCCGGAAGCCAACTGGATGCACAAACGCATGCTGGGTCTGTCAGCGCGTCTGGCCAGCCTGCCGGCGGATCAGATTCGCCAGGATCTGGTCGAACTGCTGCATGAAGCGCAAGCCAACGACGCTTACTGGCACGGCCTGTTCGGCGGCATCTATCTGCCGCACCTGCGACGCGCGGTCTGGCGTGCGCTGATCAGCCTGGAACGCCGGCTGGACGGTTTGCAAACGCGGCCGGCGCAGTTCTCCGGCGACATCGACATGGACGGCATCGACGAAGTCTTCCTCTCCAGCCTGTCGCTGCAAGCTGTCCTGCGGCCGGACAAGGACGCGTCGCTGATCGAACTGTCGAGCTATCCGCTGGCGCAGAACTTCGCCGATACACTGAAACGCTACACCGAGCATTACCACGCCAAGGCCAGGGCAGGTGCGTCCAGCAATCATCAAGGCGAAGGCATTGCCTCGGCGCATGACGCAGTGCGCTTCAAGCACGAGATCAAGCCGGACGACCTGCGGCCGGATACCCGCAGTCGCGGCTGGTTCGCCGAAACCTGGACCGATTTCGACGCCAAGCGCCCAGTGGAATACAGCAGCACCGTGGTGCAGGGCGGCGCGGTGTTATGCATCGGTCAGGCCGGCGAGGGCAAGGAGGCCACCCGCGTCGCCAAGATCTACAGCGTGCAGGACAACCGGCTCACCGTCGCATTGAAAGCGGTCGGCAATGGCCGCCTGTCGACCCGCCTGAACATTGCCCTGCCCAGTTGCGACGGTCCGGCCGGGCGCTACGTGGTCAATGGCGAAATTCCCGGCGGCTTCGGCCAAACGTTTACCTGGAACGAACTCAAGGCGGTGACGCTGGAAGATCACTATCTGGGCGCCGCGATCAAGCTGGAAACCAACCGCCCGGCGCGGATCAGGGCGCAGCCGCATTTCACTGTGTCGCAATCCGAGGCAGGTTTCGAGAAGATCATGCAGGCAGTGGAATTGACGCTGACCTGGCAAGCCGAAGACGCCACCGAAGTCCAGGTGCGCGTCGATATCGTTCCCCTCCGGTAAACTCGCGCCCCTTTGTAAATCGCTTCAGGAGTTGAACATGAGCCACGACGACGAAATCATCACAAAAGGCAAGGTGGTGTTCATCACCTATTCCGTGCTGTCCGAAGAAGGCCAGATCATGGGCCAGCAAGACATGCCCACCGGCTACGTGCACGGCGCCAAAAGCGGCCTGTTCGTCGAAATCGAACAAGGCCTGGAAGGCCATCGCGTTGGCGAGCGGGTGGAAGTGCAACTGACGCCGGAACTGGCGTTTGGTCACGCTGACCCGGGTTTGATCATCGAAGAAGCCTTCGAAAACGTCCCGCCGACCTACCGCCGCCTCGGCGCCGAAGCCGAATTCCAGAACGAAGCCGGCGAAACCGTGATGTTCCGCGTCGTCAAGATCGCCGACGGCATCGTCACCCTCGACGCCAACCCGCCCCTGGCCGGCAAGAACGCCATGTGCTCGGTCGACGTGGTTTCCGTGCGTCAGGCCACTGCGGAAGAAATGCGCACCGGCTTCCCGGCGGAACAGGGCGCGCCGAGTTTGCATTGATGCGGGGTTGCAGATCATCGATTGATTGAATGCTGAATCGATCTTGGGTCAGCTATGGTCCGCAAGTCGCTAGCACCTGACGGATAGTCATGGGCGCTTCCGGAGCTGCCGCCGAAGCCGTTGACTACCCTTCCCCCCAAATAATAGTCTTTCGTCTTTACACATCAGACTACTGCGGTTTTTAGCGGTGATTTCTTATGTCCATCAACTTGCGCCTCAAACTTCTTACAGCGGTCCTTATCCTCATCATCGCCATTGCATCGCTGATCGGCATCGTCTCGATGAACAAGATCGGCAACGAGCTTGGGGACATTGCCGAAACCGACATTCCGCTGACCGCAGTGCTGGGGGAACTGGAGGTATACCAGCTCGAACAGGAAATCTTCCTTGAAAAGATGATGCGCGCAGCCGATGTCAACAGCGGCCAAGCCGACCTGAAGTCGCTCGAAAATGGACTGCTCGCCTTCAACGACAAGATCAACGAAGAGATCAAGCGGGCCGTGGAAATCGGCCAGAAGATGGTCGCTGCCAAGGACGAACACTCTCGCCAGGAAGGCGAAAAAGTGATGTCAGAACTCAAAAAGATCGTGAAGGAATCGGCTGAGTACCAGAAAGCATTGTCAGAACTGGTCGGCAAAATCAATTCTGGCAATCTGCCCGAAGCCGAGGCGTTGGCCGGCAAGGTCGAGAAGGAAGCCGATACGCTCACGCACGAACTCGAAGCACTGCACAAGGCAGGCGGGCAATTCACCGAGAAGTCGGCGAAACATGCCGAAGAGACCGAGCACACTGCGATCCGCATGCTGATCGCATTTTTTGTGCTCGGCTCGCTGTTCGGTGCCGGGTTTGCGTTTTATATCATCCGCTCCATCATCCCGCCGCTGGCCAAGATGCAAGACACCCTCGTCCACGTGGAGCAAACCGGCGACCTCACCCTGCGGGCGAACATTGCCAGCCAGGACGAAGTCGGCCGCACCGCCGCCGCCTTCGACAAGATGATGGCGAAGATTGCCGCCCTGGTCGGCGACACCCGCCAATCCGCCGAAGCCATCGCTGCCGCTGCGCAGTCCATGGCCACGGCAGGCGTGCAAGTGGAAAAGAGTTCCAGCGCCCAATCCGAAGCCGCCTCGGCGGTGGCCGCCGCCGTCGAACAAACCTCGGTGAGCATCTCCGAAACGGCCAGCAATGCGAAGAACGCCGACGAAACAGCGACACGCGCACGCACCGAAATTGAATACACGCTGGCCGCCGTACGCGAGACTGCCGCCAACGTCGATGCGCTTGCCGGCATGATCGGGAAAGCCAGCGGCGACATCGCACATCTGGCCGAAAGCTCGCGCCATATCTACGGCATCGTGCAGACCATCAAGGACATCGCTGACCAGACCAACCTGCTAGCGCTCAATGCCGCCATCGAAGCGGCACGTGCGGGCGAGCAGGGCCGCGGCTTTGCGGTGGTGGCGGATGAGGTGAGAAAGCTGGCAGAGAAGACGACCTCGGCCACCATCGAAATCTCTGGCCTGATCACGGGTATCCAGTCCGAGGTAGATGACGCGGTGGCACGCATGCAGCAAGCGAACGACAAGGCCGGCTCCACCCGCGATCGCGTTGTCGCTTCCACCGGCGCGCTTGACGCCGCCAGCGCCAATACGGACCAGGTAACCGAATCGGTGCGCAGTATTGCTGGCGCAGTACGCGAACAGGATGTCGCAGTTCAGGAAGTCGCTCAGCGCATGGAGCAGATCGCCCAAATGACCGAGGAGAATACCGCCGCCGCAGGAAATGCCGCCGATACCGCACGACAACTGGACGGGCTGGCCGGCAAGCTGCGCGAGGCAGTAGGACGGTTTAGGGTGTGAGCAAGGACGGGGCAATCTAGCTTGACTGTACCAGTCCGTATTGACGACCTGCCGCCCTCACCGGACTGCCGCCAAATCCTCGCCACCCTGGCGCGGCAAGGTGGGCTGATCCGCAAGGAGCTCGCCGCTGCAGCGCGGAATAATTCGGGCCAGACCGCGAATATGGACCGCAACTTAGACGTCTCATTCGGCCGATCTCCCGTCATTCATAGTCTTTTCCCAAGGAAAAGAATTTCGCCCATGACTCGGCAGACGAGATTCTGATTTCTTGAGGCGCTCAGTATTGGGGCCAGGAAATACGCTGCCCCAACAACCCTCATTCCCGATAAACAATCCGATAAATCGCCCCGGCGTGGTCGTCTGATACCAGCAGGCTGCCGTCCGGCATGACCAGTACGTCGGCGGGGCGGCCGTGGACTTTTTCCCGCGTAGTCCCTTCGTGTTGAAGCCAGCCGCTGGCGAACGGTTCGTAGGCTGCGACGCGGTTGCCGTCGAGGATGGCGGCCATGACTCGGTAGCCGGTTTTGCGGCTGCGGTTCCAGGAGCCGTGTTCGGTGACGAAGACGGCGTTGCGGTAGCGGGCCGGGTACTGCTTGCCGGTGTAGAAGCGGAGGCCGAGCGGGGCGACATGGGCGCCGAGTGCGTGTGCCGGCGGTGTGGATTGGGCGCAGTTGCCGGCAGTGCCGAACTCCGGGTCGGGCAGGGTGCCGGCGTGACACCAGGGATAGCCGAAGTGCTCGCTGGGCTGGCTGACACGGTTGAGTTCGTCCGGCGGCAGGTCGTCGCCGAGCATGTCGCGGCCGTTTTCGCTGAACCAGAGTTGTCCGGTTTGCGGATGCCAGTCGAAGCCGACGCTGTTGCGCACGCCGCGCGCGACGATTTCGCGCTGGCCGCTGGCCAGGTCGATGCGGGCGATCAGTGCGTAGCGATCCGGGTCGGGTTTGCAGATGTTGCAAGGGGCGCCGACTGGGATGTAGAGCTTGCCATCCGGGCCGAAGGCGATGAATTTCCAGCCGTGGTGGACGTCCGTCGGCAGCGTGTCGTACACGGTTTCCAGCTTTGTGTTGCCGGGGCGTTCGGCGTTGCGGATGCGCAGAATCCGGCTGACGGCCGAGATGTACAGGTCGCCGTTGCGGAAGGCGACGCCGACCGGCAGTTTGAGGCCTTCGGCGATAACGCGGACTGGCCCGGCGCGGCCGTTGCGCAGCGGAACGGCGTAGACCTTGCCTGCGTTCATGCTGCCGACGAACAGGGTGTTTTTGCCCATGACCATCTGGCGTGCATTGGGTACGCTGGCAAAGTGTTCGATGCGGAAGCCGGGCGGCAAGCGGATTTGCGCCAGGTCGGGCGGTGCGGCCAGCGCAGCCAGCGGCATCAAACACAGCAGCAGCGCGTACAGCCGAAGGCGGGTCAGGGCGATCATGGCAGGTTCACTCTTCCGGCGGCCGCAGGTAGTCGTCGCTGGTGCTGTCGAGCTGGATTTCCATCATGCCGGCTTCCAGCTTTTCTACCTGTTTGCCGACCAGTTCCGGGAAGGTCATCACCAGCGCCACCATGATCAACTGAATCAGTACGAACGGAATTGCCCCCCAATAGATGTCGCTGGTACGCACCACTTTCGGGGCGACGCTGCGCAGGTAGAACAGCGCGAAGCCGAACGGCGGGTGCATGAACGAGGTCTGCATGTTGATGCCGAGCAGCACGCCGAACCAGACCAGGTCGATGCCCAGCGTGACGGCGACCGGGGCGAGCAGCGGCACGATGATGAAGGCGATCTCGAAGAAGTCGAGGAAGAACGCCAGCACGAAGACCAGCAGGTTGACCGCGATCAGGAAGCCGATTTCGCCGCCGGGCAGGGCGGTCAGCAGGTGTTCCACCCAGAGATCGCCTTCCAGCAGGCGAAACACCAGGCTGAATACCGTGGAGCCGATCAGGATGAAGATGACGAAGCTGGTCAGGCGGGAGGTGGAATCCATCGCCTGTTTGAGCAGATCGAGGCTCAGGCGGCGTTTCGCCAAGGCCAGCGCCAAGGCGCCGGCTGCGCCCATCGCGCCGCCTTCTGTTGGGGTGGCGATGCCGATGAAAATCGTGCCCAGCACCAGGAAGATCAGCACCAGCGGCGGCAGGATGGACGCACCGGCTTTGATCAGCAGCGCCTTGCCGTGCAAGGTCCGCGCCGCCGCCGGCAAGGCCGGCACCATGCT
>JFJP01022353.1_pt1 | contig 12124 bp, 9 predicted proteins | sample 431651 | NCBI WGS metagenome assembly JFJP01 (sample SAMN02602958, study PRJNA72255) | Microbial mat metagenome, whole genome shotgun sequencing project. | biome: fresh water; feature: sink hole; material: water; isolation source: purple microbial (photo- and chemosynthetic) mats found in... | reverse complement strand
TTGACTTTGCTGCCCCGGAAAACTGCGGCTATGATTTCGACGGCGACGGAGATGTTGATGACGATGATGTCGGCAAAATATCCCGATTCTGGAATGTCTGCAAAGGAAATCAGGATTATGACGCGTTCTATGATCTGGATGATGACGGCTGCATCACTGTTTTGGATATTATGAAGGTGGTCGGTAGCAAAACAAAATAGGTTCTGTAGGGTGGGCGGAGCGAAGCGAAACCCACCCTACACTACATCAGGGTGGGAATGACCGTGCGGAGGAACCGGCGGTTTTCTTCGTCTATTCTTCTGAGTCCTTCTATCAGAAGCCCCATAAACTCTCCCATTTCAGGGGCATTCATCTCTTCGTGCGATAAGCCCGGAACGTAGTTGAACCGCCCCTCTTTTTGTTTCAGCAGTTCGAAAAACGCTTCTTCGCCTTTTGTGTTGTTGTATGTTGCTTTGATAAGCCGCCCCTCTCTGAAAGACAAGGAAGCGTAAGTCTCACGAGGAAGTTTTAAGGTCAGCACTCCGGTTTTCTGACCGATACTAAGGGTCTGAAACAGGTCCGGGGGAGGCATTTCAGTGAGTCTCCCGGTGATACCGGATGAGAATTCCTCAATTCTTGCCCGATTGATTTCAGCCATCCGCTGAACCATCAGCCTGATAAGATTCATGTGAAGGGTCTGAAATTTACTTAAAAATTTTCTGAAATGATCGCTGCTGATACGCAAAGCGGCGGTCTGCTCCGAGGCTTTGAGGGTAGTTCCCACGCGTCCGCCGGTAATCAGACTCATCTCACCGAAAATTTCTCCTTTTCCTATGGAGGCAATACGGATATAATCATCATTTAATACGTCAATCCTGCCGGAAATAATAATGTATAAATTGTTGCCGAAATCCCCTTTTCTAAGGACAAAATCTCCTTTCTCAAACCGTTCCAATTTCAAATGCAAAATAATCTCACGGATATTTTCCTCGCTCATCCGCTCAAAAATCGAAAACCGGCGCAGCAGATTCAGCAACGCATCCTTATAATTCTCATATCTCTTTACCAATATGTTTTTATATCCGAATCGGATATGACCCGTACAGCCGCTGCATTTGAACAGGGTCTTTTCATTTCTGTGTTCTTTTTTGTGCAGAATCAGTTTCATGACATCTTTGACTAATATCAGACAGGGCGGTTTATCAGGGGGAGGTAAAAATTTTTTGCCGGAGAGCTGGAATTCATCGCCGGATTTGTAAAGAGGACACTGATACTCTTCGGCAATTTTAAAGCGCGGAAAATCTTCGGAATCCTCACTCGGATAGATTCTGAAGGTATGCCTGCATTTGGAACAGCATACCTTCGAACCTTCCGGTCTGATGAGGCTGTCAGCAATGTTAAACGCTGTCTTGCATTTTTCGCACCTTACATCCATGACTCTCTCGCTGTAGTGACAGACCGGCGGACTGTCACTACGAAATATTACACATTGAAACGGAAGTTGAGAATATCTCCGTCCCGGACTTCGTAAGTTTTGCCTTCAAGCCTTACGATTCCTCTTTTTTTGGCTTCCGAATAAGAGCCGGCATCCATCAAATCGTTGTAGGAAAGCACTTCTGCCCGGATAAAGCCTTTTTTGATATCCGAATGGATCACCTCGGCGGCGTCAAGTGCCGCAGTTCCTTTTTTTATAGTCCAGGCTCTGACCTCATCTTCTCCCACGGTAAAAAAAGATATTAATCCCATAAGGTTGTATGATTGTTTGATAACCCTGTCTGTGGCAGAAGCAGTTATATGGAATTCCGAAAGAAAATCCTCGGCTTCTTCGGCAGACATCTGCGCGAGTTCCTGTTCTAATTTTGCGCGTATGACCATACTGTTTTCTTCAAAAGCAACATCGCCGGCATCCGGCAGGTCCTCGTTGTCATCTTCATTGTTGAACAGCACCAGCACAGGTTTGCCGGACACAAAGGCATATCCTCTTAAAATCGGCGCGGATGCAAGATCGGGAATTTTTCTCAAAGGGAGTTCTTTTTCAAGATGTTTCAGGCATTGGGTAAGAAGGGAAAAATCTTCGGGATCAAAAGCTCTTCCGCGTTTTTTATCCATATCCAGACGTTCAAGGCGTTTTTCCACTACCACCAGATCCGCAAGAACCAGTTCCTGATCCAGTTCAAAAAAATTTTTATACGGGGCAGGCGGCTCAAGACCGTATCCCCCGAAATTCCGTACTACGTGAATCAGGGCATCGCAGTCTCTTATCGCAGTCCAGGGATTACGGTCTTTTTTGTCTTTATCCTGAGCAGCCGGCAGAAAATATTCCACCTGAGCGTAAATGGTCTTTTTCGGTTTATACATCTCACTCAGCACATTCACCCGGGAATCCGGAACCTGTATGGTTCCGATACGGTTTTCCCCTTTATGTCCGCGGTCTGAAATATTTCGGGTCAGGGCTTCAAATACTGTTGTTCTTCCGGAACCGGTCTGTCCTGTGATTCCGAGTTTCATTTTCAACAACCTCCTGTTTTGTGTCCCGCGGGATTGCGGGGGTTTTTAAACGATTTGAAAAATCGTTTTACTGATTTCAACAGTATGATAATTTTGCAAATTGTCTTTAAACGATTTGAAAAATCGTTTTACTGATTTCAACAGTATGATAATTTTGCAAATTGTCTTTAAACGATTTTCAAAATCGTTTTACTGATTTTTAACAAATATAACGCTGGCTCGCGGAAGAAGGCAAATAAAAAAATATACTGCAAATTATCCACGCTGACTTTGCTTTACCATATTTGCAGAATAAAAGCATCTGATTTTGTGAATCACGTCATTATCTGCCGACACCCCGGAAGTCTTTTCAGGTAAAAAACAGGTGACTTATTGACAATGCTTTTTTTTTCCGTTAAACATTTCTGTATAATTTTTCACACAGACAACAGAAACGGAATATCAAGGATATGATCATCGGATTGGATATGGGCGGAACCCATACGGACGTGGTGCTTCTGGGGGATGAAGGATTGGTCAGGGAAATCAAAGTCCCGACCGATCCCGCGGATCTGTTTCATACGGTGCTGACAGGACTTGAGAAAATCACAGAAGGAACAGAAACCGCCGCGATTCAGCGCATTGTTCTCAGCACCACACTGACCACCAATGCTGTGGTTCAGAAAAAAAATCCCGAGGTGGGAATGATTGTGTCCGGAGGACCCGGGCTTGATCCTGAATTTTTCCGGACCAACGAACATTATTTCGCTGTTTCCGGTTCCATAGACCACAGGGGGCGTGAAATTGAGCCGGTTGATCTGAAAGAAATCCGGGAGATCGGCGAAAAGCTGAAAGCCGAAGGGATCCGGAATATAGGAATCACGGGCAAATTTTCGGTGCGGAATCCCTCACATGAACTGAAAATTTACGAAATCCTGAACCCATGTTTTGAAAAAATCTTTATGGGTCACCGGGTTTCAGGGAGTCTGAATTTTCCGCGCCGCATTGCCACAACTTACTTAAACACCACGGTACATCCTATCCATAAAAAATTTTTCGAAGCTGTCAAAAATTCCCTTGAGAAAAAAGGCTTGCGGGTCCCGATACATATTCTGAAAGCCGACGGCGGAACCATGAGTATTGAGGCTTCTGTTGATTTTCCGGGACAGAGCATTCTTTCAGGACCCGCGGCAAGCATCATGGGCGCGGTTCCTTTTGCCCCTGATGATGAAGAATGTGTGGTGCTGGACATCGGCGGAACCACCACGGATATTGCAATCCTTATCAACCGCGTCCCTATGCTTGAGCCGCTGGGAATTACGCTGGGACCTTACAAAACCCTGATCCGCTCGCTTGAAACCTGTTCCATCGGACTGGGCGGAGACAGCGCGGTGCGTGTTAAAAACGGTAAGGTGGAAGTGGGCCCGGATCGTCTGGGACGGGCTATGGCTTACGGCGGAACTACGCCCACGCCGACGGACGCGCTCGCGGTTCTGGGAATCTTCAAAACCGGAGACCGGGAAAAAGCTGCACAAGGGATTGATTCTGTTGCAACTGTGCTGGGAATTTCCCGTGAAGACGCGGCGTTTAAGATTTTCGATACCGCGTGCAGAAACATATTGTCCGGGGTGCGGGACATGATTGCCCATATCAACGGAAAGCCGGTTTACACCATCCATGAACTCAGAGAAGGCTATCAGGTCAAGCCCCGGAAAATGCTGATTATCGGAGGTCCCGCGCCCTATTTTGCCCGGCGGATCGAAGAAATTTCCGATTACAAAGTCGGAGTGGTTCCACGATGGGGCGTGGCAAATGCCATCGGCGCGGCACTTGCCAGAACCACCTGCGAAGTCAGCCTGTTCGCTGATACCGAGCAGGGGATTGCCGCGGCTCCTGAAGAAAATTTCAGTGAAAAAGTCGGCAAGCATTTTTCAAAAGAAAATGCTGTTGAAAAAGCCTTCTTTCTCCTGAAACAAAAAGCGGTCCGGCAGGGCGCGGACTGTGAAAGAGAGCTTGAAACAGAAGTCACAGAAGAAATGCAGTTCAATATGGTTCGGGGCTTTTCCACCACAGGAAAGAATATCCGGGTAAAAGTTCAGGTAAAACCCGGATTGATTTATGAAAATGATGTGGTTGCCGAAAAACTTTTGAATTGAAATTTTTTCCGTAGGGGCATGTCGGCGACATGCCCTTACGATTACAATTTTAATTGAAAATTAATCCGCGGCAGGGCATGTCGCCGACATGCCCCTACGATTACAATTTTAATCGAAAATTAATCCGCGGCAAGGCATGTCGCCGACATACTCCTGCGATCATTGAAAAGGAAAAAAATGAACGAAAAGACACATAACCCCCGAATCCTTATTGTAACTCCGGAGGTCACCTATCTGCCCAACCGGATGGGAAGCCTTGCCAATTATCTCACTGCCAAAGCCGGCGGGCTTGCGGATGTGTCCGCGGGACTTATCAGCGCGCTGTTCGGACAGGGCGCTGATGTCCATGTGGCTCTGCCGGATTACCGCTCTATTTTCAGCGACAGGCTGGCTCCCTTCTTGGAAAAGGAACACAATGCCATCAGAAGTTCCATGCCGGACGACCGAATTCATTTGATAGAAGACCGGGCTTTTTTCTATCTGCATAATGTTTATTCCGGCGACGGACTGGAAAACACCAAACTCGCGCTGACATTTCAGCGCGATGTCATCAATTATATTATCCCGCGGGTCAAGCCGGACCTGATTCACTGCAATGACTGGATGACCGCGCTTATTCCTCCCATGGCAAGACAGATGAAAATTCCCTGTCTTTTTACCATACACAATATTCATACCGTGAAGTCTCCGCTTTCCTACATCGAAGACAGAGGAATTGACGCCGCGGCTTTCTGGCGGCATCTCTATTATGAGCGGGTTCCTTATAATTATGAAGAAAGCCGGGATTCCAACGGCATTGATTTTCTGAGCAGCGGTATTTTCAGCGCGCATTTTGTGAGTACGGTCAGCCCGACTTTTCTGAAAGAAATTGTCGAGGGCAGGCATAATTTTGTTGAACCTTCAATCCGCTCGGAACTGGCAAACAAATGGAATGCCGGATGCGCGTTCGGAATTCTGAACGCGCCTGATCCTTCATTCAATCCGGCTGAGGATAAAATTCTGCCTTACAGATACGGTCCCTCGGACCATGTTAAGGGAAAACTTCGCAACAAGCTGTTTTTGCAGGAATCGCTGGGACTGCTCAAGGATGAGAACGCGCCGGTATTTTTCTGGCCCTCCCGGCTGGACCCGATTCAGAAAGGCTGCCAACTGCTCGCGGACATTCTCTATAAAGTGATTTCCAAATACTGGAAACAGAATTTACAGATTGTATTTGTCGCAAACGGCGATTTTCAGATTCATTTCAAAAATATTGTCCGTTTTCACAATATTGACAATCGGGTGGCGGTCTGCGATTTTGATGAAAATCTGGAACATATCGCGTATTCCGCGTCGGATTTTATCCTCATGCCTTCTCTTTTCGAACCCTGCGGTCTGCCTCAGATGATCGCGCCCATATACGGCTCTCTGCCCGTGGCACATGATACCGGCGGCATTCATGATACATTGGTTCATCTGGATGCCCTGGAAAATACCGGAAACGGATTTTTATTTGAAGTCTTTGATTCCGGCGGGCTGTTCTGGGCTATTGATCAGGCAATGAATTTTTACTCTCTTCCGTCACGGGTGAAGGCGCGGCAGATTGAAAGGATTATGAAGGAGAGCGCGGCGAGTTTCAACCACGCGGCCACCGCGCGCAACTATATCACCCTTTATGAAAAAATGTTGCAGCGTCCTTTGGTTGACCGGAATGCGGAGTTCGGCTTGGAAAATAAAGAAACTCCGAAAGTAATAAAGAACTTATGAATATCCGGGATGTCCATAATGATTTTTTTTATCCTGTCTGTTTATTCTTGTTGACAACTGATCGTTGTGCCATTATTAATTCACGTTTTTTATTTATACTTTACGAAGACAGGAGGGTCAAGTGATGTATGTTCCACGGTATATGTTTTTCACAAAGGGGGTCGGAACCCATAAAGAAAAGTTGGCTTCGTTTGAGAACGCGCTGCGCGATGCCCGGATTGCCCATCTGAATCTGGTATTGGTTTCCTCAATATTCCCGCCGTATTGCAGGATATTGAATATTGAAGAGGGGCTTTCCCGTCTTGAACCGGGTGAGATTACCCACTGTGTCATGGCAAGAGAGCAGACCAAAGAACCAGGGAGGCGCGTAGTGGCGAGTATCGGTCTGGCTTTGCCGTCTGAAATGGGACGTTACGGATATCTTTCCGAACATCACGGTTTCGGTCAGACCGACACCGAAGCCGGCGAATATGCCGAAGACCTTGCGGCTTCGATGCTTGCCAACACACTTGGCATAGAATTTGACCCGAGCAAAGACTATGATGAACGCCGCGAGGTTTATCAGATGTCCGGCAAAATCGTCGAATCCCAGCATATCAGCAAGGCAGCGCTGGGGGCTGAGGGCAATCTCTGGACATCGGTATTGGCTGCGGCCATATTTGTAAAATAGAGGACTGAAACCAGATGATCTGAAACGCTTGCAGAAAGCGGGTTTTCGGAAATTGAATTTGACTGCGTTACGGTCGGAGATATATAGGGCTTCGGTCATTACTAACGCAGTGAGGAATCTCTGAGATTCTTCACTGCGTTCAGAATGACAACGATAAAACGATTCAGAATGACAATGATAAAAAATGCAATTTTTTTTACTGATTAATTGGCGTTTATCAGCGTCCATTAGCGGTTAAAAATTATGCAACTGCTTAACTCCTAACATAATTATAGACTTCCAGAAATTGAATTTCACTGCGTCATCGGTCATTGAATTTCACTGCGTCATCGGTCGGAGATATACGAAAAGTATGATCTCCTCCCTGCTTCCTTGTGAAATTCAATTTCTGAAAATCTATATCAGGTGTCTGAGAAAGGAAATTGAAATGAACTGCTCAGGAAAAAATCAGCTTATTGATTTGAAGAAAAAATATTCAGGCATTTACGGTGTTCCTGTAATCAGCCGTGTTGAAAGCTCAATATTTGCAATTCACTATTACACTAATTGTTTATCTTCTGATTTCTGTAATGATATTTGCTGTTCAAGCGGTGCCGATATTGATATAGATAATGTCGGACGAATAATGATGTATGCAGAACAGCTTGAAAATTATATAAAAATACCAAGAACCGAATGGTTTATTGATAGTTATAAATACGACAAAGAATTTCCGGGCGGTCAATATACCAGAACAAAAGTAAGAGACAATACATGCGTTTTTATCAATAAAAAAGAACGCGGGTGTATGATTCATAAATTCTGCATGTTAAATGATATTGATTTCCATATTCTCAAACCGATGGTCGGCTCATTATTTCCCATAACTTTTAATGAAGGCGTATTGCATCCATCCAATGAAGTATTGGATAATTCCTTGATTTGTCTTCACAAAGGACCGACTTTATATCAAGGTGTCCGTGAGGAATTAATTTACTATTTCGGTCTCGAATTGGTAAATGAATTAGATTCACTTGAAGATGAAATTGGCAGATGATGAAAAAACCTTACATACCCTTCGGGGGAAACGAGATTCAGGTTCCGAATATTGACAAAGCACGGATAGCGGTTCTGCCGCTGTGTTATGAAAAGTCCGTATCTTACGGAACCGGCACACGAGAAGGACCGATTCATTTTCTGAACGCATCTGAGCAGTTGGAGTGTTTGGACGAAGAAACTCTGACCGACTGGGGATCACTCGGCATTCACACGGTCGCGCCCTTTTATCCTTCGGATGATCCGGAAAAAGCAGTGACAGAAATGAAGATTATGGCTCAAGCCATCCTGAATCAGGAGAAATTTCTGCTGTCTGTGGGCGGAGATCATGCGGTTTCCATAGGAACGATCATGGCTGCGTCAACGCTTTTTCCCGATATCGGGGTCTTGCAGGTGGATGCACATCTTGATTTGCGGAATGAATGGAACGGAAGCCGCTACAATCATGCCTGTGTGATGCGCCGTGTAGCAGATGATATGAAACTTCCGGTGATACAGGTGGGGATCCGTTCCTTTTCGCCCGAAGAAGCTGATTATATCAGAAAACGGAATTTCAGACCTTTTTTTGCCCATGAACTGGATACATCGGATAACCGATGGATAGAACGGGCGGTTGCCGCGCTACCGGAAAAAGTTTATATGACTATAGACCTTGACGGGCTTGATCCTTCGGTGATTCCGGGTACAGGAACGCCGGAACCCGGGGGACTGTCTTACCGGCAGTTGGTGAGTCTGATCAAGGCTGTGGGCAGAAAGAAAAAAGTGATTGCCGCAGACATAGTCGAGCTTGCCAAAATAAAGGGAACTCAGGTCTCCGAATCCGCTGCGGCAAAGATTGCCACCAAAATATTTGTGTATTGCCTGTAAGTGACGCCGAATCCCACTTACGGCAAGGCATTGAGCAGACGTGACATGACAGCATCTGTAGATTTTCCGGGGGTGTTGAGCATCACCGCGAAACGGTACATACCGCCGGTTCCGTCGTCAATGTAGCCTGCACGCGTTTTGACTCCGTTCAGGCTGCCGGTTTTGAAGAATTCCCTGCCCTGATGCCGCATGAGACTATGGTAAGGCTCAAAAGCTTCGAGACAGACCATCAGGTCTTTTGCCGAAATCCGGTTTTCTCTTGAAATACCGGAGCCTTCGGCAAGGCGGATATCCTTCAGTTTCAAGACATCTGCTGCATAAGACAATGCAGCCTGAACCCCTTTTTCCAGAGTCGCCGGCGCACCGTAAACCTTTGCACCTATGGCGAGAAGCGTCTGGTTTGCAATAAAATTATTTGAATATTCAAGCAGTCTGGCAATCACATCCTGAAGTGAAAACTTAGACAGATACCTGAATATAAGTTTATCCGTTTTGTCAACCTTTCCGAGTCTTATCCCGCCCTCACTTAGGATGCCCTGCTGTTTCAGAAAATATTGAAACATAGCCCCGGCATAAAGAGTGATCTCATCCTGTTCCTGCGAAAGTATTACTCTGTCCTGTTTCAGCCCGTATCCCGCTATTTTCTTTAAAGCAAAAGGCAGCAGCGGAGTCTGGGGTTCCGCACTGCTGTAAGAGCCGTCCGGTTCCCGTTTAAAAAAAACCGTGTTGAAATTGACGCATAATGCCCCGTTCGGTGCATCATAAGGATTCAGCGTGACAGTCACTCCGGGAATCGGAGCCGGATCAAAATAGGAATTGTCCAACACCAGATTATTGAACGTGCCGAGCTTTGTACTCAGGGTTTCAGCGATTTCTGCAACTACTTCAGAAATAAGAACCGGATCGCCGTATCCTTTTATTTTCAGGTTAGAATCTCTGTCTGTATAAAATTCGGTGACAAACCTGAAATCTGTGCCAAGATAATGCAGAGCTGTCAGCGAGGTCAGGATTTTCAATGTAGAAGCAGGAATCAGCTTTTTATCCGCATTCTGTGCAAAAAGTATCTGTCCCTGAGAATCCGCAACCAGCAAGGAATCCTGAGTTCCGATCAGTTTCTTCAGCGTATTCAGATCGCCTGCAAAACCCATTCCGCAGAACCCCAGCAGGCAGACTATGACGAGATATTTTATTTCTGGTTTCATAATAAAATCAGGTTCGGGGTCAGAGGTCAGGGGTTTCCGCAACCTCTGACCTCTCACCCCTGACCTCTCACCTCCTGTTCATTTTGCTGCAAAAAAAGCCTTATAAGCTTTAAAGGTCATGTAAATGTCTGCTTTGGACGATATTTCAAACGGAGAGTGCATGGAAAGCACCGCGGGACCGCAGTCAACGATTTCCATTCCGTAAGATGCCAGATACTTTGCGATGGTTCCGCCTCCGCCGATATCCACCTTTCCGAGTTCGCCTGTCTGCCATACTATGCTGTTTTCGTTGAAAATTCTGCGGAGCAGCCCGAGATATTCGGCATTAGCATCATTTGCGCCGCCTTTTCCGCCGGAGCCGGTAAATTTCGTGACACAGACACCGTATCCGAGGCGTGCCGCGTTCCTTTTGTCATGGACATCCTGAAAATCCGGGTCCAATGCGCCGTTGACATCTGCCGAAATCGCCGTGGAAGCGATCAGAGCTTTTCGCAGAATGCGTTCGCTGGCTTCGGAACCGGTTTTGACAAACAGATCGGAGACAAATTCCTCCAGAAAGCGGGACTGTGCGGCGGTATTGCCTTCGCTGCCGATTTCTTCTTTGTCGTAGAACAACGCGAGCGAAGTGAATTCCGGTTTTTTGGTTCCGAGCAAAGCCTCGAGTGCAGTAAATGCACATATCCGGTCATCCTGTCCGTAAGCCCCGACCAGACTTTTGTCAAAACCGATATCTCTGGCTTTTCCCGCAGGCACAAGTTCGATTTCGGCAGTAGTGAAATCCTCCTCGACCATGCCGTATTTCTCATAGAGATAATTCAGGACGTGAAGTTTGAAGCGGTCCTTGATTTTGCTGTTTCCCAAAGGCAGACTTCCCACAAGGATGTTCAGCTTTTCTCCTTCAAAGGCTTCGGAGAGTTTTTTATCGCTTTGCACTTTTCCTGCAAGGTGAGGCAGAAGGTCTGCGATTGTAAACACAGAATCGCTGTCTGATTCGCCGATGATGAGATTGAATTCGATCCCGTCGCTTTTTACGACCTTGCCGTGCATGGCTAAAGGTCTGGCAAGCCATTGATACTTGCGGATACCGCCGTAGTAATGGGTTTTCAGAAAAGCCAGTTCGACTTCCTCGTAAAGCGGGTTTTGCTTCAGGTCCAGCCGGGGCGAGTCAATATGCGCGGCAACAATCCGGCTCCCTTCGGACAGTGGTTTTTTGCCCATAACCGCAAGAGCAACGGATTTGTTTCGAAGCACTTTATAATATTTGCCGCCATCGGATTTGTCGTCCACATTCTTGAATCCGCTTTTTACGGCTGCATTCACGATGGCAGACATGGCTTCCCGCTCTGTCTTTGCGTCCAGAAAAGCTTTATATCTTTCTGCAAGCTTAAAGGCTTCATCTGTCTCCTGTTTGTCCATCACATCCCAAGCCAGAGACGGCTTCCGTTCAATCTGTTTCCTGAGTTCTTTTGCCTGTTTTTCACTGATCATTATTGTATCCTGTAGTTATCATCAGTTATGGTTTATTAAAATTCGAGTTTTTTAAAACCTGATTATGAACCTGACACCGACCATCACATAGCGTTCCTGAGTTTTTTTCGGGAACAAAAAAGACTTGATTATCAAGAGTCCCCTCACTCTTACAGGCATGATACAATGATTTGCAGAGATTTGCAAGGATTTTGAGGAAAAAAATGCAAAACATCTTTACAATATGAACCCGTATAGACTTTTTAAACGGACAGGCTTCGGAGACATATATTGATTGATTATGAAAATAACCGATCAGAGATATTCCTGTCAAGCTTTTTTATCAGATATCCTGATTACAACTCCACGGTCGTCTCCTGCAACATGAGGCTTGCTCATTTTTTTATCCTGTTGGAAAAACTATAGTTTACAGTAAAACGATTTTGCAAATCGTTTCTGTTCCCGAAAAAAACGGCTTGCAAAGCCGTTTTACAGTAAAACGATTTTGCAAATCG
>JFJP01005846.1_pt1 | contig 12124 bp, 12 predicted proteins | sample 431651 | NCBI WGS metagenome assembly JFJP01 (sample SAMN02602958, study PRJNA72255) | Microbial mat metagenome, whole genome shotgun sequencing project. | biome: fresh water; feature: sink hole; material: water; isolation source: purple microbial (photo- and chemosynthetic) mats found in... | reverse complement strand
CAGGCGCTGACCATCTTCGCCAAGCACCGGCGTGGTGGTGAGGTCATACATGCGCCCACCCAGCTTGAGCTGACTGCGTGTCGCTGCAGACAATTTTGAGAGCCGCTCCAAAGCCCCGGCCGGGTCGGCGTAAAACATGCCGACGCTGCTGCCCACCACCTTGTCTGGGTCAAAGCCAGGGATCTGCTTTCGAAAACCCTCTGCATTGCGGTGCAGGGTGTCACGCAGTGCGTTGTTGATGTAGAGCACGGTGCCATCGTCTTCGGCAATACGCACTGGCAGACTGACGTTGTCCAGCGCCAAACGAATACGGCGGTTGGTGTTGGCCACGGCGCGCTCGCGCTCTTGCATTGCCAATTTTTCAGCCTCAGCCAACTTCTCGGTTTCTGCCACCTGTGCCATGTGCTGCAACGAGGCGTTGGTCTGCGTCAACGCCCGCTCAAAAGTACCACGCAACCCGGCGGTTTGCGCCGCCCGAAAATACTGGCCTTGGGATGCGTACTGCAACACCGTGGCTTGTTCACGGAAACAGGCTTCAAGCTGGTCCAACATGTCATTGAAGTCCCAGCACAGGTCGTGGTACAGGCCTTGCGCGGGCAACTTGTTCAAACGCCGCTCAAACTTGCCCTGTGCCACCTCACGGGCAATGGCCTGAATCTCCAGCACATAACGCTGTTGGCGCTGCAGGCTGCTCTGCCAGGCGCCCAGACACACCAGCGCAGGCAGCAACCAGATCAGGGCAAAAGCGCTCCAGCCATCGTGCCAGCTTTGCAGCGCAGCCCCAACAAGCAAAACCATGCCCATGGCCCACACAAAGCCGGAACCTTCAGAGCGAGAGGATGAGCTGTTCATAGCTGACTCCTTTTTGTTTCAAGATACTGTTCAGCAACACCAGCGACGCATCGCAGGCATCCTTGGTGCCTGCAAAACGCTCTTCTTCAAGCATCAGTTTGTAAACATCCGTGACCACCGCAATGGCTGCCGGTTTGGCTTTGCGCCGCACCGAGAAATAGCCCGTCACCTGTCCCTGCGCGTCAAGGTCAGGCGTGATGTTGGCAAACACCCAGTAGAAGCTGCCGTCTTTGCTCATGTTTTTCACATAGGCAAAGCATTCCTTCCCGGTTTCCAGCGTGTCCCACAAAAACTTGAAGACGCCGCGCGGCATGTCGGGGTGGCGCACGATGTTGTGCTGCGCCCCAAGCAACTCATGCTCAGCAAAACCAGAGAACTCGATGAAAATCCGGTTGCAGTAGGTGATGCGGCCTTTGAGGTCGGTTTTGGAGACGATGAAATCATCGTCACGCATCACCAACTCATGCGCAGTGGGCGCAGTTTTATATTTCATGGATGTGTTGCCTTGGGCAGAGTTCATGATGTGTTGATATGCCTGGTGTCACGCAAGAAGCTCAATACGGCTTGAAGTTGGATTTGTCACCCCGACGCACTTGCGCGGCGATCAGTGGCGCATGCGCGCGCTGGCTGGCATTACCCCGGCGCTCAGGCGCAGCCTGGGCATGGCGGTCACGCACTTGCACCTTGTCCTCCCCGGTGTTGAAAAATGCGATGGATTGCTGCAACTGCTCAGCCTGTCCCGACAGCTCTTCGCTGGTGGCCGCGAGTTCTTCAGACGCGCTGGCGTTTTGCTGCGTGGCTTTGCTCAGCTGCCCCATGGCCCCACCAATTTGCACCACCGAGTCGCTTTGTTCTGAGCTGGCTGCGGCGATTTCCTGCACCAGCTCGCTGGTTTTCTGGATGCTGGGTACGATCTCATCGAGCAGCTTGCCAGCGCGCTCTGCCGTGGTGACGCTGTTGCCAGCGAGTTCCCCAATTTCCTTGGCGGCTTCCTGGCTGCGCTCTGCCAGCTTGCGCACTTCTGCCGCCACCACGGCAAACCCCTTGCCATGCTCGCCGGCACGTGCTGCCTCAATGGCGGCATTCAGGGCCAGCAGGTTGGTCTGGTAGGCAATGTCATCGACGATGCCAATCTTGGCGGCGATTTGCTTCATGGCAATCACCGTTTGACCGACGGCGGCACCACCATCCACCGCTTCTTTGGTGGTTTTGGCGGCCATGCCATCGGTGACCTTGGCGTTGTCGCTGTTTTGATTGATGCTGGCGCTCATCACGTCAATGCTGGAGGTGGTTTCTTCCACGCTGGCCGCTTGCTCGCTGGCGGCTTGGCTCAGGGATTGGGCAGTGGCCGACACCTGGTTGGCCGCACCGGTGAGGGCGTCGGCTGCAGCGCGTACCTCGGTCATGACGCGAGTCAGGTTTTCAGCCGAGGTGTTGACGCTGTCTTTAACCTGGTCAAACAAGCCCGCATAGTCGCGAGAAATGCGCTGCGTCAGGTCACCTTCGGCCATGGCCGACAGCACCCGTGCCACATCGCTCAGACCCTGCTCACTGGTGTCCATCAGTTGGTTCATGCCCCTGGCAATCTTGCCAAAGAAACCGTTTTTACCCTCAAGCCCCAAGCGGCCGCTGAAGTCACCACGGGTGGCCGCGCTGACCATCCGGTCAAGCTCCAGCTCATAAGCGATCTCGTCGGTGCGATCGAGCCATTGGGTGATTCGGCCAATGGTTTCACCTTGTGGGTTGTGCACCGGACGTGCCAGAAGGCGCAGACTGCGCCCCTGGATGTCCATGTCAACAGTGTCCCCAGAGCGCACTGCCTGGTCAAACTTGCTGGCATCGTCTGGATTTTTGAACAGACTTGAGAGCTTGTTGCCGTAGAACGTGTCGGCATCAAAGGTGGCACCACCAAACAGCTTGAGCAAGTCTTTGGCTGGTGGGGTTGCATGCACCAGCAGAGCCTGGGCATTGGACACGGTGACACAGACCGGCAGGCTGTCGAGCGACAAACGGATTCGCTCGTTGAATGCAGCAGCAGTTGCAGCGGCTTTCATGGCCGCCTGAACTTTGTCGATGGCCTCGGTCACACGGGCTTTTTGGCCGGGCAGGCGGTCCATGGCCACGTCGAGTTTGCCATCCGTGTAGGCACTCACCACGTCAACAACCTTCACCGTAGCTGCGATGTGGGACTGCACCAGCGCATTCATGGAATCGGCCATGCTGCGGTAGGCGCCTTCGAGCTGGTTGGAGGGCATGCGGTAGTCCAGCATGCCGGCGTTGTGTTGACGCGTCATTTCAGCCTGTGCGGCCTCAAAATCTCGCAACGTGCCCTGCATCTTGGCCAGCGGTGCCATGAGTTGTCCAATTTCACTGTCGTCCACTTCAATGTTGGCGTTCAGGTTGCCAGAGGCCACCTCACGCGCCACACCCAAGGCGTTGGCCAATGGCCGGGTGATGCTGGCCGTGACCCAAAAGGCCACCGCCACTGCCAGCGCCACCGCCAAAACCACGATGATGATGCCAATTTGCGCAATTTGGTCGGCCTTGGCAGACGCACTCGCCAAATCCGCTTTCATCTGCGCCACCTGCGATTTGACGAAGGGCGCCAGCTCTTTTTGCAGCGTTTCACTGGCCGCATCAAAGCCACCCATCAGCTTGTTGCCCGCTGCGGGGCCGCCCGCCACGAAGGCGTGCGCCATGGTGTTGCCGGTGGCAAAGTAGCTGACTGCATTGGCCCGGATAGTTTGAACCTGCGTGCTGGACGCCGCATCATTGACCTCGGCAAAATGCTTTTCAAATTTGACCAGTGATGCGTTGAGCTCATCAAAATTGGCCTGCGCATTTTTAAAACCATCGTCCAGCCCATCTTTGCCTTGTGTGGCTGACACATCACTTAAAAACTGCTGGATTTGCACCACACTTTTTTCTGCGGCCATGGCCAGCAAGGCGTACTCGACGCTTTGGTCCGATACCTTGGCCAGGTTTTGCTTCACTTGCGAAAGTTGGCCAGAAAACCAGAAGGTGAAGCCGATGAACAGAATGATCGGCAGCGCGAAGCCCGCCAGAATGCGTGTTTTGATGGAAAGTTGGCGGGTGCTCATTTTTTTGTCTCCGGGTGCTTGTCAGACGCTCTGGCCTTGCTCGGCCAATGCCACCATGTCGTCGATATTGAGCGCGCGCTCAGGCTCGAGAATCACAATGAATTCAGAGCCTACTTTGCCCAAGCCCCGAATAAATTCGCGTTGAATGCTGGTGCCAAACTGTGGCGGTGGCTCAATGGCATCAGGGGAAATGTCAATCACCTCGCTGACAGCGTCCACCAGCAACCCCAACTCCACTTTGTCGCCCTCGGCACCCACGTCAAAAATGATCACGCAGGTTTTCTTGCCTACCTGCGCCTTGGGTCGGCCAAAGCGCGACTGCAGGTCAATCACCGGCACCACCGCACCGCGCAGGTTGATGATGCCGCGCACAAATTCAGGCATCTGGGGCACGACAGTCATGGCGCCATGCTGAATGATTTCGCGCACCGTGCGAATGTCCATGGCAAAGACTTCGTCACCCAAGGAAAAAGTGAGGTATTGCAAGGCATCTTCTTTTGATGCATCTCGTCCACTCAGCGAAAGTGACGATGCGGCTGTGAGTGCCTGGTGATGAGTCATCGCGCCACCTCGGATCGGTTGATGTTTGTTGTGTGCGTTGTGTCCGCTGTGACCAAGTCCCCCAGCGAGCCCACATCCAGAATCAGCGCCACTTCGCCGCTGCCCAAAATGCTGGAGCCAGAGATGCCGCGCAGGGTTTTGAACAGACGCCCGAGCGGCTTGATGACGGTTTGCTGCTGGCCCATCAGCACCTCAACCTCAATGCCGTACTGGCCTTTGGACGAGGTCACCACCACCACGCTGGTGCGCTCGGGCAGACTGGACTCCACGCTGTAGAGCGTACGCAGGCGCACCACCGGCAGCACATTGCCGCGCAGCTCAACCACATGGCGACCGTTTTTATCCACCCGCACATGCTGGCCACCAGCCTCAATCACCTCGACCACCGAGCCCAGCGGCAGCACAAACTTGGCTTTGCCCACGCCCACCAGAAAACCATCGATGATGGCCAGCGTCAAGGGCAAGCGGATGTCCACCTGCAAGCCCCGTCCGGGGTGGCTGTTGAGCTTGAGGCTGCCGCGCAGCGCCTCAATGTTGCGCTTGACCACATCCATGCCAACGCCCCGGCCAGACAGGTTGGTGACTTGCTCGGCGGTGGAAAATCCGGGCTCAAAAATCATCATGTTGATGACATCGTCACTGGGCACCACGCCTTGCTCAATCAGACCCTTGTTCCAGGCGCGCTGCAACACGCGCTCGCGGTTGATGCCACGGCCGTCGTCTTCGATGCGGATCAGAATGGCACCGGTTTCGTGCTTGGCGCTCAGAACGAGTTTGCCAGCTGGCGTTTTTCCGGCGGCAATGCGCTCTTGCGGTGGCTCCAGCCCGTGGTCCAGCGAGTTGCGCACCAAGTGCATCAGTGGGTCGGCAATTTTTTCAACCATGGATTTGTCAAGCTCGGCCTCGCCGCCCACAATCTCGAAATTGACCTCTTTGCCCAGGCTGCTGGCCGTGTCACGCACCACCCGGCGAAAGCGGCTGAAGGTTTCACCCACCGGCACCATGCGCAGGCCCAGCGTGCCGTTGCGGATTTCTTCGATCAGGCTGTTCATGTGCAAATTGGCCTCGATCAGGGCCACATTGCGGGTTTCGCGCGCCAGCAAGTTGGCACCGGCACCGGCAATCACCAGCTCGCCGAGCAGATTGATGACTTCATCAAGTCGGTCGGCCTGCACACGAATAAAGCGGTTCTCTTCACCACCGCTGGACTCTTTGGCTTTTTGCTGCTTGGTCAGGGCCGCCTCGACCACCTCGGGGGCGACGCCAGCCCTGGACTCCAATAAATCACCCAATTTAGCCTTAGACCCTGATGGATGCTGCGCAGATAGCTCTTGATTTGAGAGCACCTCGGTCAATTTGTCATGGCTGACAGCACCCACCGACACCAGCATGTCGCCCAAGCGCGGCGTGGCCGACATGTCTTCAATGGCGCGCACCAGCTTTTGGTCCTGGCTCTCAGGTGCCCTGACATCGAGCTCACAGTCGTCGGCAACGAAGCTAAAGGCTCCCTCGACCTCGTCGCGCCCGGCAGCCGATTCCAGCGCCATGACGAAGCTCAGGTAACAGGTTTCGGGGTTGAGGTTGAGCAGTGCCGGCACCGCATCCGTGCTGCATTGCATGGACTTGACCTCGCCCAGGCCCTTGAGGTATTTGGCAATGGACAGCGGGTCCATGCCGTTGCGAAAGGTCTCGGGGCCAAAACGGGCCGAGATGTGCCAGACCGTCAAGCCAGGCGTGCTGCCAGCCCGAAGCTTTTGCTCAGGTGCCGCTGCCACAGGGGAGGCAGCGGTACCGCCTTCGGTGTAGACACGCAATTGGATGACAAGGTCGGCGCGCAGGTCTTTTTGGTCAGGGGTGTCGGCAGATTCATCAGAGGCGGTGTCGACCAAAAATTTGATCTGGTCATTGCACTGCAACAGCAGGGTGCTCAAGGCCGGATTGAGCCCAAGCTTGCCTTCACGCATTTGGTCAAGCAAGGTTTCCACGTGGTGGGTGAACTCCACCACTTTGTTCAGGCCAAAAATGCCGGCCGAACCCTTGACCGTGTGGGCGCAGCGAAACAAGTTATCCAACAGCTCGCGGTTGTCGGGCTGCTCTTCGAGTTCCAGCAGCAGGGTTTCAATGGCCTCTGTCTGCTCACCAGCCTCGCTGATGAAAGCGGGCATGGCCGCGGCAATGAAGTCTTGGTCGGCGTCGGATGCTTTGCTCATGGCGCAGCCCTTTCAGGAATTGGCAGTTTGTTCATCGAGCCAGTCGCCCAGGCCCATGGTTTTACTGGCTTCGCGCAGTGCCTCACTGGGCTCGACAAGCTGCCAGGGTTGGTCCATGTGAGCCAATGAGGCCAGCAACTGCAGGCCAGAACCATCTATTTCACTGACTTTTGCGCCTGAAATGTGCAGCATCCTGGCCGACTTGGCGCTTTGCTCGGTGACCCAGGCCAACAAGGCATCACGGGTTTCAATCGCGCTGTAAATGGTCATCTCTTCGGGGAGCTCAAATACTTTACTCATGGCAGATTCCTGGTGACGGTGGAAACGTAATTGGCAATGGCCGCATGGCTGCGGTACCAGACCTGGTCCGGCATCCGGTGTCGTCAACCGTCATGGATTGCGGATCAAGCCCGCAATGACATCGTGGCGTCTCGCAGCGCCGCGTGACGGCCGTCAAGGCAGGCAGAGCTTGGAGACCGCGTTGAGCAAAGACGCAGGGGAAAACGGCTTGACCATCCAGGCCTTTGCGCCGGCGGCCTTGCCTTCTTCTTTTTTGGACTCCTGGCTCTCGGTGGTGAGCATCAGAATGGGCAAAAAGCGGTAGTTGGGCAGCGCCTTGGCGGCCTTGACGAACTCAATGCCATTCATGCGCGGCATGTTCACATCGCACACGGCCATGTGGATCTTGCGACCATCCAGCAAGGCCATGGCAGCCAGACCGTCGCCGGCTTGCAGCACCTCGTAGCCAGCCCCTTGCAAGGCCATGGCCACCACCTGTCGCAGGCTGGAGGAATCGTCAATTACCAAAATTGTTTGTGCCATTTGTCATCACCTCATCAAAAAAAAGTAGGCTCGTCGTCGTCCACCGCAGCGGCTGCTGCGCCATCCGTGTGCTGCTGCCGCTGGTCTGTCATCACGTACTGCGATTCGAGGCGAGCCAACCAGTCAACGGCGTTCGCGTTGGCCGCTGGCGTTTGCAAGGCCGCTTGCAGTCGCTCAATGTCTTCATGCAGCAGGGTCATCATTTGGCTGATGCGGTCCTGGTACTGAAAGCCTTTGTACATGCGCTCAACTTGCTGGCTGACCATCTGGGTTTCGCGCTCAAAGGGCTTGGCGATCGCCTCAACGGCATCCACCGTGGCATGGATCATGGCCATGACTTGCGCGATGGCAGCTTTGGCCTCAGGGGTGCAGGCGCCAAGCACAGGCTGCAGCACCTGGTCACAGGCCTGCGCCAGCTGGGTGATGCCACCCTGCCCCTGCGCAAGCGCCTCTGAAATCTGCTTGGATTGGCGCGACGCCAGGTCCAGATGCGGGCCAATCTCGGCAAACGCAGACAACATTTCAGCCACAGCAGTTTCAGACTGGCTGCGCGAACTGGCCAACTGGCGCGCCCACACCGGCAGCACCTGGGCACTCAGCGCCAGCAGCGCTTGCGCCTGGGCGGGTGAGGCAATGACACTTGGCAAGGTGTCCGCAGGCGCGCTGGGCGTGTCAGAGGTGGCGAGAGGAACTTGGCTCATGTGTCGTCCGGTAAGACAATAAAAATGACATCTGGCGGGCAGCTTTGCGGCTACAGGCTAAGCCACTGCGAATTAAGGTAGCAGCCACAGCCGAGCAAGCGCTGGTCGTCCAGCGGCACCACATACGAGGTCTTGGCCTGCACCTCACGCGTCACCGGGTTGGTGATGGTGTAGTTGACCCAACCACCCTGCTCGTTGTCACACACGTCCCAGGCATCAGACACCAACTTGTCGGCGTCCAGCCCGGCAATGGCACTCAGGGCTGTGCCATCTTTCTCGGGCATGGCCCCATGCACCTCGTAGTAGCCCGCCCGGTTGAATATGAACACGTACAGATCGCGGTCAATGAAGTGCCCTTGCTTGTCATGGAAGTCTTGCTTGGCCTGGTTGAGTCCGGCTGAGCGAATATGCACCATGGCGTCAAAGACCAGTTGACGCGCCTGGTCGGCCGTGCCCTGGCGCAACTGAATGTCTCCCACCGAGATTTCCAGCGTGGAGGCATGGGCAATCATGCGGTCTGAATTGAAGCTGGCACGCTCCACCAGTTCGGCGTTTTCTTGTGTCAGTACATCCAGGTCACCCACCGCATGCACCACTTCTTCAAGTGCCGCGCTCTGTGACGCACTGCCTTCGGCCATGACATTGACGTTCATGGCGATCTCGCCAATGCCGGAGATCAGGCTCTCCATGGTGTCATTGATCTGCCTGATGCTGCCCACGGTTTCGCTCACCCGGGTGGACGACTCGGCAATGAGACCCCGGATTTCTGCTGCTGCACCCTGGCTGCGCTTGGCCAGGTTGCGCACCTCAGCGGCCACCACCGCGAAGCCCCGACCCTGCTCACCGGCGCGGGCGGCCTCTACGGCGGCATTGAGCGCCAGCAGGTTGGTCTGGAAGGCAATGCCGTCAATCACCCCGATGATTTCTGACATGCGCCTGGAGGTAACCTCCAGCGGCCCCATGCTCTGCATGGCCCCGTGCATCATTTTGCCGGCGTTGTCGGCCTCTTTGTGCAGACTGGCGGTCATCATGCTCACTTCTTGCGCGGCAGACGCATTGCGCGCCACGGTTTCGCTGACGTGTTTGACATGCAGCGAGGTTTGCTGCAAGTGCTGGCCTTGCGTGGCGGCGCGACTCGCCAGCGAGCGGGTGTCGTCGACCAGTTTTTTGCCGGTGTCGCCCAACAGCACGGCAGCGGTTCGAATGTTGGCCACCATGCTTGACATGTGGGTGATCATGGATTCCAGGTGCAGGCCGAAGTTGCCCAAGGTTCGGACGCCACCAAACGACTGCCCCGTCAAATCACCCGCGGACGCGTTCTTCATGACAGTCTCAGTGCGGTCGCGCTCCGCCCTGGTGATGCTGAAAAACGCAAATTGCAAGTAAATCCACAACAAAACTGCCAACACCTCAACACCCGTAGATACCGCTTTGTTGCTGAACAGGAAATCGTTTCCCATCAGGCGAAAGGCGGTGACAGCTGCCAGAACCAACAAAAGCGGCAAGGGCAAAATCCAGAACCGCGTGGTTCCCCTCAAAGGCTTCAGCAGGGCGATGCCAGGCGCAAGTAGGTTCATGGTCAGCCTAAGTGGTGGGTAAATTAATCAGTGCAACGCCTGTCATTTCAGCGCCTGTTCAATTTTTGCCTTCAGCGTGCTCAGATTCGGCGGCTTGACGATGTAGCCGTAAGTGCCCAGCGGCATGGCATCTTCAAGCGTGGCCGTGCTGGCATCGGCGCTCATGAAAATCACTTTCATGTTCTTGACCAATGGATTGGTGTGCGCGCGCAGTTGCCGCACAAACGCCAGTCCATCCATGGGCTGCATGTGAATATCGGTCAACACCAGATCAGGCTTGAATGCCACCATGGCGCGCAGCGCGGTGCCGCCGTCGATGGCGGTCTCAATATGCTGCAAGCCCAGACGGCGCAAGCTGTTGACCACAAAGGTGCGCATGACTTCATCGTCATCGACCACCAAAATCCGTGCAAGATTGAAATTCATGATTGGTTGATTCAAATTTAGGGTTAACCCTGATCGCCAGATGGTTTCCAACAACTGTGTTTTGCGAACAGCTTAGCAGCATTTGCTGGCGTCAAAAGACGCTGCTTCAAATTTAACTTTGCGCCAGGAAACTCCGAATTTCAGCAAGCAAGGCTTCCAGGCGGGGCACCAACTCAGCGTACAGCGGTGCCACCGTGGCGACAGGCTCTGTTTTGCTGATCTTTTCAAGCTCGGTAACCTGCACCACCATCGCATCAGACGCAAAGATGGGCACGTAACCCTTGATGGCGTGCAGCAGGCGGTTGACACTGGCCACGTCGTCATTTGCCAACGCTTGCGCCATCTCGGGCAAGTTGCCAGCCATGCTGTCCTGCACCGTTTTCAGGATCTTGCGCAGCGAGGCTTCAGAGCCCATCATGGACACGCCACGTGCCACATCGAGGGCAGTAAAAGAGTGAGCGCTCATGGATTTTTTGCCAAGTGTGAAAAGTTTTATTCTAAAGGCTGCTTTCCACTTCAACGGGTACAGTTCAAGGCCCGTGCAAGCCTCGAACCCGATTCAGGCCAGCCAACACCTACCAGCCAAATCCTAAGTGCAGCGGCAAATACACCGCCATGCCCGACACAATGGTGCCAAGCACGGCCTGGCCCTGGCCTTTGCGCCAGAAAAAATAGGCAGCACCCGTCAACGCGGCGTAAATTCGCGCGTCTTGCCAGCTGGCAATGAGTTGGCCCTGCGTCATGAATACCTCAGGTGCCACCACGGCGGCCAGCGCCGCAATGGGTGCGTATTGCAGGCCGCGTTGTGCCCAGTGCGGCAGGTGCCAGGGCTGGTCGCTCATGAAAAAGAAGCAGCGCGTGACAACAGTCACCAGCGCCAGGCCAACGATCACCCCCAGCGTCCAAAGGTCGGTGCCATTCAAGCTGGGGCCGCTCATGCGGGCGCCCCGGGTGTTTTGGGCCGTGTTTCTTCGATGATCAGACACAGCGCCACGGCGCTGGCGATCGCCACCACAATGTTCAGTTTGAGCGGCAAGGCATAGGCTGCCACCGCTGCCATGCCTGCCACCCCGGCAGACACACGGCGCAAATGGCTCGACGCCAAAGAGCAGCCCACGCCAAGCAGAGCCAGAATGCCGGCAAAACCCAGCCCCCAGTGGGTCGGAATCACGTTGGCCAGCGCAATGCCGAGCAAACTGGCACTTTGCCAGCTGACCCAGTTCAACACGCTGCCGCCGCTCAGGTAGGCCAGTTGTTCGCGCCGCTCGACGTCGGTGCTGGGCGGGTGGTGGTAATGCCGGGTGAACAGCACGTAGCTCAAATCGGCCGTGAGGTAACCATGAAACAGGCGCCAGCGCAGCGGCAGATGCATCAAATAGGGTCGCATATGGGCGCTGAACACCACAAAGCGCAAGTTGACGCAAAAACTGGTCGACAAAATCACCCAAACGGGAGCGCCCGCTGCAATCAAAGGCATGGCGGCAAGTTGCGAACTGCCAGCAAACACCAGCAAACTCATGGCCACAGCCTCCACGGTGCTCATGCCAGACTTGACCATGGCCACACCAGTCATCAAGCCCCAAGCCGCCAGCCCGGGCGACACCGCGGCCATCTCACGGATGCCCCGGCCAAACGCCGGGTGCTGCCACCAACCGCGCGCCTGCGCCAGCAACTGGCGCATCAGCCCAAACCCTGCCCGACCTGCAAGGCGTTGCCGCGCAGAAAGTCGGCGCTGGACAGGCGCTTTCCACCAGGGCGCTGCAGCTCGGTAATGATCACTATAGAATTCATAGCTGCTACCGCAATACCCACGGGGGCTAGAGCCACAATTTGCCCACAAACCTGACTGGATGAAGGTCCACCTTCACCTAGCT
>JFJP01039986.1_pt1 | contig 12125 bp, 8 predicted proteins | sample 431651 | NCBI WGS metagenome assembly JFJP01 (sample SAMN02602958, study PRJNA72255) | Microbial mat metagenome, whole genome shotgun sequencing project. | biome: fresh water; feature: sink hole; material: water; isolation source: purple microbial (photo- and chemosynthetic) mats found in... | reverse complement strand
TCAATACTCAAGTCAGCTAATAGTTGGCTGGGCGTTGTTTCTAAAGCGAAAGCTATTTTGAATAATAAGTTAATGGTCATTCCTTGTTGGTGTTCAAACAGTCTTCGGATGGTTTTTTCATCACAATGCGCAGCTTTGGAAAAAGCCAATTTGTTGCCATTGAACTTTTCTAAGAATAGTAAATGTATCCTTTGGGTTAGTTCTACTTGTATTGCATCGAGCTCATTTTGCATAAAGCAAAGGAAAACAACGAAAGAAAAATAAAATTTAAAACGATACGGCTTTTTAGCCGAAAGTAATTATATTTGACAGTAGAAAAAAATGAAAATTACAATGAAAATACTTTTTAAAACAATCCCCATACTTTCAATAATTCTTTCCTCGTATATGTGTAAACATAGAGTTGATGAAGAAGTACCAAATACAGATTCACCAACCAATCCTGGTAAAATCACAATAACACAATATGCCAAAATAAGGCATGTAACTTTTTATATCGAAAATTCTGGAAGCATGTTTGGTTATGTCAATAAACCAACTGAATTTGTAGAAGTTGTCAATAAATTAGCTCAATACCCAAATTTAATTAATACTGAAACCAGTTTTATATATAATTTGATTAGTGGAAAAAAAGACCCAAAAACCAATGAGCCTCAACTAGAAATTTTTAAAATTGGGGATGATCCTAATATTTTAAAATCTACATTAACTGTAAGTGGCTTAAATAAAAGATCAAGTAGTCGAAGTGATTTGAATGAGATGTTTAATATAGCACTTAATGACGCTAAATCTGATAGTATTTCTATTTTGATTTCTGATGGTATTTATGACGTTGGGGGATCTACAAATCCTATTAATGCGTTACAAACGGAAGTACAATCAACAACAACAAACTTTATAAATAGACTAAGAAATACCGATATAGAAACTTTATTGATTAAATTAGAATCTGATTTTCAAGGATTTTACCATCCTTCAAATGTTGTCGACTCCCGAGGAAAAAGCAAATTAATAAATCAAAAACGGCCCTATTACATATGGATTTTTGGAAACAGTGATTTATTAAATGAATATTTTCCTGAAAAAAGATTAATTGAATTAAAAGGTTATGCAGATCACGCTCGTTTCAGAAAAACAACTAATAATAATTTACCATATGAGGGCATTGGATATAATAATTTAGGATTCAAAAAGAATTTCTCAACTTCTAATACTTTTGAATTATACCATAATGTTACTAAATCAAACCAATTCACTATTGCTGTTGATTTTTCCAATCTTAATTTATCAAATTCCTATATAACTACAACAACAAATTACCACTGCCCAAGTAGTAATTATTTTGTTAATAAAATTACATCGATTGACTCAATTGCAAAAAGTGAAATAGAGCCATACACAGAAATGCTCAGTTTTAAACCGACACATATAATTACAATTAAATCAAATACAAGTCAGCCTGAGACTGGGGATTTAAGTATAACTTTAAATAATGAGCTCCCGGATTGGATTAATAATTCAAATTCTGATAATGATTATCCATTTAATGGAAATACAACTCAAACCTTTGGTTTCAGCACTCTAATTAAAGGAATTGAAGAAGCTTATAAAGAAGTATCAAATACGAGATTTTTAGCAGAGTTTAAAATTCAAATTCAAAATTAATATATATGAATCCTTTTGCACCTATTTACGAATTTTTTGAAAACTTCATTGGAATTTTTGACATTAATTTCACGATGGTTTTCCAGACCTTATATGATAAAGGAGGCTATAATAACATGGGGATATTATTGCTATTTATTCCTTTAATATTTTTATTATTATTTTACTTAGTATGGAAATATCCATATGCCACTTTATGGCATTGGGTATTAAATATATGTATTATTGCTTTAATTGTTGGAGTTTCAACCTACAGCACTGTAAGACTTACATTAGCAAAATTCATAGTCAGTCCTAATCCAGATGTGTCAGATTTTACCGAATTTCTAGTTTTAAAATATGCCGTTTTGAATGCTTTTTTATCTTTATTAATCTCATTTCTTTATAGTTTAATTTTACGTAAAAAAAGTAAAGTACAAATGCATTTACCTTATTAAATTTAAAAATTATGGCTAAATTATATATTTTCGGAATAGGTGGAACGGGCTCAAGAGTGATTAAAGCATTGACTATGCTATTTGCATCTGGTTGCCAATTAGAAAATGGATTTGATACAGTGGTGCCAATCATTATTGATCCAGATACAGGGAATGGGGATTTAAATAGAACGAAGGAAATATTAAAATTATATCAGGAAATAAGACTGAACATTAATAATCCTGACGATTTTTTTTCTCAAGAACTAAAAACCGTTACTAATTTAGTATCAAACACTAATAGTATAAATGGAGATGGATTTCAATTTGCCCTTACAGGAACAGCAGGTAGTAAATTTAAAGAATATATTAATTATTCGAGTTTACCTCAAGAAGATAAATTTTTTGTAGATCAATTATATTCTCATCAAAATTTAGAATCGCCCCTTGATGTAGGATTTAAAGGGAATCCAAATATGGGTTCAATAGTTTTAAATCAATTTACAACATCCAAAGATTTTGAAAAATTTGGACAATCCTTTAACCCAGGTGATGCCATTTTTATTATCAATTCTATTTTTGGTGGAACTGGTGCAGCTGGCTTTCCTTTATTACTAAAAAGTCTCAAAAATGGAGCAGATATACCTAATGGAGCAATTATTAAGCTTGCAAATGTTGGAGGAATCACATACTTACCATACTTTAAATTAAATAAAGGCGAAATAGATTCTGACACTTTCCTAGAAAAAACTAAATCAGCTATTGACTATTACAACCGTACAATTATTAATCAAAATCAACTAGAGGCATTATATCTAATTGGTGATATTGATACAACCTCAACATATGACAATCATTCAGGGAACAAAGCCCAAAAGAACGATGCTCATTTTCTAGAACTTGCTGGGGCTCTTGCTATTTTAGATTTCACAAAAAACATTAATAATCTGACACAAGGAAAAATAAAAGTAAAAGAATTTGGGATAGATAATAATTCAAAACCTTTAACTTTTGATTCTTTAAATTCACAAAATGCTATGCAAATTGAGAACTATTTGAAAAAGTTTAGGTTCTATACTGAGTACTTAGAAAAAGGATTGCAAAGAGCATTAGATGTTTCTAGATGGACGAAGAGAAAAACCCAATTGGATAAAAAATATTTTGAAAGTAGAGAATATAAGAATCAAATTGTTAAATTCAATAATCACTTTAGTAAATGGTCACAAGAATTAGAAAACAATAAACCTTCTTTTGCCCCTTTTGATAAAATTATAAAAAACGACGATAAAGGAAAACAGCTTTTTAAATATCTTGATACTGAAAATTGTTTAGCAATTGATATTGCAGGTACCTCCGAGGATAAGAAACATCATCAATTGATTAAACTTTTTAGTAAATCAACTCAAAAAGTCATTCAAACCCACAAACTTTAATAAAATGACAATGGCTAAGAAAATATTCAGAATACATAATAATGGAGTGACATCTGAATCAGGTTGGTTCGATAGTGCAGCTATAACAAGTCAAGAATTAGACGCAATTATTACTGATGGAAAGGGTATTGCATCATCTATTCCAAGTCCATTTGCACGTATAGATTTGGTTAAATCTGCTTTCCAATGGGTTTCTCAAAATGATATTAATGGGGAAACTGCTCAACATAAATTAGTATCAGATGCGCTAGATGTTGGTCAATTATTTTTTTTATCAGGTTTGTATAAAGAGTTAGAAATTGTAGAATGGACTCCGAATCAAAGATTTGATGTACTTAAAAAAGATGATGAACACAAAGATTTTATAGATACACTGGAAACCTATTGGATACAAGATGGTAAAGTATATAACTTTGACAATGTGAACAGGTTATTTTTCATATTTTATAATAAAAAATTAATCGGAGGTACTTCTCCAGCAACATTGTTTTTTGCTGCGCCAGATTCAAATTCACAAAGTTTAGATATGAATATCAGTAGAGGAAGTGATAAACTTCTTGACGAAAAGTATGCTTCTTTAGCTAAAAGGGAGTGGTCCTATATCGAATATATTTTTACATTGTCTAAAACAAATGAGTTTAATCAATTTTTTACGCAAAATGGAAAAAACGAATTTTATAATTATATAGATTCGGTAAAACGAAGTTTATCACCTGAGGAGCAGCTAAAAATCGACAATATTGATGTCAGTTCAATTAACAAATACAAAAAATGTTTTGTGACAACTTCAGAACATAATTATTGTGATGTTTTAGGAGTAGCACTTGGCTTACAAATTCAAGAAGCTTCAAAAATTGAAAAGGAAAGTGATTTTGTCATTAAAAGTGAACTTTCTGAAAAAAAACCTTTAATCCTGCCCAATAATAAATATTCTGAGAAGTTATGTTTTACAAGAACTGATGTAAAATGGGATGCAGATACTATGCATAATAAAATCCCTTATAGAAACGATAAATCAGAAAAACAATCAAAATTACCGGTTTTTGGAGATAATTATTACTGGCTATCAATTGGTAATTTTCTTGAAGATAAAATAATAGAATTGCCTTATCAATTAGATTCTTCCAATTTTGAATTATGCGGTTCCACAAAATTTTTATTGCCTTTAACAAAAACATTTTTTGAATATTTTAAAACAGAGGATGTCAAAAAATTACTGAAAATAACTCAATTAGCTGGAGGAGGTGTCGAAGTAAAATTAGAGATTCCTGTAAAATCTGGCAGAAACATTCCTTTTTCAAAAATATATAATCAAAATGACATTGAAAAATTAGAGTTCCATTTAGCAATTTTTCCATTCATAAAGGTGGAAAGTTTTGCAATAAAATATAATGTGGGGCTTATTGATGGCGATATAATAAATAATGATAGGAATGTAATTAACACATCTTTTTACAAAATTGGCAATAAAATAGAAGGTTCCCAAATTGTGACCAGAAGCCATGGAGGAAATAAAATTAAAAGTGGTTATGTAAGTACAAATGGTTATTTCGACTGCATTCAGGTTACTTTTAATTCCATAAGTTGTTTTATTATTCCAAAAATGCCTGAATATAAACAAGGAACAGCAAACTATAATTTTGCTATTGATTTTGGGACAACCAATACACACATTGAATATAACAAAGATGGAGATACAGTACAACCTTTAAAAAATGAATTGCCTTATACTTTCTGGGCATCTCTTCTTGATAAAAATGCTGGTGTTGATGGTTTGTATCTTTTAAATGAGGCAACTTTTGAACAGGAAATTATACCACATACAATTGGAAATAACGAACTAAGTTTCCCGATAAGAACTGCATTAGTTGAGAATAAAGATATAGATTTCAATCAAGAAAGAGAATTATTTAAACACCTAAATAATTTTTTCCTATACGAAAAACAGTCAATACAAAGCCATTTAGAATTAGTTACTGCATTGAAATGGAGTAATTATTCCAAAAGTGAAGATAAAAAAAGAGTGGAATCGTATATTGAATTTCTTTTGACCATTGTATTTTATAAAGTGTTGTTGTCCAATGGAAAACTTGATAAAACTAAAATTATATGGTTTTACCCCATAAGTATGACATCTTTTCAACAAGGAGTTATTGAAGCATCTTGGGTAAAAACTTATAATAAAGTATTTGGCGAATTTGCGGATTTAAACAATATAAGCAAAATGCCTGAAAGTATCGCTCCATTTTTTTACTATCATAATCAAAAAGGCATTTTAGGATTATCTGTATCCATAGATATTGGTGGAGGTTCATCAGACATTTCAATATTTGATAATGGTCAAGCAAAAACAATTTCCTCATTTAGATTTTCAGGGGACTCTATTTATGGTGATGGATATGGTGGTAGTCCAAGTGTTAATGGCTTTGTTAAGGCCTTCAAAGAAGATGCATTAGCTTATTTAACTGGTGACGATTTTGAAAAAAAGGAAAAGCTTAAAATATTGACAAATATTCTTGATACAAGAGGGAGTTCGAGTGATTTCAGTAGTTACTTATTTTCATTAGAAAAAAGCTCTATGGGATTATTTGATTATACGAGCCTCATTAGAGAGGAAATGAATTTAAAACTGAGCATTCTTTTATTTTATAGTGCGATTGGATTTTATGTTTCTAAAATATTAAAATCCGAGAGATATGAAGTTCCGCGAAACTTCCTGTTTAGTGGTACTGGAGCAAAGTCATTAAAAATTATCGATAGTTCAGCTAATCTTAACCATATTTCTAATTTAATGAAATATATGTCTGAAAAAGTACTTGGTAAAAATGCTCAAACAGTAGTTTCAATGCTTTCCGAAATACCAAAAGAAATTACCTGTAAAGGAGGTCTATTAAAATCAGCTAATGGTGAGGTCTCAACTAAATTTTGGTTAGGTGGCTCTGAAAACTCTAACTGGGATTTAATTTTAGACCATAACTCTTTTTCTGAAGCACCTAAGTTTAATGAATGTACATCCAACAATTTGAATTTTATAATTGAGACTGTTGAAGAATTTTACACCATATTAGACGACTATTTTAAGACAATTAATATTGAAAATGTTTTCGGTATAAAAAGAGACGCTTACGAAAAATTCAAAGAGATGCGTTCTGATCAATTATTGGAATTTCTCAAAAAAGGTATTGACCTAAAAATCGAAAGTGAAGGAGATAATTCAAACATACAAATCGAGGAAACTTTGTTCTTTTATCCACTAATAGGCGTCTTAAATAAATTAGCTTTTAAACTTGCTACAAAAGATTAATATGAGGTATTTTAAACTTTTTATTTTGATTTTTTTCATTTCTTATTATACGAGTTCAGCCAACTCATATACGCAAGAGAGCGCCTGTTTTTTAAATAAGTCTACAAAAATTATTTATATATGTATACAAGAATTTCAGTCAACCAGACATAACAATATTGAAAGCAATAAAAGTATTGTTGAAAAAATAAGGTTACAGCTTAAAGGAAGTATATATCTAAAACTAACCAGTTATTTATTAATTTTTTGTTTGGGTTATTTAAGTGCAATGATGTATTCTAAATATAAAATTAAAAACATAATGGGAGAAGAATATGATGAATATAAAAATAAAATAAAATCAAGTAAAAAATATCCATCGTCTATTTATGGTATAATCTTACTTTTAAAGAACAGAAAAAATGATTATAAAAATAGTAAAAATCCCATTTCTTATACAACAAAATCAAATGACTCTTCCAATTTAGAAAGATTGAAAAACGAGATTGAAAACCTGACTTCCCGTAATCGTGAACTTGAAAAAAAATATTTTGATTCTATTGAAATTCCTAAAAGTAATAGCGAAAAAATAATGCCGGAGGAAACAGGAAATCTAAATATTGATGAAATAAAAAATAATACACTTTATTTTAGTATCCCAGAAAAGGATGGTACTTTTTTAGTTGAAAAATCAACTATCAGCGCAATTCAAAGATCTTATTATATGATAGAATTTAAAGGAGATGAAAAAATGGGTAAATTAATATACAGATCAGGTAATCTTGACGATTCTGCTATCTCACAAATGGATTATATTTTAGGTCCAGTCTGTGAAATTGAAAATTCATTAATGAATAATCCTACGAAAATAATTATCGAAGCCCAAGGTACTGTTTTAAAAGATGACGGTAAATGGAAAATAAAGGATAAAATAAAAATAAAACTCATTTAATAACATGACATACTTCATACTTCAAAATAAAACATTATCTGAAGATTTTTGGATTTTTATTAGTGAAAATAGTTTCAGAATTGAGGGATTTCTATTAATCCTGGTTGTGATTTTTCAAATTCTTTTTTATGTAAAAGCTTATAAAGACATTGAGCTTTTAAAAAATATTTTTAATTATAAATTACAAGAGAAAAAAGTAAATTTTGACAGATCAAGTCAAACTATTGTAAATAAATCCAATCAGGAAGATGATTTTGAATTAGTACCTAAACATAAAAATTCAATTGAAATATCAATAATAGAAACTTCTGGAAATAATGAGATTATTCAGAGGATAAAGGAAATGATCAATACTTATCTGGTTAATAACTATGGTGCTGCTGTAAATTTTAGTATTATAAAGGATATTATTGACCGAGAAGTTGATGTAAAAGATGATGAAATAAATCAATCTATACCAACACCTCTCTACTTAGGTTTAGCCGCTACAATGTTGGGAATAATATTTGGGTTGATGGCAATGCCAGATATTAATGCTGATGGTGCAAACTTCACTTCGGGGATTAATTCATTAATTAAAGGAGTCAAATTCGCTATGGGAGCAAGTCTTTTAGGGCTTATTTTAACCACCGTATTATCTTCAGGATTTTACAAAAGAGCGAAAAGGAAAGTTCAGAAAGAAAAAAACGATCAACTTTCCTATTTACAGGCAAAACTTTTACCTGAATTAATCAAAGCTGAAGATACTGGCGTTTCTGGACTAAAACATAGTCTTGACAAATTTTCAATTCAAGCAACAAAAATTGTAGAAAATGTAAGAGTTGCATCGGTCAATACCAATTCAAATCTTTTTGCCCAGCAAAAAGTACTAGACAGAATAGAAAAGTTAGATATGACTAAAGTTTCTAGAGTAAATTTAGATCTTTTCAGCAAACTTGATGAGAACATGGATACTTTCAATAAGTTTTCTGAATATTTATCGACTATGAAAGAGATTTCATTAAATTTAAAAGATTTCGCCAATAGAACTGTTGCAGTTGATTCAATTGCAACACAAATTGAAAGTTCATTGGAAAATTCAAATAAGCTAACAAAATTTCTTTCAGGCCATTTTGAGAAAATTGAATCTTCAGGTAACCAAGCACTAAGCGCGGTTAATTTAGCAGATGTACATTTTAGAGATGCTATAGATAAATTAAAGGAAGAATCGAATAAAAGAATTAGTATAATGAATGATAATTCTAATCTTCACGACAGCCATTTAAAAGAAATTTATGAAAGGATTGGTAAAGATCTTGATAAAATAACTACTGAACATATAAGTACATTTCAAAGATCCTATGAAGGAGTAGTACCTCAATTTGAGCAATTAAACAATCTTAAAGAATTACTTCCTATCAAAACAGCTATTGAAAACAAAGCAGAGGTTTTGAAAAAAGAAGCAAGTTCAAATACAGATTTATTAGTTAAAAGTATTGTTGAACTGAATGATACACTTAAACAAATGAAAAAGGATTTCAATAATTCATCCATATCAAATAGGCTAACAGCTATTGAGAAACAAATTTCAAATAAAATCACTGGCACTTCTAAAAAAGGAATTGATAAAGATAAAACCGAACCCACTACTAAGACAACCTTTCTAAAAAGAGTTAGTAATATATTTCGCTTTAAAAAAAACGGGGAGTTACAAATTAATAAAAAAAATGAAACAGAATTAACAAATAATACTAAATCCTAAATAATTAAATATGAAAAGTAACAACTTTTTTTGGGTTAGTTTTTCAGACTTAATGACTAGTTTATTTTTTATTATGCTAGTATTATTTGTTGTTTCCATAGGTTATCTTCAATTTCAAAAGAAAGCTACTGAACAACAACTAAAAAAGATGGAAGAATTACAAACCGCAGTACAACAATTACCGTTAGATTATTTTTCATATCAGGAACAATATAAAAGATTTAAATTAAATAGAGAGATAGAATTTGCTGATGGAGATAGCATCATAAGAAAATTTGAAGATAGAATGTATTTAAAAAAAGTTGGGAATGCAATTAAGAACAAAGTGGATAGTCTTTCTACTAATGAAAATTTCAAAAAATTTGATATAAAATACCAAATTGTAATTGAAGGAATGTCATCAAAAGACAAATATCCATATAATTTTGAACTAAGTTATAAAAGAGCATTGTCTCTTTATCGATTATGGAAGAAAGACAGTATAATATTTAATCCGGAGATTTGTGACATTCAAATTGCTGGCAGTGGTATTGATGGTGTCAGAGAATATTCTGGAAGAGAAGAAAAGAAAAATCAACAGTTTTTAATTCACATCGTACCAAAAATTGGAAAAATCTTTGATAGAGAATGATACAATTTAATTTAAAAAAAGAGTTAGTAATATCCATCCTTTTAGTAGTTTCTTTAATATTTATAGGATGTGAAGGCTGCTCTCGTTATGGCGTTAAAGAACATGTTGTAAAAGATGGTAGTAAATTTTCTTCTCCTGAAATAGATTTAACAGAACAGGTTAACCCTGAAGATAATAATAAAATTACTTCCAACTCAAATTTAACATTACAACAGCTTTATAAAAAGTATAGTTCCGCTGTTTTTTTAATATATACCTCTGATACCGAAAATACTTGGCAAGGATCTGGTTTTTTTATGTCTTCAGACGGTATTGGAGTAAGTAATTATCATGTTTTTAAAGGTACTAATAAAGGTTCGGAAGTAATTAAGTTAGCATCTGGAGAGGAGTTAAAAATTTCAGAAATTATTGCTGTAAATGAAGAGAATGATTATATTATTTTTAAGGTCAATTCTTCAGAAAAATTAAATTATTTTAAAATAGCAACCGATTTTTCTGAAATAGGAGATGAAGTATTTGCCATTGGCAACCCTAAAGGATTAGAACATACTCTGTCAAAAGGAATTATATCAGGATATAGAGGTGAGAATAAAAAGCTAATTCAAACTACAACTGAAATTACTCACGGAAGCAGCGGAGGACCACTTTTGAATATGAATGGTGATGTTATCGGAATAACTACTTCAGGACTTGGTGAAGCCGATTTAAATTTTGCTGTTAATATTCATAATTTACCGATTGAGAATTATATTAAAAAAAAAAGTATTGAGGTAATTAATAAAAATCTTAAAACTTCTTCTTTAGCCTATTTCCCAACTTCAACAACAGGACAAATCATAAAACACGCTTATTTTACCGTTTCCTATAGCGAAAAAGATGAACAACCAGAATGGGTTGCCTATAAAATCACCGAAAGTAGTATCAACAATCATATTGCACGTACTAATGATTATCGTGTGGATCCATATGTAAAATCAGGCTCTGCTAGTCCTTATGATTATTCAGATAGTGGATATGATATGGGACATTTGGCACCTGCAAAAACTATGTCAAAAAATTTGACTTCTATGAGTGAAAGCTTCTACTTGAGTAATATTTGTCCACAAACACCATCATTTAATAGAGGGATATGGAAACGTTTGGAGGATAAGATTAGATATTGGTCAGCAATGAATGATTCTATTTATGAAGTTACAGGACCAATTTTAGAACACCCAATTGGTCATATTGGAAAAAACAACGTCACTGTACCCCGAGCATTTTATAAAGCGCTTTTGCGTTTTAAAAACGGAAAAGTTAAAGGGATTGGGTTTATTATGCCAAATGAAAAATCAGATAAAGGAATATATTCTTATGCTGTAGCTATCGATGAAATCGAAAGAATAACTGGCATTGACTTTTATTATGAATTAGACAAGTCTATTCAGGAGCCGGTTGAAAAGAATAAAGACTTAAAGAATTGGATCACAAACCAATAAATATGAAAGAACTAATCAAAAGTTTACTTGCAATACTCCTTTTCCTCTGCCTCCTCAATTTCCCCTACACCTACTACCAATTCGTCCGTTTTGTCGCATTCATTGGTTTTGCTTACCTTGCCTATTTCGCCAATAAACAAGGGAACAAAAACGAGGTATTCCTATACATTGCTTTGGCCATTTTATTTCAACCTTTTGTGAAAATTGCTTTGGGGAGAACCCTCTGGAATGTAGTCGATGTACTAGTTGGAGTTGGTTTGTTATTGTCTTTATTTCGAAAAGACACTAAATATACCGTTAGTAATATGGGTTACCAGTGAAACAATAGCCTCAATTTATTATCTAAAGACCACGAATACAACACACTAAAACAAAAACTATAAAAATAGAACGCAACAATTAAATTTAGATTAGAATAGTTTTGTACATTTGCATACACAACTTTTAATTATAAAACTTAAATTATTAAATTATGGCAAAACCAATCAAAGAGACTCCTTTTCTTTATGGTAAAGATGCTGATACA
>JFJP01039985.1_pt1 | contig 12128 bp, 8 predicted proteins | sample 431651 | NCBI WGS metagenome assembly JFJP01 (sample SAMN02602958, study PRJNA72255) | Microbial mat metagenome, whole genome shotgun sequencing project. | biome: fresh water; feature: sink hole; material: water; isolation source: purple microbial (photo- and chemosynthetic) mats found in... | reverse complement strand
GAAATCACCAATGCTTTGTATTCAGCTTCGGCCATATCTACTGCCTTGTTCAGGGCTTGCAGCGTGCCTGCGCCTATGGTGTTCATCTTGCTGTGGAATTCCACATTTAGCACACCGTCGCCCAGGTCTATGATGCTGGCTTCTTTGTTCTGCCATACCAAGTTGGTGTTTTTGAGAACGCCCAACGAAAGTTTTTGCTCCGAACCTGGTATTACTTTATATGCTTTTGCAGGAATATCATAATAGTATAGTTTGCCGTTTTCTACTTTATAGAAATTTTCAATTCCGGCTTCCAACATTTCACTTACCCAAGGTGCTGCCTCAAATCCCAGTTTGGTCATCTCGGCTATGCTGCGTCTTACTCCTATGGCATCCCATACTTGGAATGGGCCAAGCTGCCAGCCAAAGCCTGCATTCAGTGCGTCGTCTACTTTGTATAGTTCATTGGTGATTTCTGGAATGCGGTTGGATGAAAACTGGAAGAGCGCATAAAAATTTTTGCGATAGAAGTTTCCAACCTTGCCTCCATCTTCCAAAAGCAACTTCATACGTTTGCGGAGGTCTTCAATAGGTTTGGCCCTCTCGAATATTTCAAAACGTGGTTTTGGGTTCTCTTTGTACTCCATGGTTTCTACATCGAGCGACAAGAAAACTTTTTTGCCATCTTTTTCAGATTTTTTGAAAAAACCTTGTTTGGTTTTATCACCCAGCCATTTGTTCTCGAGCATTTTAGTCAAATACTCAGGTATGGCAAACAGATGATTGGTTTCGTCTTTGGTGCTGTTGCGTATGCCATTGGCTACGTGCACGAGCGTGTCTAGGCCAACAATATCTGCAGTACGGAAAGTAGCCGATTTCGGGCGACCTATGATTGTGCCTGTAAGTGTGTCTATTTCAGAAAGATTGAATCCGTATTCCTTCACAGTATGGAAAAGCGCCATGATAGAAAATGTACCTACTCTGTTGGCTATGAAAGCGGGGGTATCTTTGGCTATTACGGTAGTTTTACCAAGTACTTTTGTTGCAAAATCTTCGAGAAAACTGATAACTGATGCATCTGTTCTGGAAGATGGAATAATTTCAAAAAGTTTGAGGTAGCGTGGAGGGTTGAAGAAGTGAGTTCCACAGAAATTTTTCTGGAAATCTTCAGAACGGCCATCTATCAGCAATTCAACCGGAATACCGGAAGTGTTGGTGGTAATGAGGGTGCCGGGTTTACGGAATTTCTCTACTTTCTCAAATACTTGTTTCTTTATGTCCAGGCGCTCTACCACTACTTCAATTACCCAATCGTAATCTTTGATTTCGTGCATATTGTCATCGAAATTGCCTGTTTTTATGCGTTTGGCAAATTCTTGTTTGTAGATGGGCGAAGGTTTCGATTTCAGTGCTTTATCGAGCGACTGATTCACCATCCGGTTTCTTACTGCTTTATCTGCAATGGTTAGCCCAAGCTTCTTCTCGTCGTCTGTGAGTTCAAACGGCACTATGTCCAGAAGTAAAACTTCGAGCCCCACATTTGCAAAATGGCAGGCTATACCGGAACCCATGACTCCGGAACCAAGTACTGCTACTTTTTTGATGTGTCGGTTCATAATTTATTGTTTTGTATTTTGAAGGTTGTATTTAGTTTTCTGCTTTAAAATCTTTGGTGAGAGAGCTTATTTGCTCAAGTACTTTTACCAGTATCTCCAGTTCTCTCTCTTTTATAGTCGACAATACTTTTTCGTTGAATTTCAGAATGGTGTCGCGGGCAATTTTTTTCTTTTCCAATCCTTGTGGGGTAAGATATATGCGAACTATGCGCTTGTCGGTTTCATCGCCCCGGCGGTATATATAGCCTTTGTCTTCCATGTTTTTGAGGAGCCGGCTCAGGCTTGTGGGCTCCATACCCATGAGCGGAGCTATTTTCGTAGCAGGTGTTCCTTCTTTCGAAATATTGATAAGTACGTATCCTATAGTCTGCGACATTTCAAAGTCTCCTGCTAACTGATTATACATTCTGGCCAAGGCATGCCAGGTGGTTTTTATATGATAGTCCACTGTTTCTTCCAGTTTCATAATGCTATGTGTTGGTAACGTTTGCAAGAATGTAAAGTACAGGAATTGAGTACTATATTATAAAATACAAAATTCTGTATTTACTATGCTTGCATTGCAAATTTATAAATATTTATTATGCATGCAATATAAATTTACATTTTTTACGCACTTAATTTTCACCTAGTTTTCGAAGGTGTTTACAACGATTTTGTTATTACTTGATGAATTTTTGGAATGGTAGCCTCTCCTTATACATTGAGAAAAGTGGAGTGTTTTATATATATGAGGAAGCTTAAGATGAAAAACTAGTATATGTATGGCTGAGAAAATGCGATGTAAAAGCTTAGGCGGATTTTACCGAAAATGTCTTTTTGATGTATTTCGTATATGTAAGTGGCTGTATTCTTGGTGTAAAGATTTTTTTTACGCCGGTTAACTATTATTATAACATTGTATAAAACAGAAATGGGATGCTTACACATAAATGCAAAAATGAGCACCCCTTTTAAGGAATACTCATTTGTGGACCATATTTTTTTAAAAAACTTAACTACTTGGTAGATTCTACTGCACTTGCGTCAACTATTTGGTCAGCTTCCTCTTTGCCTAAGTATTTTTCAACTAAGTAGTGACCGAGGTAAATTAGCGGTGTAAGCGCAACAGCTAACATCAGCTTTGCGGTATAACCGGTAGAAGCAGTATTTATAAAGTCCACAAGCGATAATTTGCCAGGAATATAAAATGCGATGCCTGTGACAATGAAAGAATCTATAAGTTGTGAAACCATAGTTGAACCAGTAGCACGAAGCCAGATTAGTTTTCTACCAGTATGTTTACGAATAAACCAGAAGGTAAGCACGTCTGTAAGCTGTGAAAATAAGAATGCAGTTATGCTACCCACAATTATCCAGAGCGATTGCCCGAACACTGCATTAAACTGCTCATCGGTGATTGGCGATATGCCCGAAGCTTTCACCATCATACCCAAAAATAAGAGTATAAATGCATATATGATAAGCACCACTGTAAGGAGGGTAAGTTTTCGAACCCCGGCTTTCCCGAAATATTCATTTATAATATCTGTGAACAAAAAAACAAATGGCCAAGGAATGATACCTATGCTCATTGTAAATGGTCCTAGCTGTACAAGCTTACCGCCAATCATTTCACCTACTACAGCGTTTGTAATGAAAAAACCTGCTAAAATGGTGAATAGTATATCTTTACGCGTTTTAAACATAATATTTCCTTGTTTAATTCCCTAATTCATTTGTCTGATCATGTTACTTCTTTTTCAATACTGAAATGTAATAAAAAGTTTTGGTTTTGCAATACTTTTCAAATTATTACATTTAAATCTTTTTTCACTTTCGTTAAGATAGATATCATAAATTGTGCCTGAATTTATGTTTTGGTAAAAAATATGTTGGTGGGTTACATCGGAATTCAAATATAGTAGAAAATTTCTTAGTACATGTTTCTTAGAACATGATTTTATAGAGATTTTTTCATCGGGGTTATAAGCCGGCTGCACTTATTTTCAATATACAATTGCTTAGCAATGGTTTGGGAATTTGGTGTACCCAAGAAACTTTTTGTATAGATACCCTATAATTCATTTTTTTTTCGTATTTTAACTTTTCTAATATTTGTCCTAAAAGATATTTGTGACTGATATTAAGTCCACATTTACTGATGATTATACTAATAACTTAATACTTGCAAATTATGAAGTTTATTCCCAAGTTGTTATTGAAGCAGTTGTACAGCAGAGGAAGTTTGCAGAATACTGCGAGCGGGGTGCGTTTCTCAATTAAAAACAGGTTGAAAGATAACAGGCTTGTTGGTATTGATGGGGTAAAAGTGGCGGGACAGTTTTTTGGCCCGAATGAGATTGTTCTCGACTTAGGTAATAACCAGACTGTTAAGGCTTCTCAGATTGACAAGATTCATTTTGTGGATTTTCCACTTCGTCGAAGCATCGATATTATAGTACCTTCTAAGCCTCTGCATGAAGGAAAGTATGAAATTGTTGTCATTTTTGTTTCTGAGCCATTCGGAAAGCTTGAGTTTTCTGTTGAAGATGCCGTAAAGAAGGAAAGCTTGACACGTGTTAAGATTCCTCGCGATGGAGCAGATGACTATCAGCCTGATATCATTAAGACCCGTCAGCAGTTTATTTCCGAATTTTCTGGTTTTCAACCCAAACATTTAACCAGCTATTCATTCGATCCTCATATTTTGCAAGGCAATTGTGAACAATTTGTTGGTGTAGCTCAAATCCCAATTGGGTTGGCAGGCCCTATACTCATAAATGGTGAACATGCTAAAGGTGAATTTATAATACCACTAGCTACCACAGAGGGTACGCTGGTAGCTTCTTATAATAGGGGTATTAAAGTACTCAATGAGTGCGGTGGTGTTAAGTGCACGGTAATGGATGATGCTATGCAACGTGCACCTGTATTCGTTTTCGAAGACGCCCGTGCTTCACGCCATTTTGTAGCTTGGGTAAAAGAGCATGAGAAGGAAATAGGTGCTCAGGCTGAGGCTACATCCAGCATTGCCAAATTGAAATACATAGATATACTTACTGCAGGCAAATTTGCGTACCTCAGATTCAATTATCTTACCGGTGATGCTGCAGGACAAAACATGGTAGGCCGTGCTACTTATGTTGCTTGTACATGGATATTGGATACCTATAAAGATTTTCAGGTAACCAATTTTTATTTGGAATCAAATTTGGCTACGGATAAAAAAGCTTCACAAATCAACGTTATGCGCACCCGTGGAAAACGTGTTGTTGCTGAGGCACTTATTAAACGTGATGTGCTTATTACCAATATGCGTGTTGACCCCAAGCAGCTGGCTTATCATGGACTAGTAGCCAATGTGGGGGCTTTCCTTTCGGGTGCCAACAACAATGGGTTGCATTCTGCCAATGCTATTACTGCTATGTTCATAGCTACCGGGCAAGATGTGGCCAACGTTGCGGAATCATCGGCTGGAGTGCTTTACAGCGAGCTTACCGACGATGGCGATCTTTACCTAAGTATAACTATTCCTTCGCTCATTGTGGCTACATACGGAGGTGGAACTGCATTGGCTACCCAACGCGAGTGCCTGGAAATACTTGGATGTGTGGGTAAAGGTAAAGTATACAAACTTGCAGAAATAATTGCCGGGGTAGTGCTTGCCGGTGAAATATCATTGGCTTCTGCTATTTCTGCTGCCGACTGGGTTTCAAGCCATGAGGAGTACGGCAGAAACAGATGATTTTTAGCTAGGTAGTTTAATGAAGCTATTCTGTGAAAAACTTTGTCAAAGTTTCTACCTTTGACAAAGTTTTCTTTTTATACTGCCTCAATCTGTTTCTCAGCTAACACCTTTTCTTTTTAGTAATAATACAATATAAGGTATATAATAGGTATAAGGATGCCAATGGAGCCCAAAATGGCGCCACGCCAGGCAAAACCTTTTTTACCTTTTATCATAAACAATCCGCCAACTGCCAGAAATATAAGCACAACTGCATAAACATCGGAGAAGATGGTCCATGTATAAATTGGATTGTAATGTAAGTAATTTGACTCCTTAAATATATATCTGTCTGTTTTACGTTCCAGTTCTCCGTATCCAGAAAGCAGATCTATATGTATAATACCTCTTTCTTTGAGCAGTATAGTTAGTACTTCGTCTTTTATATAATGACGTCTATAATTTTCAGACTCTTCATGCATTTTTAAAATTTCATTTACAAAGTCCTGATTTACAGATGCGGCGTTAGTTGGGCTGAGCTCAAAATTTCGAATGGTGGTTCTTGTATTCGGATCCCAATCTTTTTTGTGGTTTATGGCAATACCCGATATGGCATATATAAGAGTCATTCCCACAAAGAAATACCCTAAGTCTCTGTGCAGTATTCTGTTCCATCTTCTCCAAAACGATTTGCCCGGTGTGTGTTCTTTTTTTATTGGAATCATATGATTAAAAAATTTAAAATATAAACCCGTTGGAGTATAGTCGCAACGGGTGTAATTAATTATTTTGAGTGGCCTCAACTATTTTGTAGGAGGAGTTACTTTGTTCGATTTTATTGAATAAAATGAAAGATACCCTTTTTCTGATTGGGCTATTTGTGCGCGGTATTCTTTGATCTGGTCATACGCTTCGGTGTGTTTACCCATATCGGCGCTTTCGCCTTTGCCACCAGCATGTGCATTTGCATCCTTATCTTCTTCAGACTTTTCGGTGGAGGATTTTTCGGTTGTGGTTTCTTCAGCTGCAATTTCTGCTTCCCATTCTACCAAATATTTCTCATCTATTCTGAGTTCTTCTACTATACCTTCTACTGTTACATCGGAGGTTTCCCAGCCGGCATCAAACGACGATTGCTCGTCGCCTACTACTACTTTGATTCGGTTTTCGGGGTCGGCATTAAAAAGAAACATACGTTTACCACCATGTTTGCAAACATGATCTACTGTTCCGGATACTTTTACTGTTTTTCCAACCAGAGAGTCCAGATTGTTTATAAGGCTATCTACATCAAATGTGAGTGCAGTAGCTGTATCTGTTTTGGTGGCATCGTCTTTGGTTGCATTGCCACAGCTTAATGTGAATAAGGAAATGGTAACTAGGGCTAAAAAAAGGTTTTTCATACTTCATTTAAATTAATATTCAGCGCAAAAATAGTACATGTAAAATTACAAAATCAAAAAAATAGGATTTAGTTTGTCATAAGTTTAAATGTTTCATGGCATCTTTTATAATTTGTGCGTGATCAAAAGCCATGATTGGCAATTGGTGCAAAGAAAACCATTTAGCATCGGCAGCATCGTCGGTACCTGTTGCTTCTATTATATTTTCGGTAAAGGCATAAAACACAACCGAAATAGTATGACCTCGCGGATCGCGCCCGTATTGACCATAGGTTCTGAATTGGGTAAAATTTGAAAAGCGAACACCAGTTTCCTCTTCCAGTTCTCGCAATACTGCATCTTCAGGGGCTTCATTTTCATTCACAAATCCACCGGGCAGCGCCCAGCTTCCTGCAAATGGATCATGTTTCCGGTTAATAAGCAAAATTTTCGGCGAAGATTGATTCTTGGCTACCAAAATAGCATCTACCGTAACCATCGGGCGGGGATATTCGTATGTATATGGCATAATATCAATAAGTAAAATCGGTGAGTACTGATTTGCAACAAATAAGTTTGTGGGTATATTTTGCTGTGTCTTTATTATAAATTCCTTGTGAATCGAGCGTATCTATACGAACCTTTCCTGATGAATGAATGATTTGCCTATTGTCGAGAATAATTCCTACATGGCTAATTTGTTGGGTGTCTTTTCCGAAAAAAGCTAAATCGCCGGGTAAGACATCGTCCATTTCTATTTCATGGCCCTGCGTAAATTGTTGAGATGCATCTCGCAGCAGTTTTATTCCTGCAATTTTAAATACAATCTGCACAAAGCCTGAGCAATCTATGCCAAATATGGTTTTACCGCCCCACAAATAGGGGGCATTCAGAAAACCGAAAGCAATTTTCAGAATTTTATCGCGGCTGGCTTCCTGTGCCTGGTGCAAGGTTTGACCATGAAATTCGAATGTACCATTTGCCAATTTAAAAGTATTGGTGACAGCATCATATCCGGGCAACACACTACCATGCAATATGAACATGGGTATTTTGTCAAAAACATGATTGATTATATGAATGCCTCTGGTGGTAAAAATGGGTTCAGAAGCTACAAAATCGGCAAAATCTTCGTTCGTTGGCATGTGCATTTGCTCGCCTATCCAACCTTGATAACCATCCCATTCAGTTTCTATCTTAAGCCAGACACCCTCGGCACCTATTACTTTGTATTGCTCACCAAACAGAAGTTGGCTCACCATTTCACTGCGTTCATTGGGCTCGCGCCTTATTGGTATGATGCTCAAATGGGCAATTCCTGTAGTTTCGTTGTACATCAGATTGTTGCGTTGAAAAAGGACCTGTTTAAATTTTATGCAATTTACATATCTTTTTTGAAATCTATATACCTATTTGTTTACTGATTTAAGATTCAGTATATTAGGTTTGTATGATATATTTTCTGTAAACACATTGAGAAGAGCTTAAAAAAATATATGGGAGGATTGTCTTTTTAATTTAATTTACTAAAAGCCATCCTTATGTTATATTTTTTTCTTATAATTAGTCTCCGAAAACATAGTGTTATGAAATTGACTAGCAAAGGTAGCTATTATATTATATTACTATTAGAATGCTTGCTATTGCTCATTTTTCCAATGTTGGCTACTGCACAGCCACAGCAAGTGGCTAAGCAGGGGGTACTCGATTTGCGAGATTGGAATATGAATGAAGACCAAATAGTAACGCTGGATGGTGAATGGGAAATGTATTGGGGACAATTGCTCTTGCCAAGCGATTTTCAGAACGCCGATCTTACTAAGCGTAGATATGTGAAGTTGCCCGGGTTATGGAATAAAATGGATTTGCCTGAAAAAAAGTCTGCCGGAGAAGGTGTGTGTACCTATAGATTGCTTGTTCATTTACCCGATTCGCAAACTGTTTACGGATTGAAGCTTAACAGAATTGAAACAGCTTATAAACTTTGGATTAATGGGGAGCTTCATCTCGAAAGGGGAATTGTAGGCAACAGCCTAGATAATATGAAACCTGCATGGATGCTTACTGAGCATAACTTTAAACCGGGGTCGAGCAAAATTGAGATCGTAATTCAGGTAAGTAATTTTTATCACCGAAAAGGTGGAATTGCGCATAGTATTTATATAGGTACACCAGATGCCATTTCTTCTCTTATAAACCGTCTGCTTGGATTCGATGTATTTATCATTGGGGTTTTGCTCATCATGGGTTTACATCATTTGGGCCTTTATTGGCTTCGCCGCAACGAAAAAGCTGCACTATATTTCGGCTTCACTGCTTTGCTGACTGCTTTTTATACCATGGTAAACGGCCAAATTATTATAGTTAAGATATTGCCTATGGTTCCATGGGAAATGGTGGTAAAAACAAATTTTATAACCAATTTCTTACGCTTACTTACATTTGGTCTTTTCTTGCATTACACTTTTCCTAAAGAAGTGAAAATGGGTACTATAAATGCCCTGAAATATACAATGTTGCCTTTGGCACTGCTAACCATGATTACCCCAGCTAGGGTTTATACTCATACACTTGTTGTATTCATAATTATTGGTGTAACGAGTATGCTTTACATGGTCTTTGGCATTGCCAGGGCTGTAAAGCACCACATTGAAGGAGCATTGCATTCCATTATTGGAGTGGCCATTGTATTTTTAAGCGTTATCAACGATGTGTTGTTTGATTTTGGTATCATAAACACGATGTATATGGTGCCTCTTGGTGTTTTCTTCTTCATTTTTTTCCAATCGTATATGATTTCTTTGCAATCATCTCGGGCATTTATACAGTCCGAGAAATTATCAAACCAACTTTTGTTTTTGGATAAAATTAAAAATCAGTTTCTTACATCTAATCTATATAAATTGGATGTTCCATTACGTATTCTTGCCGACAATATACATGCTACCCATGCAGCCTTGTTGCTTTACGATTTGGATATACTCATTATCAAAACCACTATAGACTCCAGTGGCGAAACATCGCAAAGAGAATTTCCAATTATAGTGCATGATGACCGACTTCTGCCTCGCCCCAGATTGTGCTATCCTATAATTGATAAATGTATAGAAGAGAAAAAGAGCCAGGTGGTATCTTCTGCGCTTACCCAGCCGGAACTTAGAGAAAATGCATATATTTTACAAAATAGAGTACAATCTGTTGTTTGTATACCTCTGGTTGATCAGGGTACAATCAAAGGAGTCTTTTATGCTGAGAATAAACTCCTCCCCGGAATTTTTACTCAAGAAACTATTCATTTGGTTGAGTTATTGGTGTCGCAGTTGTCAACCCTCATTAACAACTCTCAGATATACCAAGAACTTGAAGAGCTAAACCGCACCCTCGAAGAGAAGGTAGAGCAACGAACAGCCGAAGTTTTTCAGCAAAAAGAAGAAATTGAAACCCAACGAGATGAAATTGAAGCCAAAAATGAAATTCTGAGCAAAGCTTTTGAAGAAATAACGATTAAGAACAGAGATATAACCGATAGCATAAAATACGCCAAGCGTATACAAGAGTCTATTTTGGCTCCAGAGGAGGAAATTAAACAGCTATTCAACAAAAGTTTTATATATTTCAAGCCCAGAGACATACTAAGTGGTGACTTTTATTGGATGGAACGTATTTCTGAGGCCACAGCCGATAAACCCGATAATGAAAAAATAATGGTTGCAGCGGTAGACTGCACAGGGCATGGTGTACCTGGCGCCCTCATGTCTATTATTGGTTATAACCTCATTAACTACGCAGTTAATGAGCTAGGTGCTACTTCGCCAGCCGAAATTTTGAGTATTTTAGAGAAAGGCATAAAACAAAAATTGCGTCAGACCGACAGAACCTCTGTATCAAAAGATGGTATGGATATGTCGCTTATCGTATATGAGCCTTTTTATAAGAGGGTTACATATGCGGGCGCACACAATCCGGTTTATCTAATCCGAGCTAAAACCCAAAAGATTGAAATACTGGAACCAAATCGATTCTCAATTGGTGGTTTTAGTTTGCACAAAGTGAACAAAAATTTCAGGGAAATAACCTGTGAAATTGAACCAAACGATATGGTATACATGTTCACCGATGGATTTGCTGACCAAATAGGTGGGCCAAACAATCGTAAGTATATGTACCCAAATTTCAGAAATTTGTTGGAAAAAAATTATACAAAAGATATTGAAATTCAGCCTGCTTTGCTAAGTAAGGCATTGGAGAGTTGGAAGCAAGGACTCAAGCAAATAGATGATATACTTGTGATTGGCGTAAAGTTTTGATTATAATTTCATTAAATATATTTTAAGAAGTATGAAAGAAGTATACATAGTAGCAGCTGTACGCACACCTATTGGCAGCTTCGGCGGTGCACTTTCTTCTATGAGTGCTACAAAATTGGGAGCAGCTGCCATAAAAGGAGCTGTACAAGCAGCAGGCATAGATGTAAATCTGATTGATGAGGTATTCATGGGCAATGTTTTATCTGCTAATCTGGGCCAGGCGCCTGCGCGCCAAGCTGCTCTTTTTGCTGGCTTGCCCAATAAAGTGCCTTGCACCACAGTGAATAAGGTTTGCTCCTCCGGGCTTAAAGCAGTGATGCTTGCTGCACAAAGTATACTAGCGGGCGACAATGATGTTGTGGTAGCCGGTGGTATGGAAAGTATGTCTAACGTGCCACATTATGTACCCGGTATGCGCACAGGTAATAAACTGGGCGATGGGAAACTGCTTGATGGAATGATTAAAGATGGACTGTGGGACGTATACAATAACTACCACATGGGCAGTGCCGGCGAATTGTGTTCACGCGAACTTAAGATTTCGCGCATTGAGCAGGATCGATATGCAGTACAATCGTACAAACGTGCCGCTGCTGCTGTTGAGGGTGGTCTGTTCAAATCCCAAATTGTGCCAGTGGAAATAGATGGCAAAAAAGGAGTTGTATTGGTTGATACCGATGAAGAATATAAGAATGTAATGTTCGACAAAATTTCATCGCTTCGTCCTGTTTTTGATAAAGAAGGAACCATAACGGCTGCCAACGCCTCTACTATAAACGATGGTGCTGCAGCGTTGGTGCTTATGAGCGGTGAGAAAGTGAAACAATATAACTTAAAGCCACTCGCTAAAATAGTTTCATATGCTGATGCAGCGCAGGCGCCCGAATGGTTTACTACTGCCCCCACTAAAGCTATGGCCAAGGCCGCAGAGAAGGCAAAATTGAATATGAATCAGATCGATTTTTTTGAAATAAATGAAGCTTTTGCCGTAGTTTCTTTGGCAACGGTTCAAGAACTTGGGCTCGATGAGAATAAGGTAAATGTCAGAGGCGGTGCAATATCGCTTGGTCATCCACTTGGCGCTTCAGGTGCCCGCATATTGGTTACGCTGGTGCATACCCTTTTGCAAGAAAAC
>JFJP01039984.1_pt1 | contig 12128 bp, 5 predicted proteins | sample 431651 | NCBI WGS metagenome assembly JFJP01 (sample SAMN02602958, study PRJNA72255) | Microbial mat metagenome, whole genome shotgun sequencing project. | biome: fresh water; feature: sink hole; material: water; isolation source: purple microbial (photo- and chemosynthetic) mats found in... | reverse complement strand
TGTTATCAATTTATACATACTTCTTTTACATTTCGCACCCCCGTTGTTAACATTCGGTCATATACCTTTAACATTTTTTCGCACATATCCGCTCGCCGCAACGTAATTTTGTCTCAAATTCCTTTCATGTTTAAGTAATTAAAAAATCTACATTTATGATTGAACTAAAGACAAAAAGTCAAATTCCGAAACGCACATTATCTATCAGGGCGTTGGTATATGTCGGAATGTTTATAGCGATGGTATCCGGAAGCGTGGTATTCGGACAAAATACAGCTATTAAAGGTGAAGTGGTTTCGGCAAGCGATAAAATTGGACTTCCCGGAACAACAGTGGTTGTAAAAGGTACTACCGTTGGTACTGTTACCGACGAAAATGGTAATTTTTCTTTAGATGTTCCCAATAGTGCATCGGTTTTAGTTGTTTCTTTTGTTGGTTTTATCACTCAAGAAGTAGCTATTGACAATCAAACCAATATCAGAATTGAATTATTGGAACAAACCTCCGAATTAGATGAGATTGCGGTTGTTGGATACGGTGTGCAACAAAAGAAATTATTAACCGGTGCTACGGTTCAAATTTCGGGCGACAATGTTTCGCGCCTCAGCACTTCCAATGCCCTTCAAGCTATGCAAGGACAAACCGCTGGTGTGAGCATTACTTCCACCTCTGGTCAACCCGGTGAAGGCTTAAAAGTAATTATTCGCGGTGTGGGAACAATTGGAAATTCTGGTCCATTATATATTGTTGACGGTGTTCAAACCGGAGATATTTCTTATCTCAATAATGCTGATATTCAAAGTATTGATATTTTGAAAGATGCTGCTTCGGCTGCTATTTATGGTTCGCAGGCTGCCAACGGTGTGGTGTTGATTACCACCAAAACGGGTACTGCCGGACATTCTCAAATTACCTTCGACAGTTATTATGGTGTGCAGTCGCCAACGCGCCAAATTCGTATGCTCAACGCCCGCGAATATGCCGTAATTATGAACGAAGCCGCCATTAATTCTGGAAAAACTCCTTATTTTTCGATGGACGAAATTGAAACTTTGGGCGAAAAATATGCCGATACCGACTGGATTGATGCCATGATGTACGACGGTGCTGTTACCGAAAACTATTCGTTGGGCTTAAATGGTGGCAACCAATCTACTGTTTACTCCATGACTATGGCTTATACCGGACAGGAAGGTATTGTAGGCGGACCTTCGGTTTCAAACTACAACCGCTACTCGTTCCGCGTGAATACCGAGCACAAACTTTTTGAAGATTTCATAAAAGTGGGTCAGCATCTCACGTTTAGCTACGTTGACCGCAACGGAATTGGTGTTGGAAACCAGTACAACAACACACTTCGCAGTGCATTTGGCGTAAGCCCATTCCTTCCTATGTACGACGACTTTGGCAACTTCCTCAACAATACAGACGGAGCTGGCTCTATGTACAACGGTTTGGAGTGGGACATTTGGAGCGAAGGCGAAAGCAATCCGTATGCTTCAATGGTACTCAACAATCAGAATACCAACAACAATCAGAAAATGTTTGGCGATGTGTATGTAGAAATTAATCCTATTGACAAATTGAAATTCAAAACCCGTTTGGGAATTGATTACTATGTAAGCGAAAGCCGTTCGTATCTTCCTGTATATGAGCTTTCAATGTATGCTCAACGCTTTTTCGACAACGCAAGCCAAAGCATGAGCAAAGGCTTGGCATGGACATGGGACAACATAGCAACCTACGATTTGAATGTTGGCGAACACGCTCTTTCTTTAATGGCGGGTATGTCGGCATACAAAAATCAAGGTTCGTGGTTGAGTGTATCCAATTCTGGTTTAACTATTTCCGATTTCAATCATGCGTTTATTGACAACACTACCGATACCGACCTCACACGCCTTAACTACGGCGGCGCACCATTCGACGAATCAATGTTGGTATCATACTTAGGGAGAGTAAGTTACAACTTCCGCGAAACGTATATGGTGAATGCCACCCTTCGCGCCGATGGTTCTTCTCGTTTTGCTGCTGGAAATCGTTGGGGTTCATTCCCGTCAATATCAGCAGGTTGGGTTATTACCAACGAGTCGTTTATGTCGTCTGCCAAGCAGTTGGTTGATTTTTTCAAACTTCGCGCAAGCTGGGGACAAGTGGGCAATCAAAACATTGCAGCATGGCAATATTTAGCTCCTATTTCGATAGGAAATTCGAATTACTATTTCGGAAGTGCCGATTTCGATGCTGCTGGCAACACCGTTGGTGCGTTCCCAAGCCGTTTGGCAAACGTAGATTTGCGTTGGGAAATTTCTGAACAAACCAACATTGGTTTCGATGCACGTATGGTAAATTCAAAATTGGGAGTGAATTTCGACTGGTACAACAAAACCACCAAAGACTGGTTGCTCGAAAAACCCGGGTATGCTACAGACGGAGCCGATGCACCTTATTTCAATGGTGGAACGGTTAAAAATACAGGAGTTGAACTTGCATTGAACTGGCAAGATAAGATTGGCGAATTGAAATATACTCTCAATGCCAATATCTCGAAAAACAAAAACGAAGTTACAGATGTGCCTACCGAAGACGGTATTGTACACGGCTTAACTGCTCAATTGTACGACAATTCGGGTGAATTTTATCACCGTGCCGAAACGGGCTTCCCAATTGGTTATTTCTGGGGCTGGGAAACCGATGGTCTTTTCCAAACCGAAGGCGATGTTTCGAGCTACACAAACTCAGATGGCGTTGTTATTCAACCCAATGCAAAACCCGGCGATTTGCGCTATGTTGACCAAAACAATGACGGTGTTATCAACGACAGCGATAAACTCATGGTGGGCGACCCAAATCCCGATTATGCGTTTGGTTTCTCTATTGGTTTGGAATACAAAGGCTTCGACTTTTCTGTTTTAGCAAACGGAGTAAGTGGCAATCAAATAGTTCAAACATACCGCAATCAAGTAGTAGCAAAAGCAAACTACACTACCGAAATTCTCGGTCGCTGGCATGGTGAAGGTACTTCCAATACCATTCCGCGCGTAACCGAAACCAACGTAAACTACCAGTTTTCGGATATTTTTGTGAAAGATGGCGATTTTTTGCGTATCAGCAATATCACTCTCGGCTACGACCTTACCAAAGTGGTGAAACAAGGTTTGTTTAGCAAACTTCGCGTGTATGCAACTGCACAAAACGCTTTTACATTCAGTAAATACAACGGCATGGATCCTGAAATTGGATATGGGGTTGAAAATGGCTCGGCAGGTATTGATGTGGGATATTATCCTCGTCCAAAATCATTTTTGATGGGTGTAAATATTCAATTTTAACAAAACAGTAAATCATTGATTTTAATAAATTTACAGATGAAAAATATAGGAAAATATATCATTGTGTTGGGTTTGATAATACTTACAAGTTGCTCAGAGAGCTTTTTGGATAGCGAACCTTTAACCACCATTACAGACGAAAACTTTTATCGGACTAAAAAAGATGCCGAACTTGCCATCGTAGGCTGCTACGATGGTGTACAAATGCTCGATGGTACAACCAACTCATTTACAGTAATTTCGGAAGTACTTTCGGATAATACTTTTGGAGGAACAGGCAACAACGACGGATACGGATTTCAGGTGTGGGACGAATTTAACATTCAGCGTTCTGCCGGAGAGGTTGACCTTTTAAACCCCAATTGGCAGTCGTATTACAAAGCCATTTATCGCACCAATGTTTTGTTGCAAAAAATGGAACAAATTGATTGGGAAGATGATGAGGCATACCGAAACAATATTGAAGCTCAAGCCCGTTTTCTTCGCGCATATTGCTATTTCGATATGGTTCGTTTGTGGGAAAAAGTGCCTTTGCTTACCGAACCCATAAGTGGCAACATTCCACAAGCTGAAGCCGATGAAATTTACAAAGTAATTGCCGACGACCTTATGTTTGCTGCCGAAAACGGTACAGAAACCGTTGCCGCAGGACGCATCAACAAATGGGTGGCAAAAGCCTACTTAGCTCGCGTATTTCTTTTCTATACAGGCTATTACAACAAAACCGACCTCGTAGGAAAATATACCAAAACTCAGGCTTTAGATGGTTTAGAAGATGTTATCGAAAGTGGTAACTTCGAATTGGTAAGCGATTTCAAAAACCTTTGGCTACCCGCTTCTACAAAGAAAAATGCAGCCGGAACCGCACTCGAAAGCACCTATTCGGGCAAAGACAACTCCGAAACGGTATTTGCTATTAAACACAACATTACATCGAACTGGAGCGGAACCACAGACGGAAATCACTGGGTGGTAATGATTGGATTGCGCCAACAAGCTGCCAACTTCAGCCCTTATGGTAAAGGTTGGGGAGCCTGTCCGGTGAATGCTGAACTCTACGATGCCTACGAAGATGGCGACACTCGCCGCGATGCTTCCATCATTGGCATTGAAGAAGAAGAACTTGAATTTGATAAAGGCGACCAACGCGAATATACCGGATACAACATCAAAAAATACACCCCCATTGCCAATCCCGATGGGAAAGATGTTTCGGAAGCAAACGGTGGTACAAGTTTTATGATAAGCCAATATCAAGACAATATAATTATGCGCTACTCCGATGTACTTTTGATGGCTGCCGAACTTGGAAGTGCCAATGCACAAACATATTACGATGCCATTCGCAGTCGTGCTGGTTTAACCTCCAAAACCGTGAGTGCTGCCAATATTTTGGCAGAACGTCGCTTAGAATTTGCCTTCGAAGGCATTCGCTACTGGGATTTGCTTCGTCAGGGTTTAAGTGTTGCTGCCGAAACTATTGCAGCCGAAATAACGGTTGAAAACGGTGGAGTTCCTACTCAAAAAGTAATACTCTCAAGCAATGTAACCAAAACTCGTGGTTTCCAACAAATTCCACAGCAGCAAATTACACGCTCGGCAGGTGTATTGAAACAAAATGCCGGTTGGTAAAAAAATAACGTGTGCTACCCTTTAGTGGGTAGTACACCTCTAAATTTTTAAAATTTAAAATTGTAAAATAATGAAAAAGAACATATTATCCATACTATCCCTATTCATTTTGGTAGCAGTAATTTTCAGTGCCTGCGAACCAGAAACATATACCTTGGGAAAAGCAGTTTCGAAAGCAGACTTGGAATACACCATTACACCCAACCCTGCCGACCCCAATATGCTGATTCTCAAAAGTCTTACCCCCAATGCTACTCCTCTTTGGATTACGCCTATGGGACGTTCAACTCGTTTGATTGACACGGTACGACTTGCTTTCCCGGGCGAATACAAATTCCAATACGGTGCAATGAGCGCGGGTGGTTTTGTGCAAGCCGACGAGGTTACTATTAGCGTAACTACCAGTAACTTATCGTATGTAAACGACCCATTGTGGACATTGCTCACAGGTGGAGTAGGCAAAGAGAAAACATGGGTATTGGATTTGAATGCCGAATCTACAACGAAATATTTTGCAGGACCGCTCTTTTTCTATGGCACAAACAATGGCTGGCTCGCTGGTGGCGATAATGGTTGCTATGGTGCAGATTGTTGGAATTGGAGCCCCGATTACAAAGGCAATTCTTGGTTGATGACAGCCGGCGATTACGGCTCTATGACTTTCAGCCTAAAAGGAAATGCAGTGATAACTGTTGAACACAAAATGTTGGGCAGAAACCAAACCGGAACTTACTTCCTCGATGCAGATGCTAAAACACTGAAAATGACCGATGCTGCTCCCCTTCACGATGCTGGCAGAGACGGTGTTGTAATTGATTGGGGTGCATTAAAAGTATTATCGCTTACCGAAAACACCATGCAGTTAGCCGCCTTGCGCGACCCTGCTCTTTCGGGCGAAGGTGCTTGCTTATTGGTGTACAACTTTATTACAAAAGAATATTCCGATAATTGGGTACCCGAAGAAAAAGGCGACCCAAACATCAATGTTGACCTTGGTGGACAATCTGCTGGCGACCTCATAGCACGTACCAACTCTAAAGTATGGGCATTGAGTAGCGAAACTCCGTTCAACTGGGCATCACTCGAAGGAGCTATGCTCAACAACTGGGATAAATTATCCGATTACCCCGAATGGGCTGAATTTAATGCTGAGGCGGCTGCCATTGTTGGAAAAAACAAAATCGAATTTGTAGGCGATGGTACAGTAAAATTTACCGATAGCGATGCAAACGAAACCGAAGGCACGTACACCATTGATGAAGCTACCAACATTATCACCTTCGAAGGAGCAAAACCCGCATTCAAAATGGGTGGATGGGCTGTTGCCGAACCCAATGCTCTCAACCAATGGAGAATTGTGAAAACAAAAAAAACCGGCTCAACCATTACCGATATTTGGTTTGGTAAGCGCGATGCCGTAAAACCAGAATACATGGTTTTCCATTTTGTACTTGCTTCAAGTGCGGTTGACCCTGCCGTAGAAGCCAAAAAGCTCATTATTAGTGCACTTTGCGGACCTACAGGTACACGCTCGTTCAAAGTTTCCGACTCGTGGCACGTGGATTGGGTAAACGCCGACCTTAGCGGTGGCTGGACATCGGCAACTACTTTTGCTGACGATTTCACCAGCAATAATTGGGTGTGGACTCAAGAAGTAAAAGATGCGTTGCAAGAACCTCGTTTGACTTTCACTTTAACCAATGGTGTAGTTACGTGTACCAAAACTCAAGACGGCAACACCACTACGGCAAATGTTACCATTGATGCAATGAATAGCAAAATCACAGTGGATATGGATTTGATTGAATTTAAAGGCTCTGCAAACTGGCTACCCAAATACGGACCTACATGGAACATTACCCGCACCGACTTGGCAAACATCACCGCAGATGGAATGTGGCTCGGTGTACCAACAGTAGGAAAAGAAGCGACCGAAAAAACCATTATTCATTATGTAGTAGCTGAATAAAAAAAATTTCATAGATTTGTGTTAGGTAAGAAACTGCTGAGGAGGTGAAAACCTCTCTCAGCAGTCTTAAAAAATTTACATCAAAAAAAAATCCCCATGAAAAAAATCCTTCTTTATATCGTATTCTTCCTTTCTTCAATTTATTCATTTTCACAAACATATCCATTTCAAAATACAAAACTTGACGAAAATAAGCGATTGGATAATCTTATTTCGTTGATGACTTTGGAAGAAAAAATCAACTGCCTTTCCACTCGTCCTTCCATACCCCGACTGGGCGTAAAAGGTACGCGCATTGTAGAAGGGTTGCATGGTTTGGCTCTCAGCGGACCCGCAAACTGGGCTGTAAAAGGCAAAGGCGAAGCTCCAACATCAACATTTCCACAGGCTTACGGTCTTGCACAAACTTGGGACACCGAACTGTTAACGCAACTTGCCGCACTCGAAGCAGAGGAATGCCGTTTTCTGACTCAAAACAAAAATTACGAAAGTGCCGGATTGATTGTACTCGCTCCCAATGCCGATTTAGGGCGCGACATTCGCTGGGGACGCACCGAAGAATGCTACGGAGAAGATGCCTACTTCAACTCGAGAATGGTGGTGGCATATATAAAAGGCTTGCAGGGCGACAACCCAACATATTGGAAAACAGCTTCTTTGATGAAACACTTTTTGGCAAATAGCAACGAAAACAATCGCATCATCAACTCATCGGATTTCGATGAGCGTTTGTTTCACGAATATTATGCTTACCCTTTCTACAAAGGTGTTACCGAAGGTGGTTCGCGGGCGTACATGACGGCGTACAACAAATACAACGGCATTCCGTGCATAGTACACCCCATGCTCAAAAACATTACCGTAAATCAGTGGGGGCAAAATGGAATTATTGCCACTGATGGGGGAGCATTTCAACTTCTGGTGAATGCCCAGCACCATTATCCCGATTTGCACACTGCGGCAGTGGCTTGTTTGCAAGCCGGAATCACCATGTTTTTAGATGATTACAAAAAATATGTAAGCGAAGCTGTGGACAAAAAACTTCTTGCCGAAAAAGACATTGACAATGCCATTCGCGGAACGTTGCGCGTGATGCTCAAATTGGGTTTGCTCGACCAATCGCCCGCCAATCCGTATTCAAAAATTGGTATTACCGATAGCATTGCCCCTTGGACAAAGGCTGAAAATCAAGCTCTTATTCGCAAAGCTACTGCCAAATCGGTTGTTCTTCTCAAAAATGAACAGCAATTGCTTCCTCTCAACAAAAAACAACTAAAAACCGTAGCTGTAATAGGTTGGAATGCCAATGCCGTTATTTCCGATTGGTATGCCGGAACTCCCCCTTACGCTGTTACTGCCCTGCAAGGAATTAAAAATGAGCTGGGTAGCGATGTGCAAGTGCTGTTTGCCGCCACAAACAAGGCAGATTCGGCAGTTCTTATCGCCAAAAAAGCCGATGTAGCTATTGTGTGTGTGGGCAATCACCCTTTGAGCTACAACTTGGGCTGGGAAGTGAGCCACGTACCGAGCGATGGGCGCGAAGGGGTTGACCGTGGGGCATTAACCCTCGAACAAGAAGACCTCGTAAAACTGGTGTATGCTGCAAATCCCAAAACAGTTATGGTGCTGATTTCCAGTTTTCCGTATGCAATTCAGTGGTCAAAAGAAAATGTTCCGGCAATTGTGCACATCACACAGTCGAGTCAGGAGTTGGGCAACGGTTTGGCAGATGTGCTGTTTGGAAATCAAAGCCCTGCGGGTAGGTTGGTGCAAACATGGTCGTCGTCTATTGACCAACTGCTGCCAATATTGGATTACAACATTCTCAACGGTAGAACCTATATGTACGACAAGCACTTACCGCTTTTTCCATTTGGTTTTGGGCTTACTTATACCACCTTTTCTTATTCCGATTTAAAAATGGCAAAACCCAGCATAAGCGAAGGCGAAAAACTCAATATCTCGTTTCAGCTCTCAAATACAGGGAATTACGATAGCGATGAGGTGGTGCAACTTTATGTACGTTTTCTAAATTCAACGGTGCAACGCCCTCCCAAAGCTCTCAAAAGTTTTAAACGTGTGTTTGTTGCCAAAGGGCAAACAGCAAACGTGAGCCTACAGCTCGATGCCAATGAACTGAAATACTGGGATGTACAAAAAAATGCCTATGTATTGGAAAGTGGAAACCTCGAATTTTTTATTGGCTCTTCATCTGCTGATGAAAGGTTGAAAGGAAATATCAAAATAAAATGAACTATCTGTAATCGAATAATTTAACAATTATTAAAAATGAAAATTTTACACCTATTTTTATTGGCATTGCTCATTTTGGCTGCCTGCGGAACGAAAAAATCTACTCAAACTCCGTTTACGCAAACGGATAACGGTATTGTGGTGCTTACTTCGGGCAACGCACCCCAAAAAGCTGTACGACTGACAGTTATAGCCGATGATATTATCAAAGTAGAAGCCTCTGCTACTGACCAATTTAGCGAAGCCGAGAGTCTTATCGCTCTAAACAACTTCCCCAAAGTGGAGTTTACAACCGAAAAAACGGATAGCGCAGCCATTCTAAAAACAGCTGCACTTACCGTGAAAGTTTCGCTCACAACGGGTGTGGTTTCGTTTTTCGACCAAAACGGACAGCCAATTATCAACGAAAAAGAACGCAGTTTTAAGCCCATAACTGTTGATAATTCAAACGGTTTCACCCTTAGTCAGCAATTCGATTCTCCAGCCGATGAGGCACTCTACGGATTGGGGCAACATCAGGCAAACGAAATGAACTACAAGGGCAAAAACGAGGAGCTATTTCAGTACAACACAAAAGTTTCGGTGCCTTTTATTATTTCGACAAAAAACTACGGAATCCTTTGGGATAACTATTCGCTCACCCGCTTTGGCGACCCTCGCTCCTACTCCAATCTCGACATTTTTACTTCGTTTAACCTAAAAGGCGAAAAAGGCGGATTAACAGCCACTTACGTTGATAACAAAGAAACCAACAATGTTTTTACCGAACGAAACGAAGCGACCATTGATTACGAGAATATCGAAACCATTAAAAACTTTCCAAAAGATTTTAAATTCGATAATGCAAAAATTACGTGGGAAGGCGATATAGAAGCCTCAGAATCAGGAATTTTCCGTTTCATTTGCTACTATGCCGGATACACAAAATTGTGGTTCGACAATGAGTTGAAAGTGGATAAGTGGCGTACAGCGTGGAATCCATCGGTGGCAAAATTCGATGTAGAAATGGAAAAAGGAAGCAAACATCACATCAAACTCGAATGGTTGCCCGATGGGGGCGTTTCATATATCAGTCTGAAAGCCTTATCACCTGTAAATGAAGAAGTTCAAAAACAAATTTCGTTTACTTCCGAAATGGGGAACGACATTCGCTACTACTTTATGAAAGGCAATTCTATGGACGAAGTAATTGGCAGTTACCGCACTATCACTGGCAAGTCGCAAATTATGCCTAAGTGGGCAATGGGTTTTTGGCAAAGCCGCGAGCGTTACAAAACACAAGACGAAATTATAAACACCCTTGCCGAATTTCGCAAACGCAACATACCCATTGACAATATTGTATTAGATTGGTCGTATTGGCCTGTTGACCAGTGGGGTAGCCACGATTTCGATACTGCTCGTTTTGCCGATGCCAAAGCAATGGTGGACAAAGTACACGAAATGAACGCACACATTATGATTTCGGTGTGGCCAAAATTCTACCACAATACCGAACATTTCAAACAATACGATGCCAAAGGCTGGATGTACCGACAAGCAGTAAACGATAGCATAAAAGACTGGATTTACCCGGGTTACGTAGGTTCGTTTTACGATGCGTACAATGCCGATGCCCGCAAATTGTTTTGGGAACAAATCAAAGAAAAACTTTATCCCAAAAATTTCGATGCGTGGTGGTTAGATGCTACTGAACCCGATGTGTTGTCGAATGCAAGTATAGAATACCGCAAAGCACTTATGAACCCTACGGCTTTGGGTACTTCTACGCAGTATTTCAACGCTTTCGCGCTCATGAATGCAAAAGGAATTTACGAAGGGCAACGTGCCACCAACAACGATACAAGAGTGTTTATTCTCACCCGTTCGGGTTTTGCGGGCTTACAGCAGTATGGCGCAGCCACTTGGAGCGGCGACATTGGCACACGTTGGGAAGATATGGAATCGCAAATTTCGGCAGGTATCAACTTTGCTATGTCGGGCTTGCCCTATTGGACTATGGACATTGGCGGCTTCTGCGTTGAAAAACGCTACGAAAAAGCCACCGAAGGCAGTGCCGACCTCGACGAGTGGCGCGAACTCAACACCCGTTGGTATCAGTTTGGTACGTTTGCACCGTTGTATCGTGCACATGGTCAATTCCCTTATCGTGAGGTATTTAACATAGCTCCCGAAAGCCATCCGGCATACAAATCAATTATTTACTACAACAAACTGAGATACAGCCTTATGCCCTACATTTACAGCTTGGCAGGCTGGACATACACAAAAGACTATACCATTATGCGCGGTTTGGCAATGGATTTTACCACCGATGCCAATGTGTATAATATTGGAAATCAGTATATGTTTGGACCTTCCATTTTGGTTTGCCCTGTATATCAGTACAAAGCCCGCAACCGCGAGGTGTATCTTCCAGCTTCAAAAGGGTGGTACGATGCCTACACCGGAGAATTTATGGAAGCTGGCAAAAAAATAAGTGCGAAAGCCCCCTACGAACTCATGCCTTTGTTTGTAAAAGCAGGTTCAATTGTTCCTATCGGTCCCGAAATTCAATACACCAACGAAAAACCTGCTGACCCCATTACATTGCTGGTTTACACTGGCGACAATGCCACCTTTGAATTGTACGAAGACGAAGGCGTAAACTACAATTACGAAAAAGGAAAATTCGCTACCATAACCTTCGATTGGTCGGAAGATACTAAAACACTGACTATTGGCAACCGCAAAGGCGAGTTTGAAGGCATGATAAAAGACCGCACCTTTAGAGTAATTTTTGTATCGAAAGAAAACAAAGTTTCTATTGATGTGAAAAACGCTAAGTATAAAGAGGTTAAGTACAACGGAACTGAACTAAAAGTAAATTAACATTACTTCATTTGTCGCCGTTGCCGGTGGGGACACCGGCAACAGCGAAAAAACTGTCGCCCAAGCCGGTG
>JFJP01005868.1_pt1 | contig 12128 bp, 9 predicted proteins | sample 431651 | NCBI WGS metagenome assembly JFJP01 (sample SAMN02602958, study PRJNA72255) | Microbial mat metagenome, whole genome shotgun sequencing project. | biome: fresh water; feature: sink hole; material: water; isolation source: purple microbial (photo- and chemosynthetic) mats found in... | reverse complement strand
TGCCTTTTCCGGAATACACCGGGTCCAGCAGCAGGCCTTCCGTGCGCGCCAGCATCTCGACCGCCTCCTGCATGCCCGGCGTGGGCATGCCATAGCCCGGGCCAACGTAGTCGCAATTGGCCTCGACGGCCTCGCGGCGAATGCGGCCCGGCATGCGCAGGTGTTCGGCGGTGCGGCAGGCCAGGTCGTAAACCATGGTTTATGCCCAGCAGGCGAATGTCGCTGCCCACAGCCTGCAAACCCGCCACCAGGCCCGCCTGGGTGCCAGCGCTGCCGGTGGCGTGCACCAGATGGTCAACCTTCAAACCCCTGGCGGCCGCCTGGCTGACCAGCTCCATGGCAGCGCCCACATAGCCCAGGGCGCCCACCGGGTTGGAGCCGCCGCCCGGAATCACGTAGGGCCGCAGGCCATCGCTTTTCATGCGCGCGGCGATCTGTTCCATTTCCTGCTGCATGTTGGTGCCACCCGCGCGGCGCTCCACCGTGGCGCCATGCAGGCGGTTCAACAACACGTTGCCGTTGTCGGTGTAGTCCGGGTCGGTGCTGCCGGTGCGGTCTTCCAGCAGGATGTGGCATTTCATACCCACCTTGGCGGCGGCAGCAGCCGTCTGGCGCGCATGGTTCGACTGGGTTGCGCCCTGCGTGATCACCACGTCGGCGCGCACAGCGATCGCCTCGGCCATCAGGTACTCCAGCTTGCGTGTCTTGTTGCCGCCGGATGACAGGCCTGTGCAGTCGTCCCGCTTGATCCACAGGCGGGGTCCGCCCAGCAAGGCCGTGAGGTTCGCCATGGGCTCCAGGGGGGTTGGGAAGTGCCCAAGCTGGATGCGGGGGAAGAGGGACAGGTCCATCAGTAACCTTCAATATTCTTGTGATGGAGCAAATGATGTCCCTTTGCTAGCGGGGTGTCTAATCGATTTATCGGCGCGTATTTTTCGTTTTTTGCATGATTGGAAAAAGCAAAACCAAAAAATAACGCAATTTATGTGCCTGAAAATATTCGACGGATTGCACTGAAACAGTGCATCTGTCGAAGGTGATGCGACCCCGCCAATCTGGCGATGCGGCGAGCAAGGAATTTGAGCGCCGCCGCCAATGGCGTCGAACGGTGCGGGCGCTCCCCAGGCCTACATTGAAGGCTCCGTTGCTCAAGCCAGCACACCCCGGAGCCCACCATGACCGCCCGCCTGCCCACCCTGTTTGTCTCGCATGGCGCCCCCACCTTTGCCCTCGAACCGGGACGCGCCGGCCCGGCCCTGACCGCGCTGGGCCAGCGGCTGCCGCGGCCTGTGGCGGTGCTGGTGGTGTCGCCGCACTGGACCACGTGCGAGCCCCGCGTGGCCACCTCGCCGGCGCCGCCCACGCTGCACGATTTCGGTGGCTTTGCGCCCGCGCTCTACGCGCTGAACTACCCCGCACCGGGTGCCCCTGGCCCGGCGCAGCGCGCCATCGACCTGCTGCGCGCGGCCGGCTGGCCCGCCGAGGCCGATCCCGCCTGGGGGCTGGACCACGGCGCCTGGGTGCCCCTGCGCTATCTGTACCCGCAGGCCGATGTGCCGGTGTTCCAGGTGTCGCTGCCGGCCAGCCTGGAGGGCCCGAGTGCCTTCGCCTTCGGCCAGGCGCTCGCGCCGCTGGCCCACGAGGGTGTGCTCATCGTCGGCTCGGGCAGCCTTACCCACAACCTGGGCGAGGTGCGCTTCGACGCTCTGCTGGATCCACCCGAACCCTATGTTTGTGAATTCGTGGAATGGGTGGCGCAGGCGCTGCACCGCCAGGACCACGCGCAGCTGGTGCAGGTGTTGGCGCAGGCGCCCCACGCCCGCCGCGCCCACCCCACGGCGGAACACCTCTGGCCGCTGCTGGTGGCGGCGGGAGCTGCTCATCACCTGGACGGCGTTCGACGTATCGAGGGCGGCATCACCCACGGGGTGTTGTCCATGGACGCCTATGTCTTTGGTGAACGGGTGACCGACGGGGTGGCCAGAGACTGAGCAACGGTGCGGACGGATGGACAGACGCAGCCCACTCCGCCTGTCATGTGGTGGTCACAAACTTGACTTATTCTCGGGCTTGCCGGAATCTGAGACGCTCTGACCGTGGCCCTGCCGCGATGTCCCCAGCGGCAACCTTTCTCACCCAAACCCTGAAAGCGAGTTTCCCAATGAAGACCCAGTTGTCGAGGATCGTTCTGGCCACCATGTTGGTGGCTGCAGGTGCTGCCCATGCGCAGGACAACAAGACCCTGCGGCTGCTGACCTGGGGTGGTTATGCACCCAAGGAAGTGGTGGAGCAATTCACCAAGGAGACCGGCATTGCAGTCGAGGTGACCAACTCCAACAACGAAGAAATGATCTCCAAACTGCGCGCCACGGCGGGAGGCGGTTTTGATTTGGCGCAGCCCAGCCAGGACCGCATTGCAGGGCCTCAGGCCGAGTTCGGCATCTACAAGCCGCTGAACCTCAGTCAGATCAAATCTGGTTTGTTCATCCCGTCGATGCTGGAGGCCACCCAGAAAAACACGACGGTCGGCGGTAAGGTGTTTGGCCTGCCACACATCTGGGGCACCGACGGTCTGGTGGTGAACACCAAGACCTCCAAGGCCACCGACTACGCCGATTTGTGCGCACCGGAAAATGCGGGGAAGGTCAGCATGCGACTGAAGCGTCCGACGCTGATCGCCTTTGCCTTTGCCGCTGGCAAAAATCCCTTCGCTCTCTACAACGACCCCAAGGCCTACGGCGCGCTGATGGAAGAAATCGGCAAGAAGCTGGCTGAGTGCAAGCCCAACGTGAAGTTTTACTGGGACGGCAAAGACCAACTGCTGGCTGGCATCCGCTCGGGCGAACTCACCACCGCCATGATGTGGGACACCGGCGGCTGGCAGTTGAACAAGGACAATCCGGACGTCAAGTTCGTTGCCCCGAAGTCGGGCGCGCTTGGCTGGGTGGATACCTTTGCGATTCCCGCCAAAGGCAAGAACGACGCAGCCGCGTATGCATGGATCAACTTCAACATGCGCCCCGATATCGCTGCCAAAGTCGCCAGCTCGGCGGGTAACTTCACGGCCAGCAAGGGTGCGGACCAGTTGATGGATGCGACACTCAAGCAACAGTTCGCCAGCAGCTTCCCCGACGCCGCGCTGAAGAACATCAAGTGGTACCCAGCCGTGCCGGCCGGCATTGAAGAGATCGAAGGCCGCGTGCTCGACCGCATCAAGGCTGCCAAGTAAGCGGCGGGCTGGCGTTGTCGTCCGTATCGGCCGCCAGCGGCCCCGGCACCCACGATCTGGACATTCGTTCCGCGCGCAAACGCTATGGGGCGTTTGCTGCGGTGGATGACCTGAGCTTCCAGGTGAGCCGGGGCTCGTTCTTCTCCATCCTCGGTCCTTCGGGATGTGGCAAGACCACGCTGCTGCGCATGGTGGCGGGCTTTATCGAACCCGATGCTGGTGACATCGTGATCAAGGGCGCGTCCATGCGGGGCGTGCCGCCCAACAAGCGCCCTGTGAACATGGTGTTCCAGCACCTGGCGCTCTTCCCCATGATGAGCGTGGGCGAGAACATTGCCTATGGTCTGGAGCGCCGCGGTGTCAAGCGTGCGGCGGCCAGGGCCAGGGTCACCGATATGCTCCAACGCGTCGGCCTGCCCGGCAGCGAAGACAAGCGAATCGACCAACTCTCCGGCGGACAGAAGCAGCGTGTGGCCATCGCACGTTCGCTGGTGCTGGAGCCCGCGCTGCTGCTGCTGGATGAGCCGCTGGGCGCGCTCGACCTCAAGTTGCGCGAGCACATGAAAGTGGAGCTCAAACAGTTGCAGGCCGAGGTTGGCACCACCTTTGTGTACATCACGCACGACCAATCTGAAGCCCTGGTCATGTCTGACCAGGTCGCGGTCATGAACCAGGGGCGCTTCGAGCAATTGGGAACCCCGCAGCAGCTGTACTACCAACCGCAGACCGCTTTCGTGGCCGGTTTCGTGGGCAACAACAACCGCTTTGAAGGCGCGATCGAATCGCGCAGCGGCGAGCAGGTGTTGCTGCGCACCGCCAGTGGCCTGGGGCTGTGGTCCCAGCGGGTGGGCGCGGTGGATGTGGGGCAGTCGGCCGTGCTGTTCATCCGGCCCGAGGCGATCGAGATCGGGCGCAGCCCGCGTGAGCTGCCGGCTGGCGAACCGACGTGGAGCGCGAGCGTGCAGAGCGTGCTGTTCGATGGCGGCAACTCCACCGTGCAGGTGCTGGAGTCGGGCAGCCAGACGCCACTGCATATCGCCCTGCCGCTCACCGGCCGCCTGGCCGACCTGAAGACCGGCGAGACGGTGCACTTTGCCTACCAGCCCGCGCAGGCCTGGTGTTTCGGCGCTTGATGCCGTGAACGACGTGGCCACCCAACGCCGCTGGATGCTGGGCCTGCTGCTGGCCCCGGCGCTGCTGTGGCTGGGCGGGCTGGTGATCCTGCCGCACGCCGAGCTGTTGTTGCTCTCGCTTCAGGCGCGCGTGGGCCCGGGCGAATACGCGGCCAGCCTGGACCAGTACCGCACCTTCGTGGACGAGCCGCTGTACTGGAACACCTTTGTGCGCACGGCGGTCATGTCGGTGCTGGCGACGGTGTTCACGCTGTTGCTCGCATTCCCGGCGGCCTGGTATATCGCCAAGGTGGCCAGGGGCCGGGTGCAGATGCTGCTGCTGGTGCTGTGCCTATTGCCGTTCTGGGTCAGCGAGATGGTGCGCACCCTGGGCTGGCTGATCCTGCTTCGAGAGACGGGTGTCGTTTCCAGTTTGCTGCAGGCGGTGGGCCTGGCGGACAGGCCGGTGGAGTTGCTGTACCACGACGCTACGATTCTCGTGGGGTTGGTTTACGCCTCGTTGCTCTTTATGGTGATCCCGCTGGTCAACAGCCTGGAGAGCCTGGACGACAGCCTGATCGAAGCGGCTTACGATCTCGGCGGCAGCACCGCCAACATCGTGCGCCGCATCGTCATTCCACACGCCGCGCCGGGCATCGCCGCCGGCTGCATCGTGGTCTTCATGCTGTGCCTGGGCAACTACCTCACGCCCACGCTGCTGGGCGGCAAGAACTCGCTCTGGTTCACCGAACAAATTTACACCCAGTTCATCACGCGCTTCAACTGGAATCAGGGCGCGGCGTTTGGTTTTCTGCTGCTGTTCCTCTCCAGCCTGCTGGTGTGGGCCGGTTTGAAGTTGACCGGCCAGCGTTTCGGCGCGGTGATGAAGACATGATCCCCAGCCTGCCCCGCCCAGCCCTGCAGCGCTTCGGTCTGGGTGCGTTTGTCACCGTGTTCTTCGTGTTCCTGTTTGTGCCCCTGCTGGTGGTGGCGGTGTTCGCCTTCAACAACGCCGACTACCCCACGCCGCCGTGGATGGGCTTCACGCTTGACTGGTTCACCGCGAACAGCGAGGCGCGCACGGGGCTGCTGTTCGACGCGGAACTGCTGCAAAGCCTGGGCGTGAGCGCCTGGGTGGCGCTGTGGGTCACCATCCTGTCGGTGGGCGTGGGCACCTGCAACGCCTTCCTGCTGGAGCGGTTCGAGTTTCCAGGCAAGGGAGCCATCGCTCTGCTGGCCATGCTGCCGCTGGTGATTCCCGGTGTGATTCTGGGCATCTCCATCCTGGCCTTTGCCAGCCGCATCGCCAACTTCGCTGACGATGTCTGGGGCTTGGAGCTGGATTTTCTGCGTCCCGGTTTGCCGCTGGTCATACTGGGACAGTTCAGCTACATCGTGACCATCGCCACGCTGACCATTTCGGCCAGCTTGCGGCGGTTTGACCGCACGCTGGAGGAGGCTGCGCTCAATCTGGGCGCGAGCCGACTGGCGGTCTTGCGGACCATCACGCTCCCCTATCTGCGGCCCAGCATGCTCGGTGCCGCGGCCATGGCCTTCCTGATGTCTTTCGAAAACTTCAACACCACGCTGATGCTGGTGGGCTCCGATCCACCGCTCACCGTGTTGATGTACGGCCGTATGCGTGAAGGCGCCACGCCGGTGCTCAATGCAGTGAGCTTGTTCCTGATGGTGGCGTCTGCGATGCTTGCGCTGACCATGCTCTGGCGCAGCGGTTCACGGATTCCCAAGAAGGGTGGTTGACCGGCTGCGCTGAATCATCTGTTCACACACGGATCGTCATTCGTCGGCACGTATTTGTCGACATGCACATGCTGCTGTCCGCGGGCTTCCCTTGCTTGGTCAGGTGATCAATCCGGTGGCGCCTGTGCCGGACTGTGCGTATGACAGTCCAGCCCCCGCCGCATCACCGAAGTCGAGGTGGCGTTCACCGCCATCCGTGCGCAAGGCGCGGGCGGGCAGGGCGTGATCAAGGTGTCCAACGCGGTTCACCTGCGGTTTGCGGTGTGAGCGTCGTCGCTGCCCGAGGCCACACAAGGCTGACAAACACGCCCATGCTGGCCTGGACCTGCATGGAAAGCGCTGGACCTCTCAGCCCAGCATGGCCTTCCACATGCCGGTGCCCCAGCTCATGGCTGCGGCGCCAGAGCGTGCGTTGTGCTCTGGGTCTACTGTGAACTTGAGTTTGGGCGGCTCGCCTGGCGACACGGTGGCCGACACGTTGATGTTGATCGCTTCGGTGTGCGTGACGTTGGCCCAGCAAATGCCCAGCGGCAGATCGATCGGGCCCGTGGCGACGACCGGGCTTTTGCCCGCGATGCGATCGGCAATGGCCTCGGCCACCTGCTGGCCGCTGCCAAAGGCCACATGGCCGCTCTTGGGCAGTGGAGTGCCTTGCGCATCGCCAATCACGTAAATGCGATCGTCCGCCTGGGTTTGAAAGCTGGGCAGCTTCACGGCGGCCCAGCGCTCGCCCAACCCGGCCTGGCGGATCAGCGCGGGCGCGCGCATCGGCAGCACCAGGTTGGCATGGGCAAAGGGAATGTCGCCGTCGGAGGTGATGAGCCGGCGTTTGCCCATCTCCACCGATTGGATGTCTACGTTGGGCATGTATTCAATCTGATCCGAATACAGGCTCTTCATGCCGTTCAAGATCGGCTTGGAGATGGGCATGGGCATCGGGTTGGCGTTGGCGTCCACGATGATGATCTTGCCTTTGGTGCCACGCTTTTTCATTTGTTCGGCAATCAGGAAGGCGCGCTCGTAGGGCGCGGGCGGGCAGCGGTAAGGCGGCTTGGGCGCGCTGATGACGAAGTTGCCACCCTTGACAAGGAATTCGTCCACCTGTTGACGCACCGCCATCTGCTCAAAAGCCCGAAAACCCACGGGCAGTTGCGTGCGGGCCTCGGCGTAACCCTGGATGCTTTCTTCCATGTAGTCCACGCCGAGCGAAAGCACCAGAAAGTCGTAGGGCAGGCGCTGCGTGCCCGTGACCACTTCGCGTTTGGTGCGGTCAATTTCCAGCACCCGCTCGCGCACGCGGCGGGCACCGAGCTGGTCCACCCGGGCGTAGCTGCGCTGGAAGTCGCTGGCGGGCTGGTGCCCTGCAATGAAATGGGCGCTCAGTGGGCACGACATAAAGGATTCGTTGGGCTCGACCAGTGTCACATCGGCTGCGCCAGCGGCCAACAAGCCGCGAACCGCACCCAAGCCACCCCATCCGCCACCGACCACAACAACGCGGGGTTTGGCTGCAGACGAGACGGCCGCGCATCCGCTGGCCAGCACGGCCACACCCATGGCAGTGGCTTGCAAAATTTGACGGCGGCTGGGTTGAGCAATGGAGTGCATGGCGGATTCCTGTGAAAGTGGATGAAATACCCAACAGGGTAGGGATCATGCTAGGTCGATTGACCCTCTTATTCAAATGGGAAAACCCTTGTGTCGAGGGACTGAGTGACCCAAGGCCTTGCTATAACCTTGCACGGTTAACAACCGGGTGTCACATGACCTCCAGCCCCTCGATACTGACTTTTGCCGACGTGGAATTCACCGCCATCCGCGCACAAGGCGCAGGCGGGCAGAACGTGAACAAGGTGTCCAACGCGGTGCACCTTCGCTTTGCGATCCACGGCTCTTCGCTGCCCGAGGTTGTTCAGCAGCGCCTGCTGGCCCTGAGCGACCAGCGCATCACCACCGAGGGCGTGGTGGTGATCAAGGCGCAAACCAGTCGCAGCCTGGAGCAGAACAAGACTGATGCACTGGCGCGGCTGCAGGCGCTGATCGACAGCGTGGCCACCCTGCCCAAGGCGCGCAAGCCCACCCGCCCGACGTTGGGTTCCCAGCGCCGTCGGGTGGAAGGCAAGGTGAGCCGCGGCCAGGTGAAGGCGCTGCGAGGCCGGGTATCGGGTGCCGACTGAGAGGTTGAGAGTCTTTCGCTCATGCCCGCTCAGCGCGGCCCGGTGTGCACCGATGGGTCGGTGAACACCAGCGCCATGGGGAAGCGCTGGCCTGCGGCATGGTCTTCGATGCAGCGCAACACCAGCGGGCTGCGGTGGCGCGCGGCGCTGGCCCGTACCTCGTCCAGCGTCATCCACAGCGTGCGCACAATGCCTTCGTCGAGCGCCCGCCCCGGCGTCTGGGGGCCGAGATCGCCGCAGTAAGCAAACCGCAGGTAGGTGATGTCTTCGCCACTCGCCTCGCGCTGGAAGCGCGACACATACACGCCGACCAGCGCCGTGGGCGTGAACGCGTGGGCCGTTTCCTCCAGCGCTTCGCGCGCCACACCCTGGGCCGGGCTCTCGCCCGGATCGAGGTGGCCCGCCGGGTTGTTCAGCCGCAGGCCCTCGGGTGTGTGCTCTTCCACCAGCAGGTAACGACCATCCCGCTCAATGATCGCCGCCACGGTGACGCTGGGTTTCCATCGTGTGTCCATCGCGCCGATTATCCGGCGCGGAGTTGTGCAGCCCCTGCCCGCGCCCACACCAACCACGGGTTCTGGAGGACAGACGTGGGCGGGCGGCTGCGGCACAATCCCGCTTCCGGCGCTCCAAGCCCGACAGGCCCCTGGCCGACGCCACCGGCCGGCCTTCTCCTTCAATTCCAGCATCGAGGACTTCTCCCATGACTTCTGGCGCATCGACCCCACCCGCCGTGGCCAGCGCGGCAGCCAAGCCGCCGCAGCGCATCGGTGTGCCGCGCGAAATCTTTCCCGGCGAGAAGCGCGTGGCCACCGTGCCCGAGGCGGTGCTCAAGCTGGTGAAGCTGGGGTTTGGCGTGGTGGTGGAAAGCGGTGCCGGTGCGGCGGCCAACTTCAGCGACGCCGACTACCAGGGGGCCGGCGCCAGCATCGCGCCCACCGCCGCCGAGCTGTGGAGCGGTTGCGACATCGTGTTCAAGGTGCGCGCGCCCACGCCGGACGAGGTGGCGCTGATGCATGCCGGTCAGACGCTGATCGGCTTCATCTGGCCAGCTCAGAACCCCGATCTGATGCAGCAGCTCGCGGCCAAGCAGGTGACCGCGCTGTCGATCGACGCGCTGCCGCGCACGCTCAGCCGGGCGCAGAAGATGGACGCGCTCACGTCGATGGCCGGGGTCAGCGGTTACCGCGCCGTGGTTGAGGCGACCAACGCTTTCGGCCGTTTCTTCAACGGCCAGATCACGGCCGCTGGCAAGGTGCCGCCGGCCAAGGTGTTCATTGCGGGGGCCGGTGTGGCGGGTCTGGCCGCCATCGGCGCGGCCGCCAGCCTGGGCGCCATCGTGCGCGCCAACGACACCCGCGCCGAGGTGGCCGACCAGGTGGTCTCGCTGGGTGGCGAGTTCGTCAAGGTGGACTATGAGGAAGAAGGCTCGGGCGGCGGCGGTTATGCCAAGGTGATGAGCGAAGGCTTCCAGGCCGCGCAGCGCGAGATGTATGCGAAGCAGGCGCGCGAGGTCGACATCATCATCACCACCGCGCTGATTCCCGGCAAACCCGCGCCCAAGCTGATCACCGCCGACATGGTGAAGAGCATGAAGCCCGGCAGCGTGATCGTGGACATGGCGGCCGAGCAGGGCGGCAACTGCGAGCTGACCGTGCCCGGCGAAGCGGTGGTGCGCCACGGCGTCACCATCGTCGGCTACACCGATCTCGCTTCGCGCATGGCGCAACAGTCGTCCACGCTGTACGCGACCAACCTGTTTCGCCTCAGCGAAGAGCTGTGCAAGACCAAAGACGGCGTGATCAACGTCAACATGGAAGACGACGCGATTCGCGGTCTCACCGTGGTGAAAGACGGCGCCATCACCTGGCCCGCCCCGCCGCTGGTGGCGGCGCCCAAGCCCGCAGCCAAGCCCGCCGCGGCGCCCGCGGCCAAGAAGGGCCACGGCCATGGCGAGCCCTCGGGGCCCATGCCCGCGGGCAAGCTGGCGATCGTGGCCGGCGTCACTGCCGTGCTGTTTGCGCTGGTGGGTGCCTATGCGCCCGCAGAGTTTCTGTCGCACTTCACCGTGTTCGTGCTGGCCTGTTTTGTGGGCTACATGGTGGTGTGGAACGTGAAGCCTGCGCTGCACACGCCGCTGATGAGCGTGACCAACGCCATCAGCTCCATCATCGCCATCGGCGCGCTGGTGCAGATCTCGCCGATTGCCAACGCGGCCGATCGCCCCAACGCGTTGATCGGCGTGCTGGCTGCGGTGGCGCTGGTGCTCACCGCCATCAACATGTTTGGCGGCTTTGCCGTCACCCAGCGCATGCTGGCGATGTTCCGAAAGTAATGACTTCGGGGACAGATCTTCAGCTCTGTCCTCGACTGACTAAAAACTCGGGGACAGATCTTTAGCTCTGTCCTCGACCGAATAAGACTTCGGGGACAGATCTTTAGCTCTGTCCTTCACCGATTAAGAAAAGAGATATTTATGTCCGCAAGTCTGGCCACCGTCTCCTACATCGGAGCCATCATTCTTTTCATCCTCAGCCTGGGCGGTTTGTCCAACCAGGAAACTGCGCGTCGCGGCAACCTCTACGGCATGGTCGGCATGGCGCTCGCTGTGTTGGCCACGGTGTTCGGCCCGCAGGTCACCGCCGCCGGCATTCCCTGGATCGTGGGTGCCATGGTGATTGGTGGCGCCATCGGCCTGGTCGCTGCGCGCAAAGTGCAAATGACGCAGATGCCCGAACTGGTGGCGCTCATGCACAGCATGGTGGGCATGGCCGCGGTGCTGGTGGGCTACGCCACGTATGTCGATCCCGAGGCCACCCAGGGTTTCGAGGGCGCCGCCCACGCCATCCACGCCACCGAGATCTACATCGGCATCTTCATCGGCGCGGTCACGTTTTCGGGTTCGGTGGCGGCGTTTGGCAAGCTGTCCGGCCGCATCGGCGGCAGCCCCCTGCTGCTGCCCGGGCGCCACTGGCTGAACCTGGCCGGTCTGCTCGCGGTGATCTATTTTGGCCGTCTGTTCCTGCAGGCCGAAACCATCGAGCAGGGCATGTTCCCGCTGTTTGTCATGACCGCCATCGCGCTGCTGTTTGGCATTCACATGGTGATGGCCATCGGCGGTGCCGACATGCCGGTGGTGGTGTCCATGCTCAACAGCTACTCGGGCTGGGCGGCAGCGGCCACCGGCTTCATGTTGTCCAACGACCTGCTGATCGTGGTCGGTGCGCTGGTGGGCTCCAGCGGCGCCATCCTGTCTTACATCATGTGCAACGCCATGAACCGCAGCTTCATCAGCGTGATTGCCGGCGGCTTTGGCACCACCAGCGCCGCGCCCAAGCCCGCTGGCGGTGCCGCCGAACCCGCAGGCGAAGTGACGCCCATCCTGGCCCTTGAGACGGCCGAGATGCTGCGCGACGCCAAGAGCGTGATCATCGTGCCGGGCTACGGCATGGCGGTGGCCCAGGCGCAGCACACGGTGTTTGAAATCACCAAGCACCTGCGCGAGAAGGGCGTGAATGTTCGCTTCGGCATCCACCCGGTGGCCGGCCGCATGCCTGGCCACATGAACGTGTTGCTGGCCGAGGCCAAGGTGCCTTACGACATCGTGTTCGAGATGGACGAACTCAACGACGACTTCCCCACCACCGACGTGGCCATGGTCATCGGCGCCAACGACATCGTGAACCCGGCCGCGCAAGACGACCCGACCAGCCCGATCGCCGGCATGCCGGTGCTCGAAGTCTGGAAGGCGCGCACCAGCATCGTCATGAAGCGCAGCATGGCCAGCGGCTACGCCGGCGTGGACAACCCGCTGTTCTACAAAGACAACAACCGCATGCTGTTTGGCGA
>JFJP01027741.1_pt1 | contig 12129 bp, 13 predicted proteins | sample 431651 | NCBI WGS metagenome assembly JFJP01 (sample SAMN02602958, study PRJNA72255) | Microbial mat metagenome, whole genome shotgun sequencing project. | biome: fresh water; feature: sink hole; material: water; isolation source: purple microbial (photo- and chemosynthetic) mats found in... | reverse complement strand
TCTCTCCATGGATTTTTTTTTCAATTTTCAAATTTTAATAGTAAATTCTTGTTTTTTATGGAAAATTTTTAATTTTCATTCTTTTAAATGTTAAATTTATTTTTGAAATTGAATTTTTTTTTCATAATTTTTTTTTCTCTCTCTGAATCTAAATTTAATTAAAAAAATCCCACTATGAAACAAAACAAAAAAATTTTTGTTTACATAGAATAGAAAATTTCACATAAATACAAATAAAAATTTACTATTTAATGTAAGTAGAAATTTCTTACCATTTTAAGAATTATAATAACTTTTTTTACTGATTGGCACTTTAGACTGCACAAGGTTTGAGATCGAAATTTTATTTTTTTGAGCGTTAACAAACTCTGGTTCTCCTCCCATTTTCACACTATCACTCTCTTCTTCATTGCCAAATTTAGTAGTAATATCATCTAAATTTTTGAAATTCTGAGCATTTGGAACAACAAATTCACTGATTTTATTTTCTTTTTGAGTTTTTTTTTCAAATCGTCTATTTTTGAAAAAAAATTAGAAAAGAAAAAGAACAAAAAATTTACTTTTTTGATAAAATTTCATCATATTTTTGCAATTTCTCTGAAATGAAGGTTAATTCAGTCACATATTCCTTCATCCTGGTATTGTATATATCTTTCATCGCCTTGAAACACATTTGAGCTTCACCCATGTTTCCCACAATCAACTCCTCATTTTTTTCATTTAAATATAGATCCGTTTTCATCAAAATTTCGTTGAAATCCATCACACTGTTATTGTTTTTTTCTTCATTAATTTTTATTTGTTTAGGATTTTCTTTGTAAATTTGCAATTCTCTTTAAAAAACCATTTTTTTTCGATTATTATTAAGTAATTTAATTTTACTTCAATAAATCAGTTTTTTCTTTTTCTAATCTGATCACTAATGCACCTAAATCAATTTTCTCATTCTTAGAAATCTCGTTTTCAAGCTGGGAACACCTTTGAGCGAATCTTGCAGTCGATATAGATTCGTCCAAATTGTCTAAATCACAACTAAATGTTGCAACCATCACCTTTTTTTCGGAAAAAAGACTCAGAAAAAAATTAAATTTTATGGGATTACAGTTTTGCAATTGCCTCCTAAACTGTCTTTCAGAAGCGTAGTCATGACTGAATTACGATAAGGAACGTGTTGTCTATTGCCTTGATTTCTTTCATGGAGAGCAATTATGACCTGTTTTATATGAAAGTCATTTTTTTTCCAAATAATTGAATTTAATTTTATTATAAATTTTGTTTAAATCATGAATTTCATCAATTTTGTAAATAAAAGAAATACCTGTTCTAAATAGGTCAATGACAAATTAATATGTTTAGCTTCATTCAAAGTGCTTCCCTCGCTTTGCGTTTTAGAAATTCTCTCAGAACCAGCAAGATCAACCAAATGCAGTTTCGAGACAAACCCAACTTCTGAATTCTTTTGCTTGCCCTCCAAAGAAACTGTAAACACACAATGTGATCTTGAAGAGCATTGGTTCATAGGAGTTGAACTGACTTGTCTAATGAAATTGCCCATCATTAATAGATCAATACCCTCTTGTTCATTAGTACAATGATGATTTGTCGAATTCCTTAGATTGATATTTCCATAATCATCTTCGAAAATGATAATCTGAAATTTTTAATCATTAAATTATTATAAGATTATAAAAAAAACTTTGTTCCAATTCTCTATTTGAAGCTCTACATGCCGCTGATCTAATAGATCGTAGGCTTGCTCATTGTAGATTTCCATAAAGGAAACATACATTTTATATTCCATCTCAGTTCTCCTTTCAAACTCATCGAAAACAAACTAATTGTAAAAATTTAAATTTATTTACAAAGGAAAATAAAAGAAAATTACTGAAAGAACTCTTGGGATAATGCCTCTATTTTGCCAGGACTCTAAAATTTTAATTATTTATTATAATTTGATCAATAAAATCAAAATAATCACCTGAACCACTCATTGTAAAGGTTTTTCCACTGCCTGTTTGACCATATGTAAAAATAGTTCCATTATAACCTTCTAAACAGCTATTTATTGTAAAAAAAAAATCAATTATTTTGATTTTAAAGGAGTTTTATAAGAAATGAAAAACTTTAAAACGACTGGTTTTGCAACAATATCGAATAATTCATCTTGTGTAGCATTTTGATCTAATATACCAGTGAAAGCGAAGTCCATAGAATCCTAAACTCTTGCTTAAATAAAAGGAAAAACCTTTAAATTACTTTAGTATTATTGACATGTTGGCCATATCTGTTGGTTTTCGAAATATTTATTTGAAAACTCTTATTTTTCTCATCAATTTTATAACCGAAAGGCCCAACTTTGCTTTGTACATAAGCAGCAAAAATCAAATAAATAACCAAAATAATTTTAAAAAAACCTTTTGCAAGGCTTGATTCTTGCGAAGACTCCCAAAGGTGATTTCATATTTTTTGAAGTAATTTAAAAAAATTATTTGTGTTTTTTTTTTAAAAAATCTCAAAAATTGCCGTTGGATTAAAGAAAATATTTTTGTTTTGATATGTTTTTTTTCTGAAAAATAAGGTAAAAAAAAATAATACAAAGCGATAAAAATTTTTGAGAATTTACATAATAATATATATCCGATTTTGACCCTCGTTTATTGTGACCTTTTTTTTTACGAGCACTTTGAACCAACTTTTATTTTTTCTAGAAGTTGGATTTTGAGGCTGTTTGGCTTTGAATTCAAAAAGCTCATTCTGTGAAAGATCATAAGAATTTTTCAAGAAGTCCTTCAAAGAGATCAACAAATATATTGCTAGACCAAAAGCTATTATAAGAACAAGGATATCCATTAAGGTGATATTTTCTATTGAGAAAACATAATGAACAAAGGCTGACATTTTTGTTAGGAAAATAATTGTTTTTTTCGTAATTAAATGAAAATGTTTTGGGATTATATATGGTATATCCTTATTTTTTTAATTAAATTGCGTCAAATACAACTATTTTCGAAAAAATAAAATTATATCTACTTTTTAAGAAAGTTAAAAATTTAAATTTTTGAGAAAACCAAAATAATATTCATTTTTTTTGTATTTAATATTGAAAAATGCGGTTTATGTTTAACACAAATTATAGGCAAATTCTTTATACGAACGATTCAGAGACACCGATTTTATTTATCCCAACTGCTTATGATTCCGATTATTGCGGATCCTCTGAAAGTTGGCCTCAAAATGCCTAATATAAGTTCTAAATGGAATATTGATTCAACAGCTTCGAACAATTTCGTAAACTGGGGATGTTGGTCAAATAATGCTTCTCACACTTTCAATTCATCATTATCATTGATTTCATTCTGTGGTTCTGGCTATATTTTAGGGTCTCTGCCGATTTCTATAAAATTGGTGATGGATGGCTCCATAATAAATTATAAATTTTGTGAGGAATTTATGTGCCGCTGCTATAATGAAAATTCTCAGGACATTTATACAATAAGTCCTCATACAAGTTCAAGCCTCATAATAAAATTAGAAACCGATTTAGTCCAGCGATACGAATGAATATTGTGTCTAGCAGGAATTTTTTTATCAAGTTCCCAATGTCTACTTTGTGATAGAAATTGCCAAAATTGTGATTTGTTTAAATTTAATTGCTCAATTGCTTCAGAAAATTATTGTTTTTCTTTTAAAATCGTGAATTCCTTTGCAAAAGCCTTCTTTTGTGTAAATATTGTGCTAAATTGCTGATTTTTTGAGAAAAGTCCTTTAATTGCTCGAATTGGCCTTGAAGAGACTCTTTTAAAAGAGGTTTATTTAAGTTTTTTGCTTTAAATTCTTCGAGAAATAGTAATAGATCGTCGTTTTGAGAATAAATCGGTGAATTTTTAATAGGTTTTTCTTCAAAAACAATATTTTTAAAAGAATTTTCATCATTTGTTCGTTAAAAAAAAGGAAAATAGTTTGAAAAATCTCTTTTTTAATAATTTTATCATAAAATAAATCGATATTTTAATTGATTATTTAACATAAATAATATGAAGAAATTAGCAAAGACAAGAACTATTCTGAGTATTTTCTTTTGTTTTCTGCTGTTTTTCTTCAGGGGGAGCTAAAGTAACCTTTCCAATGATGGAGTTATCAAAGGATTCCTCAGTGTTGCTTCTAGCACTATTGATGTTTTTACTATTGGTCGAACTACTATCACGTTTCTTTTTCTTCTCTTGATGCTCTTTTTTTCTTTTTTCAATCTGTTTTTCTCTATAAAGAAAAATAATTTAATGAAAACTTGATAAAAAATATTCGAAAATCAATATAGTATTGAATATTTCCGACCCCAATCAAGTATCAACCCCTTTCAAATCAAACCACATTTAATCCTATCAATCCCATCAATCCGCTTGATTCCATATGAATCCCCATTAATTACCCCCAAAAAAACTCAATGAAAAAATTCATAATAAAAAAGATTAAAAAGAAAACTTTTTTTCAAGAAGCTGCTTTGATACTGCGAAAAACGCTGTTTCCACACATTCCGCAGTTTTCGCACTAGTTTCAAAGAACAAAATCTCTTTTTTCCCTGCGAAACTCTTTGCTTTCTCAAAAGAAACCTGTCTATTCTCCATTAAATCCGCTTTATTTCCCAATAGCATAATCATTGAGTCTTTTTCCCCATAACATTCTGCTTCTTGATACCAAAATGATGAGATATCTTCAAAAGAACTCTTTTTAAATGAGTTTTTATAAGTTTTTTTCAGGATTTTTAGAAAGAAATTCAATAAAACCTCGCTTGTAACATCATAAACCATAATTATCGCATCAGCGCCTTTATAATATGCATTTGTTATCGTACGAAAACGCTCTTGACCTGCAGTATCCCACTGATTTGAAAAAAAATAGATTTTTTATTGTAAAAAAGACAGTTTTCTTACAATTTGAAGCTTTATTTTCTTGCTTTCCACAGGAATTGTCTTGAATTTCTATGCAAAAATGGGATATTTTAAAAGATTTCTTTAATTATTTTACGAAATCGACGCCAATTGTGGCCAAATAGGCTTCTGCGAAATTATCGTCCTTTTTAGAAGAAAATAAGTGGTTTTATTGAGGAAAAATGCTTGTGATTTTACTGTAAAACGGTTCAATAAAGAAGATTTTCCAACGCCGGAATTGCCAACTATCACTATTTTGAAGAGTAAATCGCTATAGAAAAAAATGTGGTAAAGGGAGGGGGAGGAAGGGTGATTACTATTCACGATTCATAGAAGAGGACATTTTTTCTTTGAATTTTAAAAACTTTAACTGTATTTTTACAATAGTAATTTAAATTATTTTGGTTTTTTTATAAAAAGACCTTTGAAAAAAATTTTAGAAGAAATTCAAAAATAATTAATGAAGAAGATTAGAAATTAATGAAGAAAATTCATTTCATTTTTCAGAAAAAATTTCCATTGAAAAAAGGCTGTGATTTTTTCACAGAAAAAAATAAAATACAATGATTAATTTTTTTATCTCAAAATAAAGATTTTTACTAAAATAACCCAAAAACCCTAAGGTTTTTCTTTAAAAAGTTTTCACAAAAATGCTTCAACTGTTCAAAAAAGCCACCTTCTTCAAAACCCTCAAACCACTTTCCCTCTTTTCAAAATACCCCAAATTCTTTTCCCAAAACCCTGAAGATCCTCAAAACCCACAAAAAATCGAAAAATCTTCACAAAAGCCTGAAAAAGTTGAAAAAGTCGAAAAAACTGATAAACCTTTACAAAAGCCACTAAACACTTTTAAATCTTCCAAAACTAAGCCTTTTTACGCAAAAGAACAAAAAGCTTCTCAAGAAAGGCCTTTGAAGGTTTTTTCAGCTTTTGGTCCTAAAACTGAGTATTTTAATTCAGCTAAAGAACAAAAAACTGTTGGCGATTTAGATGAGTACTTTTCAGTGCCAAAATCCCTGAATAGAGCACCCTTTGACACCAAAGAAAAGAAAGAAGAAAGTGTTGAAAGTGAGTCAAAAAGCTACGAATGGCAGAAAAAAACTAGTTATACAAAAATCGAGAAAAAAAAAGATGAGAAAAACACTGAAGAAAAAAAAGCTGAAAATTTTGAAGAAAACACTGATAAAATACCTTTTGTCAAAAAATCTTATCAAAAACCTGAAGATAAACGTAAAAAAGACCGAGTTTTTGATGAAAAACCTAAGTTTTCTCCAGAGAAAAAGCTTGAAAAACCAAGATTTAAAGATGATGAAAAACCTAAGTTTTCTGCAGAGAAAAAGCTTGAAAAACCAAGATTTAAAGATTTTGATTTCAAGCAAACCTTTGCAAAACCTCGTGAAAATATAGAAGAAACTAAAGGAAATTTCCGTGAAATCAATGAAAATCTTCGAGAACCTGTTTTTTCTAAAGAAAAAAGTTATAAAAACCTTCAAGGAGTTGAACAAAAGCCTAAAATATTCAAATTTTCTGCAACAGTTCAGAAGAAAACCGAAGAGGATTTTTATCAAGAAATTCAGCCGGAATTTCAAAAGAAGCCTTCTTATGCAACAGACTTAGGCCATATGCAGTTCTTTATACCAGGCACTTTTCTTAAGAATCTTTCAATCAAACAAGAGAAAAAAGATGAGAAAAAAGACCAGAAAATCGAAAGAGAAGAGGTTTCAAAAACAATAAAAACAGATGAAAAAAAGCCTTTTATTGATAAAAAAGCTCAGGAAAAAGAGGTAAAAACTGAAGGAAAAACTGATAAAATACCTTTTGAAACCGTCGAAATTCAAAAAGAAAAAATCGCTGAAAAACCCAATTTACAGGAAATTTATGCAATTTATAGCATAAAAGAAAAAATCAATGAAAAAGACGAGAATCTCTTCTTCGAATCCTTATTTGATCGCAATGATTTCCCAGAAATTCAACAGAATTTTATGAGAATTCTGAAGGAAAACAGGCTTCTTTGGCTTTCTTTCTCGAATGTTCACAATTATTACGCTAAACTCATTGAAAATGAAGATTTATCAGGCCTTATTACCCTTTTATCGCATTTAAAAGACTCCAAATACAATTTTTCTGCATTTGAAATCTCCTTATTTGATCCTTTTCTCCAAGATATTTCCTCTTTAAATTTCCTCGAAAAAATCCAGATTTTTCTACATTATATCTCATTTCTTCCGCCTTTACCTTCAAATGTCGACAAAATCCCTCCGAAATACTCAGTTTTCTTCAAAAAAGTTTCAGTTCATTCACTTTTCCGTTTAATTCTCCAACAAATCCAGCCAGAAAACCCTGAAACTCATGTTTTTCTTGATATTTCGTTTAAAATTCTTAGGACTTTTATCGATTTAAACTTTCTCAATTTCAAAGTAATCAGACCTTATGATCTCGCAGAATGGTGTATTCTAAACCTCGAAAATGCTGAATCCTTGCCATTTCTTATAGAAATCCTCAGTAAATATGAATCAAAGACTTTCTCAGTGATTTTCTCTTCATTATACTTAGATTTTCTTAAAAAAAAGGGGTATGCTCCTTATAATAACTCCATTATTGAAGAAAATTACTTAAAACTCATTGAGAAATTCAGTGATAATTCTTCAGAAATTGATTCAAATTCCTTTGAATTTCTTTTGATTTTAGCTGATGGTCTAAAAAATTGGACAATAATTCTGGATTTATTCACTAAAATCCCTCTGATGAAAACAAAGGAAAATTTCGATTTTTTCTTTGTTTATGATTATATGATAAAGACGATACCAAGCCTTTCTCTAGAAAATGATAATTATACGAAGGTTTTAAAGAAACTTATTGATGAAGAAATGGTTTTTCTTGAATCAAAGCCTCGAATTCATACTATAGCAATGATAAAAGGCTTAATAAAAGAGGGGAAATACAAAGAAAGTAGTGAATTATTCTTTTCAGAGCTTTATCGCGATGAAGTTTCTGAATTCGAAAGCAAAAAACTGATGATTTTCTTAAATTCTGTGATATTAGGCGATATTCCTAGCATGAAGAATTTGAAGAAGGTAAATGCTAATTTGCAAAAACTCGTCAATTCTTTAAGCGATAGTGATCTACATAGGCTTTTCCGTAATGAAAGTCAGGATTTATCGATTTTGAGCAATTATCCTAATAACGATATGGAGGCTTTTGGTAAAAAACAGCAGAAATTAGACTATTTCAGACTTTTATTTGAAGAAAGCGGGTTTTCTATTGATAAAATGAAGGAAAAAATAGAAAATCGTGATAAAAGCTATGATAAGCATTTACATTTCAAATATCATGAGTTTTTGGGTAAATTTGATGAAAATCTCTCAAATTTTGATGAAGAAGAAAATAAGAAGAAATTTGAAAGAGAAACATTAAGAGATTTCTATGATTTAGGCAAAAGAATTTATGAGGATTCTGATGAAGAATTCCAACCGCCATCAAAAGAAGAAAAAAAAGAGAATCCTGAAGAAAAAGATGAGGATTTACTCGGAGAAAGTGAAGTAAAAAGAAAGGTTATAGAGATTGATGATGATAAAGACGATGACTTAACAGAAAAACAATTCAATGAAATACAAAGGTTAAAGAAAGCTTTCATGAAGGACCCTGAAAGACTTCTATCGGAAGACCCTAGTGAAGAAGAACAAATTGCAATTTTATTAAGTGATATTGAGATGTTTTTTAAAGAAGAATTAGAAATGGATCCTGAAAAAATTAAAGAAATTGAAGAAATGGAGAAATTGAAGAAAAATGATAAGAATTTAGATAAAAATAAGAAGGAGATGGATTCAAAGGAGAAACAAGTGGTTGATTTCAAAAAGAAGAGACTTAGATTTGATCAATTGAACAAAATGGGTTTAATGAAAGTTGTTGAAGATCGAATGCTGTTTTTCAATGATATTGCAAAAATTGTGAAGGTTGATTGCAAAATGCTGAAGGAAGAAGTCTTTGAATTAATTGTATGGGGGATCGAAAATAAAGAGCCTTGTGGTATTTTTTTTATAAGAAATTTTATGGGTTTAGCAGTTAATTTTTTTGTGGGGGGTTTTAAGCGATTTATTTGGCCGAGAAGTTCTGTGAGATGATGAAGATCAGGATACCAGAAGTAGTGGCAAAACAAGTTGATTTGTTCTTGGATTATAGTGCGAATGTTTATCAAGGTAAAAAAAAATCATATTTAGAAGTTTTTTCATTTTTATTAAATTTTCAATTTTTTCATAGTTTTTATTAAATTTCTTCAATTTTTACAAATTTTTACAATTTTTACTTATAAAAAAATCTCTCACTTGTTTAAATAAAATAGATGACCTCGCCCAAAAATTCCAGAAAGCAAGAGAGACTATCCAAGATGTGGATCGAGGCATTATATACCCCACTGACTCCCAATACACTTTCATTGGTGCGCCAGCTGATTATATTCCAACAATGAAATTTTTGCGTCAAGACCCTAAAAACCGTGATTTTGTTGAAAGACAAGAACGAGAATTTCCGATAATTTTATCTCAAAAATATGGATATTTACCAGAATGGTATCGAGATTTCAAGAAAAAAAACCAAGATTTTTAAATAAAAATCCAATTTAAAATTGAAAATTGTTTGAAAAACACAAAAATGTCTAAAAATTAAGCTTTTATTTAAAATTTTTTTTAAAAATTAAAAGAAATCATTATAAAAATTCAAAATAAAAAATGCTCAAAATCCCCAAAGGTTTATTTCTTCTTTTCTCTATCAAAAACTCTTCATATTTCCTTTAGGTTTATCGCAAGAAAACGTTTATTCAATAGAAAACTATGGTATAAACCCCTTTAAACCTGAAAAAAAATAACCTTTTTTCTAAAAAAAACTAATAAAATTTTGGTTTTATTGAATAAAAGTCAATGGAAAATGGAAACCTTCCCAACAAATGTCTTCTATTATCGACCCGATGAATGGCGAGCAGTTCATTAAAGTCCCTGATACTAATCTCGATACAGAGCTTCAGGAATTTGCCACCAGTTTGCTCAAATGTCCTAAATCTGGTCTTCACAACCCAATAAAAAACGTTGAAAGGTAACAAAAATTTCAATCATTTATTATTTCATCATTATTTACTTTATTTCATCATTTCACCATTATTTACATTTACTTAAATATTTCATCATTTTTTTTTTAAATCTCATCATTTATCAATTATTTACATTTTTTTTCAAAAGTTATTCATTATTTACTATATTTCATTATTTATTATTTCACTTTTATTTTATCCATTTATTTCTCAGATATTCAATCTATGGAGAGGTTTGTCATAGAGCGGCTTCTTTCCTTCATCAGCCTGACGTGTTAAACTTCTTTATCGAGCTTATCCAAAGAGTAATGCCCAAGAGTTTTATTCAAGCTAGAGGAGAGGTCCTCATTGTGAGGAAATTCCTTGAAAATTTTTCAGGAGATCAAGTCAAAAAAAACTTTCTTTTTGTAATTAAATAACAAAATAAATAGCCTAGATTCCTTTGTAGTTCTTTTAATGTAGCTGGTGATTATTTAGGTCAAAATTCTACTGGTTATAGATGGCCATACGGAGCAACCATGGTTATATCCCCTTTTAATTTTCCACTAGAGATCCCAGCCTTACAGATGATCGGAGCTTTAATAACAGGGAACAAAGTGTTAATAAAGGGCGATAGTCGAGTTACGTTGGTAATGGAGCAGTTTTTAAAAATGTTATTGTTTTGTGGAGCCCCTCCTCTGGATTTTGATTATATAAGTACTAATGGTTCTTCTATGGAAAAACTGATAAAAATGGTGGATCCTCGCATGATACAATTCACAGGCTCTTCTAAAGTGGCAAATCATTTGGCAATTCTCACAAAAGGAAAAATAAAAATCGAAGATGCTGGCTTTGATTGGAAGATATTAGGACCTGATGTCAGTGAGTTTGAATATGTAGCGTGGACTTGTGATCAGGATGCTTATGCGATATCTGGACAGAAATGCTCAGCACAATCGATACTATTCATACATGAGAATTGGGCGAAAAAGGGCATTATTGAAAAACTTAAAGAACTTGCAGCTAAAAGAAGCTTAAAAGACTATACAAATGTGCCTGTTTTGTCATGGACTAACGAACAAATCAAAGAACATATCAATAAAATATTAGAAATTCCCGAAAGCAAGATTTTATTTGGAGGTAATGAGCTCAAAGACCATAAAATCCCGAAATGTTATGGTTATTTTGAACCAACTGCTGTTTATGTGCCATTGAAGCAGATTTTGAATGAAAAATACAATAAATTAGTCACAACAGAAGTGTTTGGACCGTTTCAAATTGTTTCGACTTACATAGATTGCGAAGTTGAAAATCTCTTAACTATATTAGAAAAAATGGAACATCATTTAAGTGCTGCTGTAGTGTCAAATGACGTCATTTTCTTAGATAAAATACTGGGAAATACAGTCAATGGAACGACTTTTGCAGGGATTAGAGCCAGAACTACAGGAGCTCCACAAAACCATTGGTTTTTTAAAGTTTTTTCATGATATTCTAAGCTTTTTTTTAGGTTTGGACCTTGTGGAGATCCTAGAGGATCGGGAATCGGGACAAAAGAAGCGATTTTATCTACTTGGACTTGTCATCGAGAGATAATTAGGGATCATGGACCTATTAGGAAGGATTGGAGTGTGCCTACTCCATCTTAAAGATTTGAGTTTAAATTATAGAGAAAATTTGAATTTAAAAAAAACTCTTTGATTTTATTTTTTTTAGTTATTTAAATTTGGAAAAATTTGGGAAAAAATAAAATAATTGCACTTAAGAAAATCTTTAATTTAATAGAAAATAAAGAGAAAATACGAATGAAAAAGTGTTTTCTTCACGAAATCGTCAAAAGAATTAAGCTGGAAAAGAGAGAAAAAAAGGAAAATTCATAAGAAAATAAAGGATTTTGATCTAAAAAAAGAGAATTTTTTGTGGTTTTAAAGAATAAAAAAGAAGGAAGATTAGAAGAATTAAACGGAAAAAGTGTGAACAAAGAAAAGAAAATCGATGATGATTTAGAAGAAGAAAAGAAGATTGAAAGCAAAAAAATCTAGAAATTAGAGAAATTGTAAGAGAAAAAAAAAGTGAAATGAAGAAAATTAAGATTTAACACAAAAAATTAGGTTTTAAAAGTAAAAAAAAGAAAAAAAAAAAATT
>JFJP01005844.1_pt1 | contig 12130 bp, 6 predicted proteins | sample 431651 | NCBI WGS metagenome assembly JFJP01 (sample SAMN02602958, study PRJNA72255) | Microbial mat metagenome, whole genome shotgun sequencing project. | biome: fresh water; feature: sink hole; material: water; isolation source: purple microbial (photo- and chemosynthetic) mats found in... | reverse complement strand
TCCAGCCCGGCCAGCAGCACGCCACTGCGCTTCTGCTCAGCGAACATGAAGTCCTTGATCTCGACAATGCTGGGCACGGCATCCTTGGCATTGCCAAAAAACTCCAGGCACACGGTGCGCGTGTGGGCCGGCATCTTGTGCACTACCCAGCGCGCGCTGGTGATGAGGCCGTCGGTACCTTCCTTCTGAATGCCCGGCAAGCCACTCAAAAACTTGTCGGTCACGTCCTTACCCAAACCCTCTTTGCGGAACGACTTGCCGGGAATGTCGAGCCGCTCGCTGCGAACCGGTGTTTTGCCGTCGGCCTTGAAGTACTGCAGCTCAAAACTGGCGACTTCTACGTCATGAATCTTGCCCAGGTTGTGGTGGATGCGGGTCACTTCCAGCCACTCGGCTTGCGGCGTCACCATGCGCCAGCTGGCCAGGTTGTCCAGCGCGGTACCCCACAACACGGCCTTTTTGCCGCCGGCGTTCATGGCGATGTTGCCGCCAATGCACGATGCTTCTGACGAAGTGGGGTCCACGGCAAACACATAACCGGCGCGCTCGGCCGCGTGCGCCACCTGGTTGGTGATGACGCCAGCCTCGCTCCAGACCGTGGCTACCTCATGTTCCAGGCCAGGCAGGCGGCGCATTTCGACCTCGCTCATGCCCAGCAGCTTTTCGGTGTTGATCACCACGCTCTTCCAGGTCAGCGGAATCGCCCCGCCGGTGTAGCCGGTGCCGCCGCCTCGCGGGATGATGGTCAGGCCCAGTTCAATGCTGCCTTTGACCAGCCCGGCCATCTCGGCCTCGGTGTCCGGGGTCAGTACCACAAACGGGTACTCAACTCGCCAATCTGTAGCGTCCGTCACATGGCTGACGCGGCTTAGGCCGTCAAACTTGATGTTATCCCGGGCAGTGAGGCGGGCAAAGGTTCGTTGCGCCTTGCGCCGCAGTGTGGCAGTTTCGACAAACGACGCATCAAATGTCTGCACCGCCTGGCGCGCCACCGTGAGCAGCTGGCCCACCAGCGCGTCGCGTTCAGGATCAGATTCGGGGTTGCGGCGCTTCTCAATTTCGTTCAAGCGGTGCTGCAAGGCCTCCACCAGCAGCACCCGGCGTTTCGGGTTGTCCAGCAGGTCATCTTGCAAATAAGGGTTGCGTTGCACCACCCAGATGTCGCCCAGCACCTCGTACAACATGCGTGCCGAGCGACCCGTGCGGCGTTCGTCGCGCAATTTGTTCAGCCAGCCCCAGGCCGCGTTACCCAGCAGCCGGATGACGATCTCGCGGTCAGAAAACGAGGTGTAGTTGTAGGGGATTTCGCGGATGCGCTCCTGCCCATGCGGCACGGGGGTCACGTCGGGCAAGATCGGCTGGGGCACGGTAGAGGCGTTCATCAGGTTCTGGATTGGCAGCCAGGGCGGGGCGCTGCGGCCCGGTCAGAAGGCATGGCCTAAGCTGGGCTGGCGATGTTACCGCAGCGCAACATTGCCACGTTGTGGGCAGGGCTGCCGGTGTGTCACGCGCGCTGTTGGCTTGGTGCTGTCGCTGCAAACCCGATTACTGCCATCCACCCAACAAGCGTTGATCCCAAATGACTTCTTGACTTTGCGATACGACCAATGGATTGGCTGCTAGAGCAAATGATATTTCGCTGTGGTTGTTTGGTGATTGCCCTCCATGGCGGACAAATTGGCCGTGGAGTTAGCAGTCAACACACCGCTTTGCCTCGAACCTGGCAGTTGATGGTGGAATGGCCGATGGTGCGCCTGGGCAAAAAATCGTTGTTGATGCACCACCGAGCCTTGTCATTTAACCGGTGTTGCGCAACCCCGCTGCGATGCCGTTGATCGAGATATGAATGCCACGCTTGACGCGCTCGTCGGTTTGCCCAGCGCGATAACGGCGCACCAGTTCAACCTGCAGGTGGTGCAGCGGGTCGATGTACGGAAAGCGCTGGGCGATGGAGCGTTGCAGCGCCAGATTGTTGGCCAGCCGTTGCTCCTGCCCGGTGATCAGCACCAAAGCCAGCGCGGTGCGATGCCATTCTTGCTCGATGGCAGCAAAAATCTTCTTGCGCAGGCGTTTGTCGGTCACCAGTTCGGCGTAGCGCGAGGCCAGCGCCAGATCGCTCTTGGCCAGCACCATGTCGATGTTGGACAGCAGCGTCTTGAAGAAAGGCCATTGCTTTTCCATCTGCTGCAGCAAGCTCAGCCTTTGCTCGTTGGTGTCTGCGGGGGTGTCGTCACCGTGCGGGTTCAGAAACTGTTCTACCGCCGAGCCAAAACCAAACCAGCCCGGCAGCGTCAGGCGGCACTGGCCCCAGCTGAAGCCCCACGGAATGGCGCGCAAGTCCTCGATCTTTTGCGTGGCTTTGCGCGAAGCCGGGCGCGAACCGATGTTGAGTTCGGCTATTTCGCGGATCGGCGTGGCCTGAAAGAAATACTCGGTAAAGCCTGGGGTCTCATAAACCAAGTGGCGGTAGGCGGCCATGCTGGCGCTCGACAACTCTGCCGCCGCTTGCAAGAACGCCGGCTTGGCTGGCTTGGCGCGTTGCAGCAAGGTCGCTTCCAGCGTGGCGGCCACCAGGGTCTCCAGGTTGCGCCGGCCAATCTCGGGGTTGGCGTATTTGGAGCCAATCACTTCGCCCTGCTCGGTCAGGCGGATTTGCCCGCGCACCGTGCCGGGGGGCTGCGCCAAAATGGCCTCGTAGCTCGGGCCGCCGCCGCGCCCCACCGTGCCGCCACGCCCGTGAAACATGCGCAATTGAATGAAGTGGCGGTTGGCCGGGGTGGGGTGCTGCTGGTTGATCTGGTCAAACAGCTCAGCCAGTGCGATCTCGGCGCGGTACAGCTCCCAGTTGCTGGTGAAAATGCCGCCGTCCTTGTTGCTGTCGGAGTAACCGAGCATGATGTCCTGCTCGCCATACTGGTCATGACCACCGCGCTGCACCAGGGCCAGCATGCCCGGCAAGGCGAAAAACGCCTGCATGATCGGGGCAGCATGGCGCAGGTCGTCGATGGTCTCAAACAGCGGCACCACAATCAGGTCGCAGGTGCTGTCGGCATCGTCGAGCGTGCCGCGCATCAGTCCCACTTCCTTTTGCAGCAGCAGCACTTCGAGCAGGTCACTCACCGTCTCGGTGTGGCTGATGATGTAGTGGCGAATGGCTTGTGCGCCATACTGGGCGCGCATGGCTTTGGCGGCTTCAAAGACACCGATTTCGCTGAGGGCGTGGTCTGAATAAGTGGCATCCATCACGCGCAGCGGCCGCGCGTCGTTGAGCAAACGCATCAGCAGCGCCACCTTGGCGGCCTCGTCGAGTGTGGCGTAGTCCGGCGTGACGCGCGCTTTGTGCAGCAACTCGGTCAGCACGGCTTCATGCTGGTCCGAACTTTGACGCAAATCGACGGTGGCCAGGTAAAAACCAAAGACTTCAACTGCGCGCAACAAGGGCTGCAGTCGTTGCGCAGCCAACGCCTGCGCGTGGTGCGTCAGCAGCGAGGCTTCAATGATGCGCAAGTCGGCCAAAAACGCCTGCGAATCCGGGTACGGGTTTTGCGGTACCACGGCATGGCGTGCGGCATCGCCGCCAGTCAGCTCTTTCAAATTGGCGGCCAGACGCGCATAAATGCCGATCAACGCGCGCCGGTAGGGTTCGTCCTTGCGGTGCTCGTTGCGGTCGGGTGACTGCTCGGCCAGCGCCTGCATGGCCGGGGCAAAGTCCACCAACAGGGCTGAGAGCGACAGCTCGCCGCCAAGGTAATGCACTTCAGTCAGGTAGTGGCGCAGTGCCACATCGGCCTGGCGGCGCAGCGCCAGATTCAGGGTTTGCGCGTTGACAAACGGGTTGCCGTCGCGGTCGCCGCCAATCCACTGACCCATGCGCAGAAAACCCGGTACCGGGTGGGTGTGCAGGGCTTCTTCGAGCGTGGCGTAAATGCGCGGAATTTCGCGCAAAAAGGTCGAAACGTAAAAACTCAGCGCGTTTTCGACCTCGTCGGCCACCGTGAGTTTGGAAAACCGCAGCAGCCGGGTTTGCCACAGCTGTAGTACGCGGGCGCGTAGTTGCAACTCGTTGGCGGCCAGCTCACGCGGCGTCAGGGCATCGTGGGCCACTTTGTAAGCCGCCGCTTGCGCCAGGATGTCATCGCGCGCTGCGAGCAGATGGGCAATATCGCGCTCGGCATCCAGAATGCTCTTGCGCTGCACCTCGGTGGGGTGAGCGGTCAACACGGGTGACACGAAGCTGTTGGCCAGCATCTCGCTGATGGCAGACGGCGCAATGCCAGCTTCTGATAAGCGTTGCAGGCTCATCTCCAGGCTGCCTTCGCGCACCTCCCCGGTGCGTTCCTGCAAGGCGCGCAGGCGAACCTGGTGCCGGTCTTCGGCCAAGTTGGCCAGGTGGCTGAAGTAGGTAAAGGCGCGCACCACGCTGACCGTGCGGTCGTTGCTGAGGGACTTCAACAGCTTGTTGAGCGCCTTGTCCGCCTCGGTATCGGAATCGCGGCGAAACGTCACCGAGAGTTGGCGAATCTGCTCAATCAGGGCAAACGCTTCATCGCCTTCCTGTTCGCGGATCACATCACCCAGAATGCGCCCGAGCAGCCGGATATCGTCCACCAGCGGTTGTTCACTGTCGTTAATTTTGCTTTTGGGCGGTGATTTGATGGTTTTGGTCATGGGGTTCTCAAGTCAGGGTGTGCATTTTGCAAGCAAGAGTCATGCTAGCATTCCCAATAGCTGTTTTTATCCCACCCTTCTCCATTGCCTGGCACGCCAAGCCATTTTTCCATGTCCAAATTGATCATCGCCACGCGTGAGAGCCGCCTTGCCATGTGGCAAGCCGTTCACGTTCAGACCCTGTTGACGCAACTCGGCCACCAGGTTGAAGTGCTGGGCATGACCACGCTGGGCGACCAGATTCTTGACCGTGCCCTGAGTCAAATCGGTGGCAAAGGCCTGTTTGTCAAAGAGCTCGAAGTGGCGCTGGAGCAAGGCAAGGCCGACTTGGCGGTGCATTCGCTCAAGGATGTGCCGATGGAGTTGCCTGAGGGCTTCAGCCTGGTGGGAGTGATGGCGCGCGAAGACCCGCGCGATGCCTGGGTGTCTAACCACCACGCCAGCCTGGCAGCGTTGCCGCCGGGCGCAGTGGTGGGCACGTCGAGCCTGCGCCGCACCGTGCTGCTGCGCTCACTGCGCCCGGACCTGAAGATTGAACCTTTGCGTGGCAACCTGGACACGCGGCTGCGCAAGCTCGACGACGGCCATTACGCCGGCATTGTGCTGGCGGCTGCGGGACTGAAGCGGCTTGGGCTAGAAGCGCGCATCCGCGCTGTGTTTGATCCGTCCGAGATGCTGCCGGCTGCTGGACAGGGTGCGCTGGGTATAGAGGTGCGCACTGCACGCTCCGACGTGGCGCAGGCGCTGCAGCCCCTGGTGGATCAGCCCACCTGGCTGCGCATTGCTGCCGAGCGTGCAGTGAGCCGTGCCATGGGCGGAAGCTGCTCGATGCCGCTGGCCGCTTACGCCACGCTGGATCAGGATGTGCTAACCCTGGATGCCGCCTGGGGTGATATGGATGGCCGGCTGGCGCTGGTGCGGGTACGCCAACAAGCCCGGGTGACCGACCTGAACGATGCTGCGGCGCTCGGTGAGCGTGTGGCCAAAGACTTGCAGCAGCAGGTGCTGGCCCGAGGCGGCAGTCTGTCGCACCTGGCTGACGCGCCGGCTCAGTAAGCCTACGCCCGCCGCTGCCAATGCGTTTGATCGTCACCCGGGTGCAGCCACAAGCCCAGCAGTGGGCGCAGGCCCTGCGCGCCAGCGGCCATGATGCGTTGGCGTTGCCGCTGATCGAAACCTGTGGCCTGCCAGATACCCGAGCCATCCGGCAGGCTTGTTTGCGGCTGACGGACTACGCGGCCGTGATGTTTGTCAGCGCCCATGCCGTGAACTATTTTTTCAAGGAAAAGAATGCTCTAGCCCTTGATGGACAAGCGTCACTAGCTACTGATACTAGAGCATGGGCGACTGGCCCCGGGACCAGTGCGGCACTGGCAGCGCAAGGGGTAGCGGCGCATTTGACCGACGCTCCGGCGCTCGATGCCGGACAGTTTGATTCTGAAAACCTGTGGCGCCGGGTTCACACCCAGATTCATCCGGGTGCCAGGGTGCTGATCGTGCGCGGCGACACGCCGGGCAGCGCTGAGCCGGCCGCGCAGGGTGTCGGGCGCGACTGGCTGGCGCAGCAGCTACAACATGCCGGTGCGCAGGTGGACCATGTGGTGGCGTACCAGCGTGGTGCACCGCGGTGGGATGGCGCACAACGGGCGCTGGCCAGTGCCGGCGCAAGCGACGGCAGCGGCTGGATTTTCAGCAGTGCCGAAGCACTGGGTAATTTGCAGGCCTTGTTGCCTGCACAGGACTGGTCAGCAGCGCGTGCCGTGGCCACGCATGCACGCATTGCCGAGGCCGCGCGGCGACTGGGTTTTGGCGTGGTGCTGCAGGCCAGCCCAACGCTGCCCAGCGTGCTGGCCTCGGTAGAATCGTTGCCATGACAGCCTCACCTCCAGACCCATCCAGCACGGAACCGTCAGCCAATGCCGCAGCGACACCAGGCGCTGCAACAGCTGGCAACGCCGAGGCGGCGAAAGGAGCGTTGCCTTTAGCGCAATCCGCTGCGGCACCTGAATTGGCATCGGGTGAGCGCAGCCGATTGGCGTTCGGGGCCGTGGCGCTGGCGCTGCTGGGTTTGTTGCTGCTGGCGCTGCTGTGGCAAAAAGTGGACAGCATGCAAGAACAATTGGCGCGCCAGAGTGCAGAGGCGCAGTCGCAGTCGCTCGAAGCGCGTACGTTGGCCAAACAGGCAGTGGCATTGGCGCAGGAAAATGTGGCACGCACGGCGGTGCTCGATGCCCGCCTGAGCGAAGTGGCGCTGCAGCGCAGCCAGCTCGACGAGCTGATGCAAAGCCTGTCACGCTCGCGCGACGAAAACCTGGTGGTCGATATTGATGCCGCGCTGCGGCTGGCACAGCAACAGGCGCAGCTGACCGGCAGCGTCGAGCCCTTGCTGGCAGCACTCAAAAGCGCCGAGCAGCGCGTGTTGCGGGCGGCGCAACCTCGGCTGGCTTTGTTGCAACGTGCCATCGCGCACGACATTGACCGCGTGAAATCGTCAGCGGTCAGTGACACCCCGACCATGCTGGTCAAGCTCGATGAATTGGTGCGGCTGGCTGACGAGTTGATGCTGGCCAACGCCGTACCCGCCAGCGGCCGGGAGCCGGCAGAAAAGAAGGCGCAGAGCACCCCGCCGTTGCGCTGGTGGCAGCAGGCTTTGGCCTTGTTTGTCGAAGAAGCGCGCAAGCTGGTGCGGGTCAGCCAGATCGACACCCCGGAGGCCGCGCTCCTGTCGCCCGAGCAGGCTTTCTTTGTGCGTGAAAACTTCAAACTCAAGCTGCTCAACGCCCGGCTCGGCTTGCTGTCCCGGCAAATTGACGCGGCACGCGCCGACCTGGCGGTGGCCGAAGACGCGCTGAAAAAGTACTTTGACCGCAACGCCCGCAAGACCCAGGCCGCCGCCGCCTTGCTCGCGCAAGTGCAGTCCCAGATGCGTAACCTGCAGTTGCCGCGCATCGACGAGACGTTGTCGGTGCTGGCCACGTCAGCCGCCGGACGCTAAAGCGCCATGCGTGTCGCCCTCTGGTTGCTGGGACTGTTTGGGGTGGCGGTGGCGCTGGCGCTGTTTGCCAGCGGCAACGACAGCACCATCACCGTGTATTGGCCACCGCACCGGGTTGATTTGTCGCTCAATCTGGTGGTGTTGCTGTTGGGGTTGCTGTTTGCCTTGCTGCACGTGGCACTCAAGGCACTGGCCGCACTGCTGTCAATTCCGGGTCAGGCACAAGCCTGGCGCGCGCGCCAGCAAGAGCGGGTGATTCATGCCGCCCTGCTCGATGCCTTGTCGCACCTGATTGCCGGGCGTTTTATCCGCGCCCGCAAAGCGGCGGAACTGGTGCTGGCGCGCGATGCCGCCATGACACGCCACGGTGAGCCCGCCATCGACAGCGCCCGCCTGCGCGTGCTGTCCCACCTGCTGGCGGCCGAGAGTTCACAGGCCTTGCAAGACAAGAGCGGGCGCGAAAGTCATTTCCAGCAGGCGCTGGCGCAGGCGGCACTGTTTGATGCCAGCGGCACGCGTGAGGGCGTGATGCTGCGCGCCCTGCGTTGGTCACTCGAAGACCGCGATCCGGCAGCCGCGCTTGACTGGCTTGAGCAGTTGCCCGCCGGGGTGGCACGGCGCACCGTGGGCTTGCGGCTGCGCCTCAAAGTGGCCCGGTTGGCCGGCAAAACTGCACTGGCGCTCGAAACGGCACGGCTGCTGGTCAAGCACCGGGCGTTCTCCGGTAGTGCCGCGCCCAGTCTGATCCGCGCGCTGGTGCTGGAATGGCTGCAAACCGCCCATGACCCGGCGCGCCTGGTGCAGGTTTGGGACAAGCTTGAAACCAGTGAAAAAAATCTGCCTGAAGTGGCCATCGCTGCCGCCGCGCAGCTGTTGCGCCTGGGCGGCGATGCCGGTTTGGCGTTTGACTGGCTGTTGCCGGTCTGGCAGCGCATGAACAGCAGTGCGGACGGCTTGAGTGATGAACAGCAGATCGCCCTGGTCCGCGTGATCGAGAGCGCCTTTGCAGTCGGCGGCGACCGCATTGACAGCGCCTGGTTATCGCGCATCGAACACGCCCAGCGCATGAATCCGGGTGACCCGGTGCTGCTGTACCTGGCTGGCGTTGCCTGTTTGCATCTGCGCCTGTGGGGCAAGGCGCAGCAGCTGATTTCGCAAGCGCTGCCGCGGCTTGACGATACCGGCTTGCTCACGCGCGCCTGGCAAGTGCTGGCCGAACTGGCTGACCGCCAGGGCGATGCGGCGCAGGCAGCAGCAGCCTGGAAAAATGCAGCGCAAGCGGCGTTGCGCAGCAAGGGCTGATTTTTGTCAAATAATCTGGCGAATGAGCCCCTTGTCTTGTGCGCCGGGCGTGACTAAGCTGGAATACAGGTCTATCATTTACGCATGGCTACATTCATCGAACACATCGTCAAACTGACCGACCACCGCGACCGCGATCTGCTGGAGCTGACCCTGTCAAAGGCGCTGATCGACCTGTTGCCCATACGGCGCATCGTGATCGCCCATGTCATGCGCGAAGACGGCCAAGACCGCTGGCTGGAAGTTGCCCGCCTCGATGCCAAAGGCGGCGGCCGGGTGATTGACCCGCAGCGGGTTGATTTCCAGTCGCTGGTGAAGCTCGAGGATGCAGCGGACCGCTACAAGTGCCTGCAAACACGGGAACGCATCGAGATCGCCTGGGCCGGGCCAGACGGGCCGCGTATCAACATGTTGCCGCTGTTTTCTGATTCCCGTTCTGATGACCAGGGTGTGCTGGAACTGCACTCCGATGCCGCCCTGAGCGTGGAAGACCTGCAGTTGGTGGACTATTTGCGCCGCATTTACCGCAATATGTATTCCTTGCTGGAGTACAGCGACCGCGATGCCTTGACCGGGTTGCTCAATCGCAAGTCGCTGGAAAACGCTTTTTATAGTGCGGTGCTGGAAGACCTCGACGGTGCCACCGCACCGCCACCATCTTCGCAGATACAAGAGCAGGAGCGGCGTCACCGGGTGCCGGTCAATTATTGGCTGGGCTCGGCCAGCGTTGACAATTACGCGCTGATCAACAGCAAGCATGGTCACGCCGTGGCTGAAGACGTGTTGCAACTGGTGGCGCGCATCATGAGCAATACCTTTCGCACCTACGACCTGCTGTACCACTTTGGTGGCGAAGATTTTGGCGTGCTGATGCATTGCCCCGACGAGGCGTTGGTGTTGTCCGCGTTCGACCGTTTTCGTTCCAACGTTGAAAAATTCAACTTTCCCCGCGTGGGTCGAGTGACTGTGAGCTGTGGCTACACCAGTGTGTTGGCCGACGACTCACCCAGCAGCGCGCTCGAAAAAACCCGCTGCGCGGTGGAGTTTGCTCGCCGGGGTGGCGGCAACAAGACCAGCAGTCATCTGGGGTTGGTGCGGCGCGGTTTTTTTGTTGTCAACTCACCCCTGGAGTCATCTGCTGCCGAAGAAGCCTGATTACCCTTGGCGAGCATAAAAAAAGGACCCTCAAGGGGTCCTTTTTTGCTGGCAGGCAGATCAGGCCGGTTGCTCTTCGGTCTGGGCGTCCTCAAAGGGCAAGGTCACGTTGCGCAAATCGCGTTTGGTTTCCACCAACACCAGCGGTTTGTCATCCACGGCGATGGGTGCCGGGCGTTCGCGCGGAACGTGCACGGGCAGGGGCTCGGCGGCAATGGCAGCCTGCACGGCTGCGATTTTTGCAGCATCCGAATTGACCCATGTCAAACCGGACTGTTCGGCCACTTTCATCAATGTGTCGATCGGCAGGCTGTAGGCCTGCACTGCTGGCATGCCGGGCTGCGTGGCCAACGGGATGTCGGCCACGATTGCGGCAGGTGTTATCTCCACCGGGGCAATGGCAACCGGTGCAGCGGCCACAGGCTCGAGCGGGGCCGGCGTTGGCAGCTCAATGACAACCGGCGCAGGTGTTGAGTCAGGAGCCTTGGCTGCAGCGCCAGCGGCAACTAGCGCCGTGCTGACCTGCGTGCTTTCGGTCGGAGCGGACGTGGCGGTGTCGGCAACCCCTTGGGCATCACCCACGGCCGGCGCACTGGCCACCGATGCGGTGAAATAAGACTTGCGCGGGGTGTATTCCACGTCGTCCTGCACCGGCACGTCGTCGGCGCTGGCTGTCGCAGGTTGGGCGGCTTCTGCATCCGCACGCTCGGGGCGCTCGCTACGGGGTTTGCGGTCGCGGCCATAGCGGTCACGCGAACGCTTCTCGCGCGGTGCTGCCTCGGCTCGGTTTCCTGGGGCGGTGTCCCCTGCAGATTCCTCGGCGGGCGTTATGCTGACTTCGCCAGCGTTGGCCTGGATCACATTGCCCGCTTCGTCCAGGCGGGTTTCTTCGCCAGGTTTGGGGCCACGCGGGCGGCGCTCACCGCGACCACGGCCACTGCGCGCGTCCTGCCGTGGTGTCTCTGGTATACCGTTGCTAGTCGGCATGTCGCTGTTGACGTTGGCTGACTCAGCTGCCATGGCAATTCCGGGCAGCATTTCTTGCCGGTCGCGCGGCGCACTCGAGCGCTCGCCACGTTCCGGGCGCTCAGCGCGATCGGTGCGCTCAGGACGATTGCTGCGTTCACCGTTTCTGCCACTGCGCGCATCGTTGCGGCCCTCGGGCCGTGCGCTGCGCTCGCCGCCGCGACCACTGCGGCCGCCATCTGGACGATCACCGCGGGGCTCACCACGGCGGCTGCTGTCGCGGCTGGGCCGGGCATCGCGGTTGTTGCTTTGCTCGTCGCTTGGTGTTGCTGGCGTTGCGGGAACGACCGGCGCTGGCGCTGCCACCGGTGCCGGGGAGAACAGATTTTTCAGCCAGCCAAAGAAACCTTTTTCAACCACCACCGGCGGCACAACCGCAGCCATGGGTTGCGGCTTGACTGCGGGTATCGGCGCGGGCGCTGGTTTGGGCGGTGCCACCGGTGCCGGTGCGTCGGGCAGCACGCCCTTGATCACCGGGGTTTGCCGGTTGGTGGGTTCCTGCGAGCGGCGGGTCACGGCGGTGACGTCTTCCACCTCGTCGGCCATCTTGTAGCTCGGCGTGATGTTGTCCAGGCGCGGATCGTCGTGCTTGAGGCGTTCGAGCTTGTAGTTGGGCGTTTCCAGCGACTTGTTGGGCACCATCAGCACGTTAATGCGTTGCTTGAGTTCGATCTTGGCGATTTCGGTGCGCTTTTCGTTGAGCAGGAACGAGGCCACTTCCACCGGCACCTGGCACAGCACCGAGGCCGTGTTGTCCTTGAGCGATTCTTCCTGGATGATGCGCAAAATCTGCAGCGCGCTCGATTCGGTGTCGCGGATGTGGCCCGAGCCACCGCAGCGCGGACACGGAATCGAAGCACCTTCAGACAGCGCCGGGCGCAGCCGCTGGCGGCTCATTTCCATCAGGCCAAATTTGCTGATGGTGCCAAACTGAACCCGGGCGCGGTCTTGCCGCAGTGCGTCACGCAGGCGGTTTTCCACATC
>JFJP01039983.1_pt1 | contig 12131 bp, 7 predicted proteins | sample 431651 | NCBI WGS metagenome assembly JFJP01 (sample SAMN02602958, study PRJNA72255) | Microbial mat metagenome, whole genome shotgun sequencing project. | biome: fresh water; feature: sink hole; material: water; isolation source: purple microbial (photo- and chemosynthetic) mats found in... | reverse complement strand
TCAACCTTTTCATCAGGGTGGTGGTGGAATGAAACAAAGCAGGACAGTATCAAATTTTACGGTACGAAATTACCCGCTTTGTATGATTCTGCTTTTCAGAATGGAAATCAAAGCTGGACAGCAGATAAGGATAAATTTGTATGGGGTTATGCCGAAAATAATTTTGGAACAGATTATGAAGCAGTATTAGGCGCAAATAAACTTGATATTTCGAATGCTGTAGATACGGAAGGTAAATTAGTAAATCTTTCTGAAATACGATTTATCAAAGTGCAAACCGGAGTATTTCAACAAGCAGGATGGTTGAATGAAATATCGTCGGAAGTAAGAGGTGCCAGGGAATTGAAATAAAAAAAGCTGCCCTGAAGCAGCTTTTTATTGTTAGTTTCTGTTTTTTATTTCATCAGCAGTTTTTACCCTTAATCCCGGATTTTCTTTCACCATTCTACGGAGAAACTCTTCGGGATAACCTGCCCGAATGATACCGGGAGGAATATGAAACTCGTTTTGTAAAAACTTTCCGTCATTTTCTTTTTTAATATTGCCATCCATGTATTTTACCAAAAGGTATTCACCCAATTTTTTCCAAGCTGCAGTTGAATTTTCTGCTTGAGAAACACTAAAATTGGTCAAAAATGTTCTTGCATCATCTTTACTCATGCTTACGGCTACCTTATCTATTGCAGGAACCAGAAGATTGAAATCGGCTTCCCATTTGGTCTGTACTTTTTTGATATCAGGCATCATAAAAGAATATTTTCCGTAAGCAAAATTGGCTACACCATTGTAAATCCAGAAAGCTGATGTGGAAGAATATTCCAATAATGTACCATTGTTAATATTATAGCATTCAGGTATTTCAGTTATTCCGCAATACATAGGCACATAAATATTACTTGCTGCATCATCAACTCCAAACCACAGAATTCCACCAATATAATCGGGCAGCCAACTGCGCATTTGAGCCACAAAAGTAAATCCTGTTTGTTGTGTTGCCACCGGTCTTTCGTGCATATATTCCACAGAGTCAACCTTAAATCCAAGAGGACTGTGGCGAAGTTTAGTTCCAAACGGACCCGCAGCATAGCCTTTTAACATATCAAATTCAGTACCTTCGTACATATCACGCATATAATCCTTTATGTTTTGTGCACTCAGCTTGAATGTAGGTTTAATCCAAAGTGGCATACGTTCGGCGGTTTCACCTTTTACATAACTAATGTATTTATCCAAAGCCGGATCAGTTTTGCGGAAAAATGACCATACACGTGCTTCACAAATTCTTAAACCGCTATAATCGAGTGGGGCATAGGTGTCGGAAAAACTAAAGTCTTTATTTTTACCTTTGAAATATCCTTTTTCGCGTGCAAAAGCAATCACGTCTTCAGAATACATGCAGTTGTTTTTATCATCTAATGGAAAAGTCGTTATGCGTGCCTGATTGGCATGGGCTGAAATACAATCGTCGGGAATACGTTGAGCTACCCAAACCGCACCTTTATTATTCGGACCTTTACTTATCATTTCCATAATCCAGACTTCGTTCGGGTCAGCAATCGAAAAAGACTCACCGGAACTGTAATATCCATATTCGGCTACAAGGTCGGTCATAACTTTAATAGCTTCACGTGCACTTCGTGAACGTTGAAGCGCAATGTACATTAAACTGCCGTAATCCATTATTGCAGTGGTATCAATTAATTCTTCACGTCCGCCATAAGTGGTTTCGCCAATGCTTACCTGATATTCATTAATATTACCAATAACTGAATATGTGTTTTGAACTTGTTTGATTTTTCCAAGATATTTACCTGTATCCCACTCATGAATTTCGAGCATGGAGCCTTCCGGATAGGATTTTGCCGGATATTGATAAAGTGCACCGAACAAAAAGTATGAATCAGCAGAATAACTGATGAGAGTCGATCCATCTACGGTTGCATTTTTTCCTACAAGGAAATTGGTACAAGCCATGGTGGAAGACCAGGAAATGCTTAAAACTATCAGGAATAAAATTTTCTTAAACATTGAAATGAGTTTTATATTTATTACAAAAGTATAAATTAATGGTTAAATATACAAATTGAAGGAGGTGTTAAAATGTTAATTAAAGAATACAAAAAGTTGATTTTAAAATAAATTGGCTCTAAAACTTTATTTAAAAAAAATGGAAAACAAGGAAATCGAGGGACAAGCGGTTCCCTAACCGATTGAAATGATGAATTTAACAAAAGAAAGCGACAAGGAGGTCGCGTGTCCCTTGTTTAACTTAAACCCTATCAGACTTAACTTTCATAATTTCAAACCTAATCAATCTTAAAAACTTTATTTTTAAAATTGGAAAACATGGCTATCGGAACGCTTGTCCCATGCTATTTTTAATTCTTTCATTTTCAAAATTCGATTTGAAAAAAATAGATTACAATTGAAAAATTTATTTTGTGTACATTTGTATCCAATTTCAATATTCAATTATGAGAAAAATAGTTTTCATATTACTGCTGACTCCGGTATTATTTTTTAAATCAATTACTTTGCTTGCAGTTAATCCTTCAGACACAATTAAACTTCGGAATATAAAAGAAATAGTTGTTTACGGACTTAAAGCGAATTCTTTGGTTTTGCCATCGGTAGAAGTTACAAAACAAAGCATGGAGAAAATTAGTGCATTTACACCTGCTGATGCATTGCAACATGCCACCGGAATTTCGTTGTCACGTGACGGGATTTGGGCTACATCTGTGAATGTACGTGGATTTTCGGAACAACGATTGTTGATTTTAAATGATGATGATCGGTTGTTGACAGCATCAGATATTTCGGCCGCACTATCAACAGTGGATGTGAATTCTCTTGAGAAAATAGAAGTAATCAAAGGTGCAGCTTCAGTAATATACGGTTCAGGAGCGATGGGTGGAGTGGTTAATTTTATCTCGGTACGTCCGGGATATACTCAAATACTTCAGACACAAGGAAATGTTTCATCCGGGTTTAATGGCGTTAATAGTTTATGGTCGAACAATGCAACTGTTCAAGTAACCAACAATGACTGGTATTTGTCAGCAAACGGTAGTTATCGCACTGCAAAGAACACGATGACTCCCGAAGGAATTTTGAACAATAGTCAGTTTAACGATGCATCCTGGGGATTGAAGGGTGGAAAGAGATTTGGGGATCATCAGGAGTTTTTGGTAAACTACAATCATTTCGAAGCATGGGATGCAGGTCTTCCGGGAGGGAATGCGTTTCCTGCAACGGCTGTTGTTCGTTATCTGGGAGTAAATCGGAATCAATTGAGTGGTGAATATATTTTTACCGAATTGAAAGAAAATTTAAAAAAACTAAGCCTCAAGGCATATTCGCAAAATATCGCTAGGGATGTGGAAAATAAAGTAAATGCAACAACATTGATATTACCTTCGAGTATTAATCGTACTTCCGGAGCGAAAGCCATTTCGGACTGGTATTTTAACGATTATAACACTATGAAAGTGGGCGCAGAAACCTGGGTTCGGAAACAGGAAACTGCCAGATTTAAAATAGCAACAGCAAAAGATACAACAGTTGTAGGAGAACAACCTACACCGGATGCTTCGATGTTCGATTTAGGCGCTTTCGCGCAATATCGTTGGGTTATATCACCCAGGTATTTAACATTGAATGCCGGAGTTCGACTAGATTATATTCAAACAGTAAATGATACCGCTTTTAAAGAAGTAATAAAATATAAAATTAAAAACGGAGTGAAATCCGAATTAATACCAAATAAGACAGTTTTGTTTTTACCAACTACAGCCAACGAAATTTCGTATGCTGCTCATGTTGATTTGGAATATACACCTGAAAGACATAACAGATTTGTACTTTCGCTGGCTAATGCATACCGGGTTGCAACTATTGAGGAAAGATTCAAATATATTGATTTGGCTGGTACTTTGCGGGTTGGAAATCCAAATTTAAAGCCCGAAAAAGGATTTTTCTCCAACTTAAATTATTCATTCTCGAAAAATAATTTTCAGATTGATATTGATTTATTTGCTAATTATTTGTTCGATTTAATAGCAGAAAAATCTGAAGTATATTCAAACGATGGAATAAAAAGTTCAAGGTTAGTCAATACCAATGTGGATGTCGCTTTTTTTACAGGTGCAGAAGTAGAACTGAAATGGATTTTTTCAAAACAGTTTTGGGTACTTACCAATGCTTCGTATACAAGAGCACGTGATATAAATGCCAATACTTTTTTGCCCCAGATTCCTCCTTTACATGGTGAATTTACAATAAACTACAGGGTGGAAAGAAAGTTTGAAGCTGCTTTGTCGGTTTTAGGAGCAGCTCGCCAGACTGAAGTAGCTGCTACCGAAAATGCAACAGATGGACATGTAATCCTCAATTTAAATTTGCATTCAGTTCCTTTGAAAATTAAAAACAGCTATTTACAATTATTTGCCGGTGCTGATAATATTCTGAATACTGCTTATTACAATCATTTATCAACAACCAGAGGCATAAACCGACTTGAACCGGGTAGAAATATTTTTGCGAAGGTGAAATGGGGATGGTAAAATTATTGACAATTAATAAATTGACAATTTACTATTTCAGGTCTCTACTAGCTGTGACTAATAATAAATACTTTAGGAAACCAGAAAATTAAGAAATTATGAAATTAAGAAATTAAGAAATTAAGAAATTAGAAATTAAGAAATTAGAAAATAGGAAATTAGAAAATAGGAAATTAGAAATTAGGAAATTAAGAAATAAGAAATTAGAAATTAAGAAATTGTGAAAAAACCTGACTGCTTCACAATATACCGATAGTTCATGGCGATAGGACGGAATTATAATTCAACGTTTTTAATTCCATTTCTGTTAATTGATTTCTTATCATCATATAAGAATTGAATTAAAAAACCCGCTTTGAAATTCTTCAAAGCGGGTTTTTTAATTATTTTGTTTACGATTAATTATTTAAGTCCTAAATTGTAAATCGCAAGTTCTTGGTAAACCAAGCGGCATAGCCGAGCGGTAAAATCGCAATTGCTATTTGTTTCCCTTAATCCATTCGTCCATCGATTTAGCAGCACAACGTCCATCACCCATTGCCAAAATAACCGTAGCACCACCACGCACAATATCACCACCGGCAAAAATCAACGGTATTGAGGATTGCATGGTATCATTATTTACAACCACTGTTCCCCATCTTGTTACTTCAAGTCCTTTGACCGACTGAGGAATGAGTGGATTAGGCGAAACTCCAACACTAACGATTACTTCATCTACTTCAAATGTTTCTGTTTCACCAGGTACTTCAATTGGTGAGCGGCGACCTGATGCATCAGGTTCACCAAGAGTCATAACCTGAAGAACCATGTGAGTAACACGTCCTTGTGCATTTCCAATATATTCAATCGGGTTGCGGAGGGTCATAAAAATAATACCTTCTTCTTTGGCATGTTTTACTTCTTCAAGTCGGGCTGGCATTTCCTCTTCAGAACGGCGATAAACAATTATTGACTGATCAGCACCAAGGCGTTTTGCTGTACGCACTGAATCCATAGCTGTATTTCCTCCACCAATTATGGCTACCTTTTTACCTTTCAATACGGGTGTGTCCGAATCGTCACTGGCTGCATCCATTAAGTTTACGCGTGTCAGGTATTCGTTCGACGACATTACACCCACTAAATTCTCGCCTTTTATGTTCATAAATTTAGGTAATCCGGCACCACTACCAACAAAAACACCCTGAAAACCTTCTTCTTTTAAATCTTCGATGGTTATGGTTTTACCAACAATACAATTGTTGATAAATTTAACGCCCATAGAACGGAGATTTTCAATCTCAACATCCACGATGGCATTAGGTAAACGAAATTCAGGAATTCCATATTTTAAAACTCCACCAATTTCGTGTAAGGCTTCAAAAACAGTAACATCGTAGCCCAATTTTGCCATATCGCCCGCAAACGCGAGTCCGGCTGGACCGGAGCCAACAGTAGCTATTTTAATTCCGTTTGGTTCAGCAAGTTCCGGGACAGAGATATTTCCGCTTTCGCGTTCGTAATCAGCTGCAAAACGTTCCAAATGACCTATGGCGACCGATTCTTTATTCATTTTTACATGAATACATAGTTCTTCGCATTGTTTTTCCTGAGGACAAACACGCCCGCAAACTGCCGGAAGTGCTGAAGTTTCTTTCAGCGTTTTTGCAGCTCCGGCAAAATCGCCCTTTTCAATTTGTTTAACAAATTTTGGAATGTAAATACCCACAGGACAGCCTTCCATACAACTCGGTTTAGCGCAATCAATGCATCGTTTGGCTTCGAGCATGGCCATTTCTGGCGTTAGTCCCAGATTTACTTCTTCTTTTCGACTGTGACTGCGGTAAGTTGCATCAAGTTCGGGCATGTGAACACGTGGTAGGTCGGTTCTGTCTTTGGCTTTCATCGAATTACGCAATTCCACACGCCATTCCTGTGCTCTTTCTTCTGTTAGATTCATTTATATTGGTTGATTTGTTGTATAATAAGAAAATAAGAAAATAAGAAAATAAGAAAATAGAAATTAAGAAAATAGAAATTAAGAATCCCGAAAGTTTTCGGGAGGAATTTAGAAATTAAAAATTGGCAAAATAGGAACACAAAACCCTAAACTTTCAAATCTTCAAACTCTCAAACTTTTTAAGAATTCGCTCCGCTTGCACAATTAAATCGCTCCATTTCTTCACGTTCGATGTCTTTATATCCGCTCAGTCGCATCAACATTTCGTCGAAGTCAACCTGATGAGCATCAAATTCGGGTCCATCTACACACACAAATTTAGTTTTACCCCCTACACTTACCCGACAGGCGCCACACATTCCGGTTCCATCAACCATAATAGTATTGAGTGATGCAAGGGTTGGAATTTCATATTTTTTTGTCAGCAAACTCACAAATTTCATCATGATAGCCGGACCAATCGTTACACACAAATCAACTTTTTCACGATTAATAACCGTTTCAACACCATTGGTAACCAATCCTTTTGTTCCATATGAACCATCATCAGTCATAACAATGACTTCATCGGCAAAATTACGCATCTGTTCTTCCAGAATAATCAGCTCTTTTGTACGGGCAGCTATAACTGTAATTACTTTGTTGCCGGCTTTTTTCAATGCGGCCACAATTGGTAACATAGGAGCAGTGCCAACACCACCGCAAGCACAAACAACTGTTCCAAATAATTCAATATGAGTTTCTTTGCCCAATGGACCAACCATGTCGGTGATATAATCGCCTTCGTTTAATGCACAAAGTTTTGTTGACGATACTCCCATTTTTTGAACAACAAGCGTGATGGTTCCTTTAAGTAAATCGGCATCGGCTATCGTCAACGGTATTCGTTCTCCTTTCTCACCTACTTTTACCATTACAAAATGTCCGGCTTTACGCGATTTTGCAATCAAAGGTGCTTCCACTTCAAATTTTATCACATTAGCCGAAAAGTATTCCTTGCAAACAATTTTGTTCATTGCGTATTTTTTAAAAAATGAAGTGCAAATTTAAGAAAAACAATCAATAAAAAGATGGTTTGAATTATATTTAAAACAAAATGTGCCATGCAAAATTCAACTGCATAATAACGAATGTAATTATTATTTATAAAAAAAACGAAAAAATGATATATAATAAGTCGTATTTATGCCAAATAGTTGTTGAGTCTTATGAATGAATAATTTATTGTTTGAATTTAATTATCAAATATTTTAATTTTGCAAACATCAATTCCGAAAAATATCTCTATATTTGTGCTACGTTATAAATAATTAGTAACACGATGTCGGTAGCACGTTTTGGAGTTTCGCTTGAGAATGACTTATTAGAAGCATTGGATTTGTTTGTGAAGGAAAATAAGTTTCCAAACAGATCTCAAGCAATACGTCATTTAATTGAAAAAAATATTGTAGAAACAAAATGGAAATGTAACAATATAGTTGCAGGTGCGATAATTCTTACCTACAAACATAAAAAGAATGATATTTCGGCAAGATTGACTGAAATAAAAATGGATGCTGTTAATGAAATTTTATCTTCACAAATATTTTATATCTCTTCCGAAAAGGTTCTTGAAATCATTGCAGTTCAAGGTACCTCATATAAACTTACCAGCTTATCAGACTTATTGATAAGTGTAAAAGGCATAGAACATGGAAAACTTATTATGAGTAAAGTTGACTAATTTTTTTTACCAATTAGTAACACGATTATAATAATAAATAACACCAAATATTAAATTCGAAAAATGAATAGAAACTTTTATTTTTTATTGATGCTGAGCTTTTTCAGTCAGTTTGGTTTTACACAAAGTAATTTTAGTGATTCTGTTCGCCTAAGTGAAATTGTTGTAACAGGTTCTAAAACAGAGATATCAAGAAAAATTATTCCTTTGTCAGTTACTCAAATCACTAATCAGAATATCCAAAACAGTGGTCAGATGAACATTCTCACGTCCTTGAATCAATTCTCCCCCGGAATCTTTGTTACTGAACGGAATATGCTTGGTTTTGGGGTTTCAACCGGAGGATCAGGTGCTATCAGTATGCGTGGAATAAGTAGTTCGCCCAACAATGAAGTGTTGGTTATGATTGACGGACATCCTCAGTATCAGGGGCTTTTTGGACATCCTCTGGCTGATGCTTATGTTTCGTCGGATGTAGAGAAAGTGGAAATTATTCATGGACCTGCTTCCATTCTTTATGGTTCGAACGCCATGGCCGGTGTTATCAATATCATAACTAAAAAGCAAAAATCGGATGGAATTAGCGCTACGCTCGGAAACTCTTACGGATCGTACAATACCCAAAAGTATTTCGGAACTTTTGGATATAAGAACAAAGCATTCAATGCTTTTGCATCAGCTAATTACAGTCAAACTGATGGTATCAGGGAAAATACGGATTTTAATATCGGAAACGGATATTTGAAATTAGGCTATGATATAAATGAGCATATATCTGTTACTGCTGATGCTAATCTGGCAAAATATATTGGTAATGATAACGGGAAAATTGGTACACCTAAACCTTTCAATATTGATATTTTAAGAGGAAAGGCGGCAATTTCGGTTGATAATAAATACGACAAGGTAGAAGGTTCACTTAAAATCTTCCATAACTTTGGTAATCATGATTTATCTGATGGATTTATTTCTTCGGATTTTAATAGTGGAATCATGTTCTACCAAACGATTAAACCATTCAAAGGTAACCTGTTGACTGTAGGAACTGATATAAAAAAATATGGAGGCACTGCCAACAGAGGAATTCATAAAGATACTTTGTTGTCAATTACGGAAACGGGTGTTTATGTTTACTCACAACAACGCTTGTTCGATAAGTGGACAATTACAGCAGGATTTAGGACAGAGTTTCATCCTAATTATTCACCTGAATTGATTCCAATGGCAGGACTTAATTTCAATGTTAAAGAAAATACAACACTGAAAGCATCGTTTTCGAAAGGATTCCGAAGTCCAACTGTGATGGAAATGTACCTTTATTCGCCTAACCCAAATTTAAAACCCGAAAGGATGTTAAATTACGAAATAGGTTTGATGCAGGCATTGTTTAATAATAAATTATTTACAGACCTCACATTATTTTATTTAGATGGCAATAACCTGATTCAAACCACTGGTGTTTTTCCAAATTTGCAACGCGTAAACACCGGAACACTTCAGAATTATGGTTTGGAAGTTTCAGCCAAATATGCTTTATTGAAAAATCTTTTTCTTCATGCCAACTACAGCTATTTGCATACCAGCCGTAGAATACTCGCAGCACCAACTCACCAATTGAATTTGAGTGCTAACTACAAATATAAAATTTGGAATGCCAACTTATCTGTTCAGCAAATTAATGGTTTATTTACTGCTATGAACTCTGATGTTATTCAAGACTATACTCTATTAAATCTACGAGTAGCTGCAAAACCAATGAAGTTTTTAGAGGTTTTTGTAATGGGTAATAATCTATTAAACCAACAATATCAAATCAACGACGGCTACCCAATGCCCGGAATTAATTTTAATGGTGGAATAAAGCTAATATTTTAAAGTATAAAATTCCTTGATTACAATTTGAAATAAATCGGATTTTTCTTATTCACTCAGAAAAAGTATCACTTTTTCAATTGCTTTTTCACAAACAGGGCAGAATGATATGGCTTTGTTTGTTCGCATCCTGCAATCGTAATTAGGGCGGTACATTCCTTTGGTAAGGTAACCACCTCCTTCAAAAACTCCGATTTTAGATTTTGTTTCTTCGGTAACAGGTGTAGGAATTTGAATATCGGCAGGTAAATCTTTTTTCCATTTGGTATCGAAATTTACTAAAGATGTTATATTTGGTTCCCATGGTTCTTCTTTCAGATTGTACATGCCATCAAGTACATCTGCGTTTTCTCTAAAATACTCATCAGCCAGTCCGGCAAAAGAATGCCCGAATTCATGAACCACCACTTCGGTTTGGGCTCTTTTGCTGTCGGCAGAGGCAACGGCGTAAAAATTGTAAATTCCGCCACCGCCATACACCGGTGTGTTAGCCAAAATATAAATAGCATCATAAGGAACCAAAGCCGCATAATCGCGAATTTCATACACGTTGGGCGAGGTTAGGTAACGTGGTTCGTAAAATGTGTAAAAATGGGAGCCAATAGCTGTGTTTTTCCAGTTGTCTTCATGAGGCATGGATATACCGGAATTGTCTGAAACTGCTGCAACCGCGTAAATGTTGATGCGGTTTTTATAGGTGTTGAAAGGTTCATGCGTAAACAGACTTTCGGCCAATTTTTCAGCATCTTTGAAAAACTTATTCATTTGTTTTGCAGTATACCCTTCAGCAATTACTGCTATATCAATTGCTTTAGAGGGGTCTTTTGCTTTAAAAATCTCTTTAACCTGTGCTTTACTATTCAGGTTGCGGACGATTAATTTATCTTCGGGCGAGAAACTGAATTGTAAGAGAGATTCCCATTTATCAAAATCAATTCTTTTTTCAATTTCAACTTTTACTGTGTTTTTGGGATACGGAAATTGAACAGATTGTTCAAAACTCTTTTTTACTTTTTTAGCTTCGGGAGTCGATTGCCATTCAAAATACAAAGTGCTGAACCCTGAAGTATAAATCAGTTGATTGCTAATACTATCGTAAACCATAAGCCTGTATTGACCCAAATTAATATCATCGGATAGATGTAACCGGCGTCCACCCCAGTAAGGTTCCTGCTTGATTTTTTCGAGATATGCATTTGTTTCAGAGTTGTTGCCACTAAATTGAAAATCGATTCTGCAAGCTTTTTCAGTAAAAAAATCATCGTATTTTTGTGAAAAAGCATTGAAATATACAGAAATAAATAATAAAGAAATAAATAGGGAATTTTTCATATATCGATACTTTTGAAAAATTTATTTACAAAAATATAAACTTATAGTTATGGAACTATTTTTTACAAAATGTCGAAGAGGTCTTTCAAAGATTTGATGTAAAATGTTGATATTTTTTTACTTAAATCTTCGTTTTTGTTCAATGGGAAATAGACCTGATCTATTAATGTGTTTTGTGCTCCTCTAATATCAGCTTCGTAACTGTCTCCAATCATTATTGTTTCAGATGCATTTGCGCCATTCAGATTTAGTGCATATTCAAAAATCTGTTTGTCTGGCTTAAGTGCATTTGCAGCTTCTGAAAGTACAATATGTGAAAAGTATTTTTCTATACCACTACTTTTTATTTTTTTATACTGTACTTCAGTAAATCCATTTGAAACAATAGTAAGAGGGTATTTCGGATACAAATATTCCAGTAATTCAATGGCATAAGGCATTAGAGCTGTTTTTGTGGGTAAAATATCGAGATATTGAATACCAATTTGTTCAGCAAGTTCAATGTCGTTGATGCCCATTTTGGATAATGGATATCGGAAACGCTCAGCCATTAGAAATTCTTTTGTAATTTCACCCTTTCCGTACGATTCCCAAAGTTCAATATTCCGTTTGGCGTATATTCTGAAAAATTCATCAAAATCGGTAAAATGTTGATTTAGTTTACGATCGATAAACATATCCTGTAACGATAACCTGG